>FZPS01000229.1_pt204 | contig 51402 bp, 43 predicted proteins | sample 1817821 | NCBI WGS metagenome assembly FZPS01 (sample SAMEA104158645, study PRJEB21678) | metagenome | place: Germany | collected 2015-04-21 | reverse complement strand
CGCGACTGTGTGGAAGGTATCCGCGGGTGCGGCGGCTAGGGTTCCTGTTGCGCGCGAGACCAACCTGGTGCAAACCTTGCGCGCCTACAAGGAAGCCGGGTGCTTCGTCGTTGGCCTAGACGCCGGCGGAGACGTAAACCTGCGCAATCTGGAACTTGCGGCCGAACCGCTCGTGATTGTTACGGGTGCGGAGGGTAAGGGTCTGTCCCGCCTCGTGCGCGAAACCTGCGACCAGATCGTATCCATCCCGATCGCATCCGACGTGGAATCACTAAACGCCGCCGTCGCAACCGGCGTAACGCTCTACGAGATCGCCCAAAAGCGCGCCGAACACAACGCCTAAATGGTCCTGGCGACCCCGGGGTCCAGAGCGTCTTGAACCTGGTTCCTACTCATCTTCCTTAGGAGCGACGCATCGGCGTTGTGAATGAAACGCTCGAAACGCGCTAAACAAATGGGTTGTAGAAGCGTCCGCCGTTCACTGAAATCAGCCACGCGGCAAGGATCAGTAGCAGGAAGGAAACTCCGATCGCGATCCAGTCGCGTGCCTTGAGTGGGCGCGTGGTGTACCAGGTTCGCTTCTTGCCCTTGCCGAAGCCGCGCAGTTCCATGGCGGTCGCAATGACTTCAATGCGTTCCAAGGAGGACAGCAGTAGCGGCAGCATGATGGACGCGCTGTTCTTCACGCGCGTGGCGAAGGAAACGTCTCTTGAAGTGTCGATTCCGCGGGCCTGCTGCGCCTGCGAAATCTCTCGGTACTCACGCTGAATGTCTGGAATGTAGCGAAGCGCAAGCGAAACCGAGTACGAAATCTTGTAGGACACACCAACCCTGTTCAGCGATGAAGCGAACTCAGAAGGCGAAGTCGTCACAATAAATAGAAGCGCAATAGGAAGCACCGCAAAATATTTGAGCGTCACATTCAACTGGTAGAACAGCTGCTCAGCCGTAAACGTGTAACGGTCCGTGATGTGCCACAGCTCCGTCGTTGTTCCGTAGATTTCAGTGCCGTACTGCGGGGCGAACAAGAAAATCATGATGTTGTTCAAAATCATCAATATGAAAATGAACCACAGGACAACCTTCAGTTTCGACAGCTCAATCTTCGATGCGACCCACAGGAACACCGACACAAACACCATTAGCACCAGAAATCGGGTGTCAAACCCCAGCATCGCCGCAATCGACGCGTTAATCATCATGATCAGTTTCGTGGTGCCCGTCAGAGAATGCATGAACGATTTGCGCGGAATGTAGCCCAGGACGGCGGTTCTTTCAGCCACTTTTATCGCCCCGTTCCCAAATGATCCGCGAGGACGTCCTCGCGCCACTCAATCTCTCGAGCGATGAACTGTTCAATGAACGCAGTCGGATCCAACGACCCACCGGAATCGTCATCCTCACCTAAGCGAAGCGCGAGGTCATACAGCGACGTCGTCCGAAGCGACGCCGCCCTCGTCAATTCTGGATCTGCAAGGACCGACGCCGATGACTGCGCCGCAAGTACGCGCCCATCCGACATCACGATCGCACGATCCGTGTATTCCAAAGTCAGGTGCATGTCGTGGGTAATCAGCACGATCGTGATTCCCGTGTCGTTGAGCGACTTCAAGAACTCCATGATCTCTGTGTAGTGCGCCCAGTCCTGCCCGGCGGTTGGCTCATCCAAAATGATGACGTCCGGGGTCGTAACCATGACAGATGCGATCGTTACGCGTTTGCGTTGCCCGTAAGATAGCGCAGAAATCGGCCATTCCCGATATGCCCACAGCCCGCACGTACGCAAAGCCTGTTCGATGCGCGTGTTTTTCTCGTCCTCGGAAATATCAATATTTTGGAGGGCGAGTGAGACCTCTTCCAGGATCATGGTTTTTGAAATCATCTGGTTGGGGTTTTGGATGACGAACCCGATTTTGCGGCCGCGCCTAGCGATCGGTGCTTCTGTAATGTCCTCGCCGTTTAAGTAGACCCGGCCAGAATCTGGAATCTCGAAGCCGCAGATGAGTTTGGCAAGTGTTGATTTGCCGGCTCCGTTGGTGCCGCAGATAGCCACGACCTCGCCGCGATAAATTTCGGTCGAAATTCCCTTGATGATTTCGACGTCGTTGATGCCGAACTCGATATTTTCAAGCTGCAAAATAGGGTCCGGTTCACGCGGTATTTTGCGTGGTTCGCGCGCCCACTGAGCCAACTCTTTACGCGTGGCGGCGGGGATGTGGATGGAGTGGACGGATTCTGGCTCGTCTTCTGCGGTCACGTCGTATCCGGCCATGCGCACAGCGGTTACGTAAAGAGGTTCGCGAATCCCGTGATCGGTCAGGACGCGGGAAGCGATGATTTCGTTTGGCGTCCCATCCGCCACAATGCGTCCGCGATCCACAACGATGATGCGGTCCATTTTGCGGTGCAGGACGTCTTCGAGTCGGTGCTCAATGATGATGATCGTGGAGTTTTCAGGGTCGCGCTTGTGAATGGCGTCGATGGTTTCGATGGCCTGCTGGCCAGATTCCGGGTCGAGCGAGGCGAGTGGCTCGTCAAAGAGGAGCACGTCAACTTCGTCGATAAGAACCCCGGACATGGAGACGCGCTGCTTTTGTCCGCCGGACAGGTCGTGGGGCGAGGCCTTGAGGCGGTCTTGGATGTTGACAATCTGGGCTGCGCGGCGAACCCGGGAATGCATTTCATCGTGCTCAACCAGATCGTTCTCTAAGGAGAACGCAATGTCTTCGGCAACTGTTAGCCCGATGAACTGGCCGTCCGGGTCCTGCAGGACAGTGCCGACAATCTTGGAGATCTCGTGTAGAGGAGTCTTAGTTGGATCAATGTCGCCCACCCGGACTTCGCCGGTGAAGTCGCCGGGGAATCGGTAGGGGATGAGCCCGTTAATGACGTGAGCTAGCGTTGATTTCCCCGACCCGGACTGGCCGACGATCGCTACTTTTTCACCGCGATTAATGGTCAGGTTAATGTCATGCAGTGTTGGTGATGCCTGGGCGCGGTACTGAAAGGTGAAGTTTCGAAACTCGATAATCGGGTCGGCACTGTTCGACGTGCTATTCGTGGGGCGGACACTGTTCGTGCCCGCCCCGGTCGAATGACGCTTAGTCACGCTTGACCTATTCCTTTTCTTGTAGCGATCCCGCGGAAGTGCGGGTCTTCGCGTAGGCAATCACGATCAGCGTGCCGATGATTGCGGTGGTTAGGATGTTCGAAATACCTGCGACTGCGCCCTGGGTGAACACCTTGGAAACAGGCTCAGAGTAGAAGAGGATGTCCAACACTGGCGCGACCAGGAACCACGCCACGGCGTGCCCGATAAGCACCGCCACGTTGAACCTGATTAGTCCGCTACGGCTAATTCCGTCCTCCTGCACGCGATCTTTCAGCATGAGTACACCCATGATCAGACCGGCAAGAGCGGACGCTACGATCCAAGACCACCACGGGCCATAGGACGTGACGTCAATTAGGAAGTGGCCAATAAAGCCCATTAGGACCGCGACAAGCGGGCCGTATAGAAGGGCGAAAACTGCCAGTAGCGCGTACTGGATATTAATAGTTGTGTTCGGAACCGGAGTTGGGATGACAACAAAGCGTCCAAGGACGAAAAACAGTGCTGCACCAATGCCGGTAGCAACAACTGCAGTGACCGGAGAGGTCTTATTCATTGTTCTAATCTTTCTGCTTGTATCGATAGGGATCTTTTGTCGGGATCGTGGAACGGATCCTCGGTCGGTATTCTGTAACGGATCTTCAGCCGGGATCTTGTAACGGATCCGCAGCCGGGATCTTGTGGCGGATCTCTAGCCGAGATTTGTTAGGCGTGGGGTGCGTCAGCTAGTGGATAGCGGAAGCTCACTTTCCAGTGCGTTCCCTGCCCCACGGAGTACGCCCTCGCGAACGAACCACGGTTGATCGCAACCGCGATGTTGTCCAGCGAGTTCGTATAAATCAGCGCTTCGCCCACTGACACGTCGGCGAAGGAGCGAACATACTTCAACGGTGCCGAGAACACATCTCCGCGGTCGTTTTCGATATGCACGCGCACGTACTGTCCCAGTTCCATACCCAGTTCTAGGAACAGTTCGCGCGGAATGTTCGTCCACAGCGATCCGTAGCGAACGTCGTGGGTGTCGATCGTTCCGCAAACCTGGTCGCCTTCCACGCGGGGTTCCATTATTGGTAGCGTGACCAGATATTCTTCGCCGAGGACGGGGCCAACTTCCTCGAAAGTAATAACGCCTGCTGCCAGGCGAGCCCCTGTATAGGAGTAGATGTCTCGACCGTGGAATGTATGGGAATGAGCCGAACCAGGAAGGCGATTTATTGTTTCGTCGATTTCGCGCAGCTCTTCGATTCCATACTCCACGGCGACGTGGGTGAGCGTTCCGTTGTCAGGCGTCACAATGTAGTGCCCCGACTTTGTTTTTGCGACTACTGAAAGTCTGTCCGAGCCAACACCTGGATCAACTACGGAAACAAAAACAGACCCCTTCGGCCAGTAGCCAACAGTTTGGACCAGCCGACACGATCCCTCCCACACGTCATACGGGGGAATGTTGTGCGTCAGATTATGTATCGAAAGTTCCGGGTTTACGGTGTAGGCTACCCCGTGCATTGCTGAGACAGCACCATCGGAATAACCGAAGTCAGACTGCAAAATCAAAGGTTTCATAGGGTCTCCTATGCGTAGGGATGCGGGGATAACTTCAGCGTACCCATTCGCTGAACAAAGGTGTTGAGGCATCTCATCTTGGACGCGTTTTCCAAGCCACGCCCTCAAAGACGCATATTTGTCCCCAAAAATCATATTTTGAAGGCAAAAAGTCCGAAATGCCCAAAAGATGAGATAAACGCGAGTTAGATTGTCACGAAACGGTAACGCTCCTTGACATCGAAGTACTTCTTAGCTCATTTTGGGTTGATCACTTGTTCAAATACGGAGAAGGAGCTCCTATGTCGGTGACGACCTATCAGGCGATTGCCATGATCATCTACCTGGTAGCCATGATCATGATTGGTCTATTTGCCTACAACCGCACCAGCGATTTTGACGACTACATGCTCGGTGGTCGAAAGCTGGGCCCGCTTGCAGCCGCTCTTTCGGCTGGCGCATCGGATATGTCAGGTTGGCTCTTGATGGGTCTGCCCGGCGCCATCTACGCAACCGGCCTCATCGAAGGTTGGATCGCTGTCGGACTTACGATTGGAGCGTGGCTGAACTGGAAGTTCGTCGCACCGCGCCTGAGGTCATACTCGCAGGTCGCATCCGACTCAATCACTGTCCCATCGTTCTTGGGTCAGCGTCTGCGCGACTCCTCACGAATGATCCGCGTCGTTGCCGGCATCATCATTTTCGTGTTCTTCACGTTCTACGTGTCTTCCGGCATGGTCGCTGGCGGCACGTTCTTTGAAGCGTCATTTGGACTGAACTACCACCTCGGCCTCGTCCTCGTTGCCGCAATCGTTGTTCTTTACACCCTGGTTGGTGGCTTCCTAGCAGTTTCCTGGACTGACGTTGTGCAGGGCCTGATGATGGTCACCGCTCTCGTCCTCGTTCCCATTGCTGGAATCTTGCACGTTGGTGGCTGGAGCGAAATGACGGCTGCTGTGAAGGCTGTCGAACCGAATATCTTCTCGCTAACCGCGGGCATGAGTGCCGGCCTTGCGACAATGGGCATCGTTTCTGCACTTGCGTGGGGTCTGGGTTACTTTGGACAGCCTCACATCATCGTTCGCTTCATGGCGCTGCGTAGCGCAAAGGAATCCGTTCGCGCACGCCGCATTGGTATCGGCTGGATGGCCCTGGCAGTTATTGGTGCGGGCATGACCGCTATCGTTGGTGTTGCTGTGTACCAGCACGACTCCGCGCAACTTGAGAACCCCGAATCGGTGTTCATCTCACTTGGCCAGCTACTGTTCCACCCGCTGGTAGCTGGTTTCATGCTTGCCGCAATCCTAGCTGCAATCATGTCGACGATTTCTTCGCAGCTTCTGGTTACGTCCTCCGCGGTCGTCGAGGATATTTACCACGCCTTCGCTAAGCGCGACCTGTCCGGTAATGACGGCGTTCTGCTTGGACGCCTGGCTGTTGCCGCAGTTGCAATCCTGGCAGCCCTGCTTGCCTGGCCGCGTTCAGACACGATTCTTGGCCTGGTCGCATTCGCGTGGGCAGGCTTTGGCGCATCCTTCGGCCCGACCGTCATCCTGTCCCTCTACTGGCGCAAGTTCACCTACCAGGGTGCTATCGCCGGCATGATCGCAGGCGCAGTCACGGTAGGTGTGTGGGGCAACCTGTCCGGCGGCCTTTGGGATCTGTACGAGATCCTGCCCGGCTTCCTGCTCAACCTCCTCTTCGCGGTCGTCGTTTCAAAGATGACCTACAAGCCAAATGAGGAAATCGAGAAAGAATTCGACGAAGCCCTAGCCGGCGTATCAGCCGACTAACCAAATCGTTAAATGCAGCTCCAGCAATCCAGCTGGAGCTGCATTTATGTTGAAAATCTAGGACAAATTGTTTTAATTCGCGTGTGAAATAAACAGCTCGACTACAGTTGAACTTGTATGCTTTATGCGCGGCGCAATGGCGGCCCCAACATTTTGGTCGCCAAAAGTAATCAAAGGAGATGACATGACTGCCCCCGAGAACACGGATTTTGCAGACATCGCTGAAAGGGCCCTCGCAAGGGCACGCAAGTGGGCCGATGAGTCCAACAAGTACCCCGTTGACCCGGCAGCTAAGCTTTTGGCCGACGTCCTCGAAGATGAGGGCGGCCTGGATTACACGGTCTCCTTCGTTGATGGTGTGATCCGCCCTGAAGATGAGAAGGTTGCGGCGGATCACCTCGCTGAAATGGGTGGCATGAACCCGGACTTCCTTCCGTGGTACCTGCGCACGCCCGCCCTGATCGGTGGTGCCGTCGGCAAGTTCGTTCCGGAAGTTTCCGTGCCCGCCGCGCGCCGCGTTTTCCGCCAGCTAGTTGGCGACCTCGTCGTTGACGTAACTGATGACAAGCTTGGGCCTGCGATTGAACGCCTAAAGGCCGACGGGTCCTCTCTGAACGTGAACCTTCTCGGCGAGGCCGTTCTGGGCGACAAGGAAGCTCGCAAGCGCCTGTCCGATACTCAGCGTCTGCTGGAACGCGACGACATTGACTATGTTTCCCTTAAGGTTTCCGCAGTCACGGGCCCGCACAACCCGTGGGGTTACGACGACGTCGTTGACCACGCAGTTGAAGAACTTCTGCCGCTGTACCTGTACGCAGCGCGCAGCCCGAAGCGCAAGTTCATCAACCTCGACATGGAGGAATACCGCGACCTGCACATCACGATTGATGTGTTCAAGCGGATCCTGGACCATCCGGAACTTAAGAATTACGAGGCCGGAATTGTGCTCCAGGCATACCTGCCGGACACTCTGAACCCGATGAAGGACCTGCAGGAATGGGCGGCCGCCCGCGTTGCTGACGGGGGAGCGCCAATCAAGGTCCGCGTCGTGAAGGGCGCGAACCTCGCGATGGAACGCGTCGATGCGAAGATGCGTAACTGGGAGCTAACCACCTGGGAATCCAAGCAGGCAACAGATGCAAACTACCTGCGCATCCTGAACTGGGCAACGACTCCGGAGCGCGTCAAGAACGTGAAGATTGGCGTCGCCGGACACAACCTGTTCACGATTGCAGCCGCGTGGGAACTAGCTAACGAGCGCGGCGTTCAAGACGATATCGAAATCGAAATGCTCTCCGGTATGGCGACCCAGCAGGCAGCCGCAGTTCGCGAGGACGTTGGCGACCTGTTGCTCTACGTCCCGGTTGTAAGCCCTGAAGAGTACGACGTCGCGATCTCCTACCTGGTTCGTCGCCTGGAGGAAAACTCCGCGGATGAAAACTTCATGGCATCCATCTTCGACATCGGAACCGACAGGGATGCCTTTGATAAGGAGAAGCGCCGCTTCCTAGCCGCAGTCGAGCAGATGGAGCGCGAGGGCGACCGCCGCGTCGGCCCGAACCGTCACCAGGATCGCAACACCGAAACTGAAGACGACATCGCGAAGCCGGTTAAGACCCCGTCCGGTGACTGGACCTTCAACAACACTCCCGACTCCGACCCGTCCCTACCCGCGAACCTGCAGTGGGCGCGCGATATCGCGGCGCGAGTTAAGGACTCCAAGCTCGGCATCGACACGATCGAAGCCGCAACCATTGACACCGAAGAGGAACTCAACGACGTCCTCGAAAATGCATACGAAGGCGGCAAAAAGTGGGGTGAGCGTTCCGCGAAGGAACGCGCTGACATCCTGCACCGCGCCGGCGTTGAAATGGGACGTCGCCGTGGCGAACTAATTGAGGTCGCGGCTTCGGAACTCGGAAAGTCCTTGCAACAGGCCGACATTGAGGTTTCTGAAGGCATCGACTTTGCGCACTACTACGCAGAGCGAGCCCTTGACCTGGAGAAGCTACGCGGAGCCAAGTTCAACCCGGTTCCGCTAACGCTAATCACGCCGCCGTGGAACTTCCCGATCGCTATTCCGGTTGGTGGCACGCTGGCTGCGCTCGCGGCCGGTTCGGGTGCAATCTTGAAGCCCGCTGGAATCGCGCGCCGAACTGGCGCCCTGCTGGCCGAATGCCTGTGGGCGGCTGGAGTTCCTAAGGATGCGCTGACCCTGGTATCAGTTGGGGAGCGCGAGCTAGGCAAGCAGCTGGTAACCGATGAGCGCGTCAAGCGCGTCGTCCTCACCGGCGGAAGCGAAACCGCGGAGCTCTTCCGATCCTGGGATCCGACCTTGCGAATCATGGCGGAAACCTCTGGTAAGAACGCGATCATCATCACGCCCTCGGCCGACTTGGATTTGGCGGTTAAGGACGTTGTCGATTCCGCGTTTGGTCACGCTGGACAGAAGTGTTCGGCGGCCTCCTACGTGATTTTGGTGGGGTCGACTGGATTCTCGCGTCGCGTGCGCGACCAGCTTCTTGACGCCGTGAGGTCGCTTCACATCGGTTGGGGTGACGACCTGTCCGCCGAGATGGGGCCGCTGTCATCTGAGCCGGGCGAGAAACTTTACAGGGGTCTAACCCAGCTTGATGAAGGGCAGAAGTGGGCAATCAAGCCGAAGAAGCTTGACGACACGAACCGTCTGTGGAGCCCGGGTGTGCGCATCGGCGTTGAACCGGGGTCTGAATACCACATGGTTGAATACTTCGGTCCGATCCTCGGCGTCATGCGCGTTGACACCCTGGATGAGGCGATCGAAGCGCAGAACATGGTCGAATACGGCCTGACTGCAGGCCTGCATTCGCTGGATCCTGACGAGATCAACTTCTGGCTTAACAACGTCCAGGCCGGCAACGTGTACGTAAACCGCGGTATTACCGGCGCTATCGTTCAGCGTCAGCCGTTTGGTGGATGGAAGCGTTCCGCGGTTGGAGAAACCGCGAAGGCTGGCGGTCCGAACTACCTGTTCGGATTCGGCGACCTCACGCCTGTGGATATTGCGGCGGAAGAGCGCGAAGAAAGCGACTTCCCGCCCGCAATCGAGCATGAGGCAAAGGTACATTCGCCGCAGCTACGTGAACTTCTGGGGTCCGCGAAGCGCCTGCTTGATGCGGAAGACTACGAGCGCCTAGCGATCGCAGTCGAGTCCGACCAGCACGCTGTGGACACCGAGTTCGGCGTTCTGAGCGATCCGTCTCAGGTTGAGGTGGAACGCAACCTGTTCCGCTACGTCCCGACCGGCGCGGAGATTCGCGCTGGAAAGGACGCGTCCCTGTACGAGATCTTCCGCGTCCTCTCTGCAGCACTTGCCCTGGGTGAGATCTGGAAGTGGGATCCGGACGACGAGAGCACATTCGCCCGCTCCTACGCAGGTGGTGGGATCACGGACATGGACCTCACGATCTCGCTGACCGAGTTCCTGCCCACCGACCTTTCCATCCTGCTTGGCAACCTGGGTGTGGAAATCCTGGCCGAGAGCAGTCGCCAGTTCCAGGAACGCATCGCCGAAGAAGCCGAAGAACAAGAAAACCTTGACATTCGTATTCGCATGATTGGCGAGGACGGAGACGAGTTGCGCCGCGCAGTCGATGGTTCCATCGACGTTGCGGTATGGGACGGTCCGGTAACTTCGTGCGGCCGTGTTGAGATTCTGCCGTTCGTCCACGAGCAGGCAGTCTCGATTACGAACCACCGCTTCGGTAACCGCACTCCGCTGTCAGACCAGGTGCTGAACGAGGAGTAAATCCTTCGATGCCGGACGACGGTATACCGGACGTCAAATAACAAAAGGGGCAGGCGCTGGAATCCAGTGCCTGCCCCTTATTTTAGTGTGGTCTCGTGCGATCCCCGGGGCCGGGAGTCGTGCCCGAAACGTCCGCGTTTCGTGGCGGGGCCTTTTGATATTCGAGGGCGTGCCCCGCGCGCTAGGCGTCCGTCTTCCTGGGCGGCGCCGTGGTTTCTCGAACGATGAGTTCCGGCCTGAAAGTCGTACTCGACATTTGGTTCTGACTTTGCTGAATGTGCGCGGTCAGCGTGGTGACAGCTGCGTCGCTAATCGCCTCCACCGGTTGGCGGACCGTTGTTAAGGCGGGGGAGAGGAACGGCATCACCATCGAGTCGTCAAAACCAATCACCGAAACATCTGTGGGCACATCCTGTCCGCGGTCAATGGCGTAGCGAACCGTGCCAAGCGCCATCACGTCAGAGCTACAAATGATCGCTGTTGCACCTTCATCCAAAACCGTCTTCGCCGCGGACTGCCCGCCCTCGACGGTGTAAAGGGTTTCGGAATAGATGGGGTCGAAGCCGGGAGCCATTTCCTCCATGCATTCGAGGTAAGTTTCAAATTTCGCCTTCGCTGGGCTGAAGCGAAGCGGGCCGGTTGTGAAGGCGATGCGCTTGTGGCCTAGTCGGACTAGGTGGCGCATGGCCTGCGCGATGGCATCGCGGTCGTTAGTCGAGAAGTCGGGCGCGTTGATTTGTTCATTCGCACCGTTGATAGTCACAAACGGAATGCCTTGGTCAACCAGGTTGTAGTAGCGCTTGGGGTCTGCCGTGAGGTCGGCATGCAATCCCGAAACGAATACAAAACCAGAGACGCCCTGTCGAAGAATGGCTTCGACGAGTGAATCCTCCGTGCTACCGGCCGCGAACTGCGTGCCAAGTAGAGGCGTGTATCCCCGCTGCAGCATTGCCGTCGAGAGATGTTGCACGAACTGTGGAAAGATTGGGTTTGTAAGTTCCGGAACGATAAGACCTATGAGGCCCCCAGATTTAGGGCGCAACTTTTCGGGGCGCTCGTAGCCAAGTAGGTCAATAGCGCGGAGCACTGCCTGGCGGGTTTCGTCGGCAACCGCGGCTTTCCCGTTCAGAACGCGGGAAACGGTTGCTGTGGATACACCGGCTTGCTCAGCGAGGTCCGATAGCCGGATGCGACTAGCCATTGTCATTCCTTTGTTGACTAAAGTTAAGAAACAGCCGGAAAAGTTTTCAGTTTCTTTCAAATAGTACCAAGAGTCGTATTCTATGCCTAAATTGCGCGTTACATAACTAAATTAGCGACAAACTTTAGGCGAAAGTGCCCTTCGTTGGGTTGGCGTTGATAAAGATTCTATTACAATCTATAGCCAAAACTATGAAAAGACTTGCAACACGCTGAAAACTGTTTACAATCGGAAGTGTCAAGATCGCTTGTGTGACGATGACGAACACAGGATTTATAACTAGAAACTCAAGGAGAAAACATGCGAAGGGGCATTGCACTTGTAGCAGTTGGAGCTCTGTCGGTTCTCGGACTTGCCGCTTGTAGTGATAGTGGCGGAGGCGCTCCCGAAGCGCCGGAGGGCGACGCACCTGCAGAGTCGACTGGTCAAAGCTTGACTGTTTGGATTGACGCGAACCGTGAGGCCGCGTTTAAGTCTGCCGCAGAGGCATACACCGAAGCGACGGGAACTGATGTAGAGCTCGTTGTTAAGGACAACGACCAGATGCGTTCCGAGTTCGCAACTCAGGTTCCGACCGGCCAGGGCCCGGACATCGCATTCGGCGCTAACGACTGGATTGGCGAGTTCGTAAACAACGGCCTCATCTCCCCGGTTGAGCTCGGCGATAAGGCTGGCGAGTTCTCCGAAGGATCCGTAGCTGCGTTCACTTTTGACGGCCAGGTTTACGGCGTTCCCTACGCTGTGGAAAACCTCGCAATCATCCGTAACGCTGACCTGGTTGACTCCACCCCGGCAACCTTCGACGAAATGATCGAAATGGGCAAGGAAGCGGGCGTTGAGTACCCGTTCGTAATCCAGGTTGGCGAAGAGGGCGACCCGTACACCATGTACCCGTTCCAGTCTTCATTCACCGGCCCGGTCTTCGAACAGAATGACGACGGTTCCTACACCTCCGAGCTCGCAATCGGTGGCGAACAGGGCGAAGCCTTTGCACAGTGGCTCCATGAAAAGGGTTCCGAGGGCGTTCTGAGCACCGCGATTTCCTACGACGTTGCTGTTGACGCATTCAAGAACGGAAACGCTCCCTACATTCTGGGTGGCCCGTGGATGCTTGCTGACTTCGAAGGCATGAACATCGCTGTTGATCCGATTCCGGCTGCTGGCCCGAATGATGGCGTTCCGTTCCTTGGTGTTCAGGGTGGCTTCATTTCCGCTAAGTCGGAAAACTCCCTGCTTGCTAACGACTTCCTCGTAAACTACGTGGGTAGCGAAGAGACCCAGGACGAGCTGTTCTCGATCGGTAACCGCCTCCCGGCTCTGACCGTTTCTGCTGACAAGGCAGCTGCCGATCCGCTGATGGCTGGCTTCCAGGCCGCATCTGAGGGTGGCTTCCCTATGCCGAACATTCCGGAAATGGGTGCTGTTTGGACCTTCTGGGGCAAGACTGAAGCACAGATTATCGGTGGCGACGATCCTGGCAACACCTGGAACAAGATGATTTCCGACATCCAGGCTGAACTGGGTCAGTAATTCAATATGAAAAGGTGCAGCTAGGTTTCTGGCTGCACCTTTTCGTACGTAGGACTAATGACCATGTCACAGATGACTAAACAATCTGACGCGTCGCGTCGGAGGGCGGAGAAGCGCGAGAGTCGCAGAAAGAAGGACTCGCTCGCAACTTCTTGGGGCCCAGGATCCATCGTCAAGATTATCTTGATGGCGATCGTGAACGGGCTTGGCATTTACATTGCCGCATCGGCTTTCACCGGGGGATCCAAGGTGCTTGGTGTGGGCATGGTGGTGCTGCTCATCGCAGTGGACTGGATTTACTTCTCGAAGCGCGAAAGCATCATTCCCGCGAAGTATCTGGCTCCAGGCTTGATCTTCCTGATCATTTTCCAGGCCTTCACCATTGTTTACACGGGCTACATTGCATTCACGAACTACGGTCACGGCCACATCCTCAAGAAGGACGCGGCGATCGAGTCGATCCTTCTGCAGAACAACACGAAACGCGTCGAAGGGTCGCCCGCATACCCGCTGGCGATCGTTGAGCAGGGAGACCAGCTTGGTTTCGCCGTCATTGACGGTAACCAGGTCAAGGTTGGTAGCCCAGACCAGCCACTTGAAGAAGTTAACGCAACTGTTGAAGGCAACCGGATCACCGAGGTTGACGGTTGGAAGGTGCTGACCGTTGCGGAACTAGGCGCTCGCCAAAACGAAGTCACGCAGCTTCGAGTGCCGCTTTCAGACGACCCGAACGCAGGTGCGATCGGAACGCAAAACGGCACAACCGGTTTCGAGTTCACTTCAACCATGAGGTACGACGAAGAGACGGACACCATGGTGAACACGGAAACCGGGCAGACGTATTATGCCGACGACACCGTGGGATCTTATATTTCCGAGGACGGAAATGCGCTCGGCGTTGGGTGGCGCGTCGGAGTTGGTTTTGACAACTTCGTGAAGGGCTTTTCAGACGCACGCTACGCGCAACCGTTCTTCAAGGTATTGGTGTGGAACGTTATCTTCGCCTTCATGTCCGTTCTGACCACGTTCCTGCTGGGTATGTTCCTGGCAATCGTGATGAACGATGAGCGTATGCGTGGCCGCAAGATTTACCGAACAATCATGCTGTTACCGTACGCATTCCCCTCGTTCATGACTGCGTTCCTATTCGCGGGCATGATGAACCAGAAGTACGGCTTCTTTAACGAGATCCTGGGTGCCTCGGTCCCGTGGCTTACAGATCCGACCATGGCGAAGGTGTCGGTGCTACTTGTGAACCTCTGGATGGGCTTCCCGTACATGTTCCTGATTGTTACCGGCGCACTCCAGTCGATTCCGCACGACCTCATTGAGGCCGCTGAGATTGACGGCGCTTCGTCTATGGAGGTGTGGCGTCACGTTACGCTTCCGCAGCTGATGATCGCGCTGACACCTCTGCTGATCTCATCGTTCGCGTTCAACTTCAACAACTTCAACCTGATTTACATGTTGAACGGTGGTGGCCCGGCTATGTCGGACGCTTCCGTCCCGGTTGGACACACGGACATCCTGATCTCGATGGTGTACAAGATCGCCGGTCTAACCGGTGAGGCTCTGCCGAACTACGGTCTGGCAGCCGCAATGTCGCTAGTGATCTTCCTGATCGTTGGTGCCGTGTCCATGTACTCCTTCAAGAAGTCGAATGCAATGGAAGGAGTGGCGTGATGACTACGCAGACGACGTCTAAGGTTGAAAAGCCACAGGTGAAGGAAAACCGCATGCCTTTTGGCAGGTGGTTTGCCAACATTGGTTTCCGTCACGTGGTTGGCATCATTGCAGCCATTTACGCCATCTTCCCGATCATTTACGTGATCTCAGCAGCCCTGAACCCGGACATCAAAACCACACTTACAGGTGCTAATACGCTGTTCTCCTCGATTTCCGTTGAGAACTTCACCGAGCTATCCGACACGATGTTCTGGACGTGGTTTGGTAACACCATCGTCATTGGTGTTGCCACTTCGATTGGAACGGTTCTGATGGGTGCCGCAGCGGCGTACGCGTTCTCCCGTTACCGTTTCTCTGGTCGAAAGTTCTCGCTCCAGGCTCTGCTGGTAGTCCAGATGTTCCCGCAGTTGCTGACGTTCGTGGCAATTTTCCTGCTACTGACGACTCTTGGCGAGATCATTCCAGCCCTTGGTATTGACTCCAAGCTGGCACTTATCGCGGTGTACTTGGGTGGTGCGCTCGGTGCGAACACGTTCTTGATGTACGGTTTCTTCAACTCCATTCCCATGGAGCTGGATGAGGCGGCGAAGATCGACGGCGCTTCCCACGCCCAGATTTACTGGACGATCATCCTTCCGCTGGTTATCCCAATCCTGGCAGTGGTCGGCCTCCTGTCTTTCATTGCAGCGTTCAACGACTTCGTGCTTGCACGAACAATCTTGACGTCGCAGGAAAACTGGACGCTGGCGATCGGAATGAACATCTGGGTGGGCGGCAATGATAAGAACTGGGACTGGTTCGCGTCGGGCGCGGTAATCGCCGCGGTACCGATCCTGCTCCTGTTCCTGTTCTTGCAAAAGTACATTGTCGCTGGTCTGACTGGCGGCGCTGTGAAGGGCTAACCAACCATTTATTTCCTGGGTGGGGCGCTCCGACTTCGGTTGGGGCGCCCCACTTTTTGTACGGTTTTGCCCACAAAATATGGACGCGGGGTCCAGTTTTGTAAACTCTCACGTAGAATCTTTGGGGTAGAAGCTCCATTCTGCTCGAAGCAGTGCTTTGAAATCACACGTTTCGCGAGGGGAAGTTCCTCGCGTTGGAGGATGAAAATGCCAGCTGTAATAGTCGTCGGAACTCAGTGGGGCGACGAAGGCAAAGGCAAAGCTACGGACCATTTGGGTTCCGAGGTCGACCTCGTAGTCAAATTCAACGGTGGCAACAATGCCGGCCACACCGTTGTGATCGATGGTGAGAAATACGCGCTCCACCTGCTCCCCGCGGGAATTTTGTCGGAGAACGTGACCCCGATCATTGGTAACGGTGTCGTCGTCGACCTGGAGGTCCTATTCCAGGAAATGGAAGACCTCGAGGCGCGTGGCCGCGATGTGTCCCACCTGCGAATTTCGGCAAACGCTCACATTATTCCCCCGTACAACCGCGTGATCGACCGAGTAACTGAGAAGTTCTTGGGTAAGCGCCAGCTGGGCACCACGGGCCGAGGAATCGGTCCGAGCTATGCCGACAAGATGAACCGCATTGGCATCCGAGTTCAGGACCTGTTCGATCCGTCCATCCTGCGTCAAAAGGTCGAGGGTGCGCTAACTAACAAGAATCACCTGCTCGTGAAGGTGTTTAACAAGCGTGCTGTTGACATCGACGAGGTCACGAACGAGCTACTGTCCTACGCGGATCGCGTACGTCCGATGGTTGTTGACTCCTCGCTACTTGTGAATGAGGCGCTCGATGAGGGCAAGACGGTCCTCTTTGAAGCTGGGCAGGCGACTATGCTGGACATTGACCACGGAACATACCCGTTTGTTACTTCTTCAAGTGCTATTGCTGGGGGAGCCTGCACGGGTGCTGGCGTTGGACCCACTCGCATTGACTCGGTAGTTGGAGTTTCCAAGGCTTACACCACCCGCGTTGGTGAAGGTCCGTTCCCGACGGAGCTGTTCGGAGATGAAGGCGATGAACTCCGAGAGCGTGGCGGTGAGTTTGGTGTGACCACAGGACGCCCTCGTCGAACTGGATGGTTTGACGGTGTCGTCGCCCGCTACGCAACCCGCGTAAACGGATTGACGGACCTGGTTGTAACGAAGCTGGACGTGCTCACGGGATACGAGCAGATTCCGATCTGCGTTGCCTATGACGTTGAAGGCGCGAGGGTGGATGAGATGCCGATGACGCAGTCGGACTTCCACCACGCTAAGCCGATTTATGAGTACATGCCCGGCTGGACGGAAGACATCACCGGAGTCCGCAAGTTCGAGGATCTGCCGGAGAACGCGCAGCGCTACATCGAGCGTGTTGAGGAGATCGCAGGCGTGCGAGTTTCCGTCATTGGAGTGGGCGCTGGACGTGAAGCTGCCATCGTCTGTCACCAGCTGACGGGCGAGTAAAGCTCGAGCTTTCTTTTAAGCAAGGCCGCCGGTGCGTAATTCGTGCCGGCGGCTTAATTTATAGCAACTTCATTTTCTCTGCGTAAAGAAGCGGTAAAACGCACATTTTTGCGGGGATTCTGGGCAAAAATCCAAATAGAGGCCTTTGGGAACATGCAAAAAGCCTGCTAATAGGTGATAATTGAAATGTAACCGAGGTCATTACTGATCTTGGATTTTCACAGCCCTTTGGGTGCGACCGCACCCAGGAAGTACAAATGCCGCAGGAGGCTAAGGTATGACCGTGACAATTGAGGATGTTAAGTCGGCTGCACCGGCTAACGTTCCCGAAGATGTTGTTAAGTGGGTAGCAGACATTGCAGAACTCACGACACCGAAAGATGTTTACTTCTGTGACGGTTCAGAGGAGGAATGGGACCGTCTGACCTCTGAAATGGTCGAGTCCGGTATGTTCACGAAGCTGAACGAGGAGAAGCGTCCGAATTCCTTCCTCGCTCGCTCCAAGCCGTCTGACGTGGCTCGCGTCGAGTCTCGTACCTTCATCTGCTCCGAGAAGGAAGAGGATGCAGGTCCGACGAACAACTGGGCTGATCCTAAGGAAATGAAGGAAACCCTGAAGGGCGTCTTCACCGGCGCTATGAAGGGCCGCACCCTTTACGTTATTCCGTTCTCCATGGGTCCGGTCGGCGGTCCGATTTCGCAGGTTGGCATTGAGATAACGGACTCCCCGTACGTTGTTGTCAACATGCGCATCATGACCCGCATGGGTAAGGCAGCTATGGATCTGATCGCCGACGGTCAGCCGTGGGTACCTGCCGTTCACTCCGTTGGTGTGCCGCTAGAGGAAGGCGAGGAAGACTCGACCTGGCCGTGCAACGACGAGAAGTACATTACTCACTTCCCGGAGACCAACGAGATCTGGTCCTTCGGTTCCGGCTACGGCGGTAACGCTCTGCTTGGTAAGAAGTGCTTCGCTCTGCGTATCGCTTCGACCATGGCTCGTCGTGACGGCTGGATGGCTGAGCATATGCTCATCCTCCGCCTCATCCGCGAAGAGACCGGCGAGAAGTACCACGTAACCGCTGCATTCCCGTCCGCTTGTGGTAAGACCAACCTCGCGATGCTTCAGCCCACCATCCCCGGTTATAAGGCCGAGACGATTGGTGACGACATCGCCTGGATGCGTCCTGGCCCGGACGGCCGTCTACGCGCCATCAACCCCGAAGCTGGATTCTTCGGCGTTGCACCGGGTACGTCCTACGACACCAACCCGATGGCTATGGACACCATGCGTGCCAACACCATCTTCACCAACGTTGCACTAACTGACGATGGCGATGTCTGGTGGGAAGGCATTGACGGCCCGACCCCTGAGCACCTCATCGACTGGCACGGCAACGACTGGACCCCTGAAGAGGGCAAGCCGGCCGCACACCCGAACTCGCGTTTCACCACGCCTGCCGCACAGTGCCCGATTATTTCCCCTGACTGGGAGGCACCGGAGGGCGTACCGGTAGACGCAATCCTGTTCGGTGGCCGCCGCGCTACCAACGTTCCGCTAGTTGCTGAGCAGTACGAGCCCGCACACGGTGTGTTCATCGGTGCAACCGTTGCATCTGAGCAGACCGCAGCTGCTGAAGGTTCCGTTGGCGCACTGCGTCACGACCCCTTCGCAATGCTCCCGTTCTGTGGCTACAACATGGCTGACTACTGGGGCTACTGGCTAGAGATGCAGGAGAAGCTTGGCGAGAACTTCCCGAAGGTATACCAGGTCAACTGGTTCCGTAAGGACGAGAACGGCAAGTTCCTCTGGCCGGGCTTCGGCGACAACTCTCGCGTACTCGACTGGATCGTCCGCCGTACGGCTGGCGAAGTTGAGGCTGTTGAGGGCGTCACCGGCCTGTACCCGAAGTTCGAGGACTTCAACCTGGAGGGCACCGACGTCGACAAGGAAACTTGGGACAAGATGTTCGCCATCGATCCGAACGCTTGGGAAGTCGAGCTTGAGGACAACGAGAAGTACTTCGAGCAGTTCGGTGACAAGGTACCGGCAGCTCTCAAGGAGCAGGTCGCTAAGTTCCGTGAGCGCGTAAGCGCCGCGAAGTAAGCATCAGCGTTTAACTGACGCTTAAGTTTCGTTGGGCCCCGCAGGCAACTGCGGGGCCCAACTTTTGTTCAGTCGAAGTGAGTAATACTGTTATTTACCGAATCCGGGTCACCGATCCGAAGCGATGATCGTGCGCCTAGGTATCAGGCGCGGATGTAGATCTGCTTGCGATGCAGGACGATTGCCAGGACCCACCAGGCAACGAGGTTTAGTAGGACGAACTCGAGGTTGCCTGGCAGGCCTACTGAGATCGCTTCGGCTATCTGATAGGTCAAAGGAATGTCGGAGCCGGGCAGGTAGTTGCGTGCCAAGACTGCTATAACCAGGTGGGAACCGAAGTACACCAGAAGGGAGTTTCTACCTAGTGCAGCAAAAGGCCACGCTACCTTCGCAACGGTTGGCGAATTCAAACTGCGTCCAATTAGGTCAAAGGCCAAGAATGCAGTAGCGAACAAAAGTAATCCTGCACTGCCTGCGATCAAGGCAAACGGCGGTGTCCAGAGGCGCTTAAACGCGGGAAACAGGAATGAGAGGCCGAAACCCCAAACGAGTAGGACACCTGCCCAAGCAGTCAATCGCAAGCCCAGAGAGCGAAGATTCGTATTCATGTATTGCAATGTCATGTGGCCTGCGGTGGTACCGCCAATCGCAGTGAGGATTGCCCCCAGTATCGACACCAAGCCTTCAGGATCGTGGCCCAGTCGGCCCTGCGCCAGCATGTGATCTCCAAACAATGGATAGTCAATCGCAAGAGAGAGGTTACACATGGGGGTAGGAGTGCCCAGGACGCAGTTGCTTGCAATGTAACAAAACAGGAGAGCAAATAAGGCTGACGATACGAGGGTTGTAATAGCCCACGCTTTCCAGGTCTTGAGCACAAAATGTGCAAGGGCGATCACGGCTACAAGAACCGCATACAGTTGCAATACTCCGGTAAAGCGGAACGCTGACGGGTCCCAGCTTCCGGAAGAGACGCCGTTATAGAGGAGGCCAACGGTAGTTAGTACTACGACCCGTCTCAAAGTTACTTTCAGGTCTACTTTTCTCTTGTAAGCAAAAGCCATACCCACGCCAGAAAGCGTTACGAAGAGAGGAAAAATAAGGTCATAAAGGGTGATGCCGCGCCAAGAAGCATGGACCAACCAATCTGGGCGAGGAGCCAAGACTGCAACGGAGGTAACAGATGTAATGAGCATCCAACCTCTTGCGACATCCAATGAAACTATACGCACTTTGCCGGGTGTTTTAGATGGGCGCAAATTGTTCTGATTGGACATCCCGTTCTACCTCTTCCCAGAGGGGACATGAATAAAGAAGTTTTCCTGAGCAAAAAGACTGTCAGAATCGGCCAACTGGTATTTGCCCGGCACCCACGGATCTGGGAAGGCTAGCCAGCCAAAGACCCGCTGATAAACGCCCAACTTCGGGAGAGCGGCAAGTTCGGAAGTACCCGAATCTGTAAAGTTCTTGTTTTCCTTGACGTTGGTGTACGGGTACTCGGGAACATCTTTTAGGGCAGTCGTTTTTGTAGAAATCGTCAGATCCCGTGTAGGCACTTTCCACCCTTCCCAGAGCTCTGGGGCTGTTTCATCTGAATTGGGATCTCCCAAACCCATCATGTAATCGTAAAACTCTGGGTTTATTTGTTTGCGATGTGTGGCTCTTGGATCGAACGGGTGCGTGGAGATCCAGCTGCCATCAAGTGCCAAGGGCGCTAGATCAATACCTGCGTTTGTTACAGCTAGATGATCAGGATGCGGGTACCCGAGGGCTTGTTCTGAATAGAGGTCAGGGTCAACATCGGGATTGTTGTAGTACGCAGAGGTAGTAATAACACTCACTGGCATGTCTGGAAGTTTAGAACCGCGAAGGGCAATTATTTCCTTGACGGCTTTCACTACATCGGCCTGTTCCAGATCGCCATCCCCTAGGTCAAGTGATATACGGGCTGAATTTGACCCAACCCAAACTTCGGCGTTACGCCCAGCAATGGTCTCTGAGTACTCACTAACGTTGTTGCCCAGCCGTGCAGACTTGTCCATTTTGCCGGCCTCATCCAGCATCATGTTCCACAAAGCGATCCGAGCATCACCGCAGGTTTCTCCGGTTCCCGTCGGTTCTACAGGAGGAGGCAAAGCACCCAGTGCTAGGCTTTGCTCACTCATCTTCGATTCAGGTTTGCATCGCCCAGAGATCTCGCCTCGCGTCATGACAATGAAAACTGGATAGATCGAAAGGTCTGAAGTGAGAGATGACCATCCCTGTAGTTCGTCGTCTGGGTGAGGCGTCAAGTAGAGATGTATTCCCGGCTCAATTTCAGCCCGCTGATTCACGTTCTGATAAACAAGAGAGAAAACTCCGAGCACTGCAACTAGCAAAATCGCTGTTAATGCGACAATCCTACGCAGTCCCGCGCGATCATTTTCCAAATGCATTCCAACATCCTTCAGTACAAATCTGCATGTTTGAAATACTCATCGAGTCTCGAAATCGCTAGGCAGATTCTTGTAGAAACTTACCTAATGATTGCACGTCCATCATCTTGAAGAAATTTCAGTCATTCAAGGGAGATGTTGTGCGCGAGTCATCTGGAAAATGTCCGACATCAAGAGTCGACAAGAGGTATGTGTTCCCTCCGCTTCCTTGAAAACTTGCTACTGGAACAGGGAATTCGCTGTTCACGCAATAATTCGAGATTATTGTGTGAGTAGTGCAAAAGGTTTGCGCTCGAGAGATTTTCTTTGAAAACTTGAGGTTCTGAAATGGACATCCTGCTGTTAGGGTCCGGCGGCCGGGAGCATGCGCTTGCACGTGCGATGGTGGCTGGCACTGATCACGCCCTCTACTGCGCTCCTGGAAATCCGGGAACTATGGCGCTTGGAAAGAACATTGATCTAAATCCGAATGACCCGGACGCGGTGGCGTCTTGGGCCAAGGAAAATGGCATCGACCTGGTTGTGATCGGCCCGGAGGCTCCGCTGGTTCTGGGAGTTGCCGACGCTGTTCGAGCACAGGGGATTCCAGTTTTCGGCCCGAATCAAGACGCCGCTATGCTCGAGGGCTCCAAGACGTTCGCGAAGGAAGTCATGGAAGCTGCTGGAGTCGCAACGGCTCGTTGCGTCACGTGTGGAAACACGTTGCAGACTGAGGAAGCCCTCGCGCAGTTCGAACCCCCATACGTCGTGAAGAATGACGGACTAGCAGCGGGTAAGGGCGTTGTGGTCACCGATGACTTGGCCGCCGCGCGAGCCCACGCCGCGGCGTGCGTCGAACTTCCGGGCGGAGCAGTCGTCATCGAAGACTTCATGGCCGGTCCCGAGGTCTCCCTATTCTGCGTAACCGACGGCAAAACCGTTGTACCTTTGCAGCCCGCGCAGGATTTCAAACGTGCGCTAGATGGCGACATGGGACCCAACACGGGCGGAATGGGCGCGTATTCGCCGCTTCCGTGGCTACCCGAAAATTTCGTCGACGAGGTCGTAGCTAAGGTTGCTCAACCGGTAATTGACGAAATGGCCAGGCGGGGTACTCCGTTCTCGGGACTGCTTTACTGCGGTCTGATCCTTACGAGCCGAGGCATTAGCGTAATCGAGTTCAATGCTCGGTTCGGAGATCCTGAAACGCAGGTTGTTTTGCCGCGATTGAAGACTCCTCTGGCTGACCTGCTCTTCTCGGCAGCGACTGGAACTCTGGCAGATTTTGAGGAACTTGAATGGCGTGACGAAGCCAGTGTTGGTGTAGTCATGTCGGCACAGAACTACCCGGCAACACCTGTGCTGGGGGACCGCATTGACGGGATCACCGGCGCAGAGACCGTTGAGGAAGTGCACGTTTACTTCGCGGGTGCTCGTGAATCCGAAAACGGGCAGCTTGAAACCAGTGGTGGGCGCGTACTGTTGGTGAACGCGCTGGGCGAAGACATCGACCAGGCTCGCGAACGTGCCTACACCGCTGTCTCTAAGATCGCGTTCCGTGAAGGACACTACCGCACAGACATTGCGGCGAAAGCGAACGAAATCCAGATACCAACTGCTTAGACGCCGAAGTGCTTGTGTGCGGCTAGCCGTGCGACGCCGGTGATAGGTTCTGTTGAAAGCGTGGGAACCAGCCAGAGGTCCTGATCTTTATCGGTTACTTGGGCTTCAACAGATTCCCGCAGGGCAGTTGAGTTTAGCGCTACACCTCCGGCCCACACCAGGACGTATTCGCCCGTCATGCCACGCTCCATCAGTGCCTGCCTGCAGGAGTTAATCGAGCTCACGAAGTAGTTTGTTGCACGCTGTAGTAGTTCCTTCGCAACGGGGTCGCCGCCTTCAATCGCCTGATCATGTAGGGGTGCGAATCGGCTCCAGTTGGTGGGTTTCAGATTGTCAACGGCTCTCTTCAGGTTTGCGAGGCGATCCGATGCCGGGCGCGACTGTTCATCTAGTTGCTGGGATAGGATGCCGAGCTCATCCAGAACCAGTTCGGTAAGGACCGTCCGCGGTCCCATACCGTCGAGGTCGGCCGCGCATGCACGCAGGATCTGCCTGCCCATCCACGTGCCGGAACCGGTATCACCTAAGACCCAACCGAGGCCACCGTGACGCTGAACGATTTCGGACTTAACGATCGCTGCGGTGCACGCCTGTGTGCCAGCGGTGGCAAGGATTCCTGATTGCGCCTGCATTGGATTAGAACTGAAGGAAGGCACGATCGAATCAGTAATCTCGAACGGGAAGCGGATGTGCAGATGCGCGAAACCACGTTCAATCGCTTGGATCACGTGTGGCATTCGGTTGCTGTCCACACCACTTACAGCCAGGTGGGCGGCACGAATCTCAAGGAGTACATCAGAGGGTTCAACTCGGCGTTCTTGGCTACGCAACTTCAGCAGCTTCTTGAGCATTGAAGACAGCACGTGCATGAACCCATCAATTGCGATGTAGGAGTGCAGATTCGCACCCGGGCCTTCAACGCGGAGGATAATCTGTCCGCTCTCGTCTACCAGTCCCAGTGCGGAACTGGTAGCTCCAATATCACCAACTAGTAGAAGATCGCTCATGCGTTCATTATCGCGGGGAAACTGTGCAGGGGTACGTTGTTTGAGCTAGCGGACTGTTGAAAAATATGAGATTGGCTCACGGACTACCCGCCTTGATCAGGGAAGCGGTAGGCTATCGTTGAGTTTTGCGGAAGGGACAGGCTTACATGACGTCGGAAAGCGCGAACGCGGTTTCAGAAACAGAATCGCCTAAGCTACACGAAGCTTCGCAGAACCTGGACAAGTTGCTCCGGGACACTAGGCGACGCCTTTACGCCGCGGCAGCTGCGGCTGACTACGAAATGCTAGGCGAAGTGCAGTCGCTACCCGACTCCGAAATCGAAGCAATGGAACGCCGCCTTCGCGGTGGGCTTCGCTCAGCTGAACTGGACCACAGGCGCGCAGTGGCCCGCCTAGCCAGCGCTGACACGCCCCTGCCTTTCGCAGATGCGGCCAATGAGTTCGTGACAAACACTTTGAAGGGCCGTGACATCACGGACCCGCCGGCTCGCACGCAGTACACCCGCGGTGCGGGTGTTGATGAACAGACCCGCTCGGATGTTTTCTCAAAGACCATGAGTCAGCGGGGCTTGTCTGAGTTGGGATTCCCGAAGGGCCTGCCGGTAGGGGACCCGCCGAGAATCACAGCAAGTGCGGGAGAAGTTATCTTAGTCGTGGCTGAAAATGGTCGTCCAGAAGACGGCATTGACGTTTCGACTCGGCTGGCTGCGCGGCTAAGTGCGCCCTCGGAAATCGTACTGGCAGGCGCGCGCACGGTGAACCCTGGTTCGCAAACTCGCGCACGATCTGCGGAAGAACTGCAGGAAATCCGCGAAAAGAATCCGGACGTGGTAGTGATTTTGTCGGTGGTGAACTCTTCGGTTGCATCGCACCAGAGGAACGCGGCGCGCATTGTCTCGTCTGTGGATTTCGCGCAGACGTGGGTGGTTGTGGATGCGCGCAATGATGCGGCGCATATAACTCGTGCGGCAAGTAATCTTCCGGGAGAGGTCAATCCCGATATCATCGCAGTAACGCACCTGTGGGAGGCGCGTCGCCCCGGCGTTGTATTGGAAACCGGTGTGCCCATTGGATTGATTGATGGGGCTCCGGCGTCGACTTCGCTTTGGGCGCTCATCGCTGACGATGCGTATATGCGCCTAGTTGCGCGCCAAATGAACGCTTCTGAAAACCCAGAGTCTGCTTCAAAGGAGTAGCAATGTCCGCCCCTCAAATTCCCGGATGGAAGCACGTTTCGTCCGGCAAGATCCGCGACCTCTACGTGAAGGATGACGATCCAGATCAGCTGCTGGTCGTAACTTCTGACCGCATCAGCGCGTACGACTACGTGCTCGATACGGAGATTCCCGACAAGGGGAAGATCCTCACCCAGCTTTCCAAGTGGTGGTTTGACCAGCTGAACATTGAAAACCATGTGATTTCAATGGAGGTTCCCGAAGAAGTCGCCGGACGCGCGATGATTTGCGAGCGCCTAGAAATGTTCCCTATCGAGTGCGTCGCGCGTGGATACCTAACCGGTTCGGGACTGGCGGAATATCGCGAGGATGGCACCGTCTGCGGAATCGAACTTGAAGACGGACTGACCGAAGCATCACGCCTTTCGAAGCCAATCTTTACTCCCGCTGCAAAGGCGGAAATCGGCGAGCATGACGAAAACGTGTCTTACGAACGTGTCGTTGAAATGGTTGGCGAGGACGTGGCTGCAGCGCTGCGAGGAGCAACGCTGAACATTTACTCACAAGCTGCCGAGCTCGCCCTAGAGCGCGGAATCATTTTGACGGACACGAAGTTCGAGTTTGGTGCGCGTGCCGACGGTTCCCTGGTGTTGGCAGATGAGGTTCTGACTCCGGACTCGTCGCGCTTCTGGCCGGCAGATCAGTGGGAGGAAGGCAAGCCAACCCCGTCGTTCGACAAGCAGTATGTGCGCGACTGGTTGACTTCCGAGGAATCCGGCTGGGATCGAAACTCTGGTGAGAACCCGCCCGCACTTCCGGACGAGGTCGTTGAGAAGACCCGTGCCCGCTACATCGAGGCCTTTGAGGTTCTCACAGGCGAAAAATTCAACGCGTAAGCAGTTTCCTAACGAAAAGTTACAGAAATCTGAACTTCAACCGTCCCACCTGCTGACGATTTACCCGAATTGGCCTTAATTTCAGTAGGCTTAAGACGGTGACAGCAAGTCACGGTCCACTTCGACACCAGTCGAAAGTAAAAGGAAGTAGTGATGGGACGCATCCTCGTTGAAGTAATGCCAAAATTGGAAATCCTCGACCGTCAAGGAAAGGCCGTGATCGCTGCGCTACCGCGCGTTGATGTCACGGCCTTTAAATCTGTCCGGCAGGGGAAGACCTTCTTCCTGGAGGTAGAGGGCGAAGTTACAGAAGATGACCTAACTCAGGCGCGTAAGGCCGCCGAGACGGTTTTGTCTAATCCGAACATTGAAGATGTCGTTCGCGTTGAAGCGCTGGAGGACGACAAGTGAAAATCGGTGTCATAACTTTTCCAGGAACGCTGGAGGCCGACCACGCAGCGCATGCAGTCGAGCTAGCAGGCGCGGAGCCGGTGAAACTGTGGCACAAGGATACCGACCTGCAAGGCGTTGATGCGGTGATCCTGCCCGGTGGTGCCACGCACGGAAACTATCTGCGCCCAGGCGCGCTCGCGGCGCTTTCCCCGATTGTGGAACCACTGGTCGCAGCCGCGAAGGAAGGACTGCCGATACTCGGCATCGGAAACGGTTTCCAGATCCTCTGTGAGGCGGGCCTGCTTCCGGGCGCGTTCGTTTCCAACTCGGACGGAAAGTACGTTTGCAAGGACCTGAAGTTCAAGGTCGAAAATAATAAGACCGCGTGGACCAGTGATTACGACGAGGGCGCAGTTGTGACCCTCCCGTTGCGCACAGCTAACGGACTATTCGTTGTAGATGACGAGACCCTTGCAGAGCTTGAGAGCTCCGGACGCGTCGTTCTTCGCTATGAGGATGACGTAACTGGATCGGCCAATGCGATTGCCGGGCTAGCTAACGAAGAAGGCAATGTAGTTGGCCTGATGGCGAGTGCGGATCACGCTGTGGAGGTCGGTTTTGGCACCCCAACGCCGGACGGTCCCCACGACGGGACTGACGGTCTGAAGGTGTTTACCTCGGTAGTCAGCTCAAGTTCGGTCAAGTCGTAGAGTCTTACAATCATGGGATTCAAATGCGACGAAACGCCGAACTTGACGATTGGTCGCGCTCGTGTCTCCGCAAGTTATCCACTACGTTTTCCACAGGCCTGTGGAACTTCCCGAAAACTCAATGCACAGATGTGGATAAGTCAGTGGATAACCTGGGGAAACAGCTGAATCCTTTGGAAAACTTCGCGCAGCTTGTCTGACTAATCCCAAAATCAGCTTCAAAAGTGACTCAAGAACACGCGTGTGAATTAGTTCACAGAGAAGCTTTGGTCTCGAAAATAGATCTTTCGCTAAAACGCAACTACTTAACGGAATGACAATGGTGGATCCAAAAGAAACAACTGAAGGGGACCAGATTGTGGCTAACGTGCCCTTCGAGAATCCCCGTCCAAACGAGCATCCCGACACTGTCGAGGACGCCGCTAAGACCTCCGACCAGGAAATGCCCTGGGCATCCCTTGGTCTAACCGAAAGCGAATACAACGACATCGTTGGACTCTTGGGACGTCGTCCAACCAACGCCGAGCTCGCAATGTACTCGGTCATGTGGTCGGAGCACTGCTCCTACAAGTCTTCTAAGAAGCACCTGAAGGAACAGTTCGGCGCCAAGACAACTGAAGCGATGAAAGAAAACCTGCTTGTTGGCATCGGCCAAAACGCGGGTGTAGTCGATATTGGCGACGGCTGGGCAGCTACGTTCAAGGTGGAGTCCCACAACCACCCCTCCTACGTGGAACCCTACGAGGGTGCAGCAACCGGTATCGGTGGCGTTGTCCGCGACATTATTTCCATGGGTGCACGCCCGGTTGCAGTGATGGACATCCTGCGAATGGGCGACCCGAAGAACCCGGACACCGGCCGAGTCCTGCGCGGAGCCATTGATGGTCTAGCGGGGTACGGCAACGTCCTCGGCGTTCCAAATATCGGTGGCGAAATTGACTTTGACAAGTCTTATCAAGGCAACCCGCTTGTAAACGCAATGTGCGTTGGCGTGATGCGTCACGAGGACGTTCACCTGGCAAACGCTGAGCACGCTGGAAACAAGGTGATCCTGTTTGGTGCGCGCACGGGTGGCGACGGCATTGGTGGCGCTTCGATCCTGGCTTCCGAGTCGTTTGCAGACGATGAGTCAATCGCGCGTCCGACCGTGCAGGTGGGCGACCCCTACATGGAAAAGCAGATCATTGAGTGCTGCTTGGAACTGTTTGAAAACGGCGTAATCGAGGCGATTCAGGACCTGGGTGCGGCGGGTATTTCGTGTGCAACATCGGAGCTGGCTTCCAACGGAAACACCGGTATGCGCATCAACCTGGAGAACGTGCTGCTGCGCGATCCGACGCTGACTGCGGGTGAAATCCTCATGTCGGAGTCGCAGGAACGCATGATGGCGACCGTTCCGCCGGAGAAGATGGATGAGTTCTGGAAGATCGTCAACAAGTGGGACGTTGAGGCATCCGTCATTGGTGAAGTAACCGATGACCAGCGCCTCGTAATCGACCACTTCGGTGAGCGCATCGTGGATGTGGACCCGAAGACGGTTGCCCACGAGGGTCCGATCTATGATCGTCCGTACGCGCGACCCAAGTGGTTGGATGAGCTTCAGGCCGATACATCTGAGTCCCTGCCCCGCCCTCGTACGCGAAATGAAATCGCTGACCAGATCCGCACGATCCTGGGATCCGTGAACCAGGCAGCGAAGGGCTGGATGACGGACCAGTTTGATCGCTACACGCTGGGCAACACGGCACTGTCGCAGCCGGACGACGCGGGCGTGATCCGCGTGGATCCGAAGACTGATCGTGGCGTCGCGCTGTCTGGAGACGCAAACGGCTGGTACGCGAAGTTGGATCCGTATCAGGGCGCGCAGCTGTCGCTCGCGGAGGCCTACCGAAATGTGGCGACCGTGGGTGCGAAGCCGGTGGCTATTTCGGATGGTTTGAACTTCGGAAATCCGGAGGATCCGGACGCGATGTGGCAGCTCGTGCAGGCCATGACCGGCCTTGCAGATGGCTGCAAGCAGATGAACATCCCGGTGACGGGCGGAAACGTGTCGTTGTACAACTCGTCGGGCACGGAAATGAGCCAGCCGGATTCGTCGATTAATCCCACGCCGATCGTCGTGATGCTGGGTGTCATGGAGGACGTGAAGCGCGCCCGTCCGTCGGGTTGGTTCGAGGAGGGCCTGGCGATCTACGTGCTGGGATCGACTGAGGATGAACTCGACGCGTCTGTATGGGCCCGCGAGATCCACGACCACTTTGGTGGCATGCCTCCGAAGGTGGATTTGGAGGCCGAGATGGCGCTCGGTCGAGTTTTGCACGCGCTTATCAACAATGATGGTCCGGACGGTAAGCCACTTGTCTCCGCGGCGCACGACCTGTCTGAGGGCGGCCTGATCCAGACGATCATCGAGATGACCACGCGTAACGGAATCGGCGCCAGCCTGGATATTTCTGCCCACGTGAAGGAGAACGAGATCGACGACTTCACCGCGCTGTTCTCGGAGTCTCAGGGACGCGTAGTTATCGCGACGCCCGAAGGTGCCCACGAGGCAGTTGTCGCCGCAGCAGAGGCCGAGGGCGTTGCCTGCCAGCGCGTCGGCATCACTGGTGGCACCTTGCTGACGATCGCCGGCGCTGACGTCCTGGGTGACGTCTCTGGTCACGACCAGCAGATGCCAGCCGACGTGGAAGTGGGCCAGGTTGGTCCGCTCGTGTTCAAGGTTCGCGAACTGAAGGAAGCGATGAACGCGCCGCTGCCGGCACACTTTGAGTAACAGTTATCCGTGACCCGTGACGCTGCGCTGGCGGTTCCGTGAAGGCCGCCAGTCGGGCGCCACAAGCCACCGCCAGCCGGGCAAGGTGAGCCGGTTCCTATAGAAACCAAAAGCGAAAGGACCTGCACCCCCAACGGAGTGCAGGCCCTTTCCAGTTCGACCGGTCACCGCTTGCCTAAGCTGACAACTTTTACTAGCGGCTAACCGAACGTAAATTCAGTATCAGCTTGACCGTGCCGATTTGGCAACTATTTAGCAGGTCTCGTGCCTAGAAGACGGTCTGCCTAGCAGATCTCCTTGAACCGAGACTGGTGGAATACCAGCGGATCTGACTTATCGTCAGAGTGGTAGTCAATGATTTCGCCGACCACAATCAAGTGATCGCCACCGTCGTACGTGGCCCACGGGCGGCACGTGTAGTACGCGTGCGCGTCAGCAAAACGCGGAGCCGTGCCAGAGCGGTCCCACTCAACCACGACGTCCTCCTCGCCACCACCGGCAAACTGCATTGCAAGTGGGAGTTGATCATTAGCGAGGACATTAATCGTGAAGTGCTTTCCATCCATGTTCGTTGCCGCCTTCGAATCTTTTTGTAGATTCACGAGGACGAGGGCGGGATCTAGGGACACGGATGTGAAGGAGCTGACGGTGATTCCTGCCGGAGCGCCTTCGTGGTCGTAGGTGACAACGGTTACCCCGGTTGCGAAATTCGCTAAAGCGTCGCGCAGCAGTCGCGGTTTTGTCCGCGTCGTTGAATTTGAAATAGCCATTATCTCTCCTTCGTGCCTGAGCCTAGACCAGATTGGCCTCCATTTGCGCTTCATGTAACTAAAAACACTCATCAGCGTGCTGAAAAATTGCTACGCCAGTTTTCTCGTGGCTCGGTATAGTGTTTACTGTTAGCAGTCCTAAACTTTCCGATACTGAAAGCGGCTATTACTGGCACGTGTGCTTCGCTTAGAGCTCGCATCTGGGAGCACGCATTCGCGGTCTTTGAGAGGAAGAGACTTTTGATGCAAAGAATTGATGAGGTCTATGAAGAGGTCCTCAAGAGGAATCCCGCGGAACCGGAATTTCACCAGGCTGTTCACGAAGTTCTAGAAACGTTGGCTCCCGCGATTGAGAGGCATCCTAAGTACCAGGACTATGCACTCCTCGAACGCCTTGTCGAACCAGAACGCCAGATCATATTCCGCGTCCCGTGGATCGATGATGAGGGCAAAGTTCGTGTGAACCGTGGGTATCGAGTCGAGTTCAATTCCGCCCTCGGCCCCTATAAAGGCGGACTGCGCTTCCACGAGTCGGTAAACCGAAACATCATTAAGTTTCTCGGATTTGAACAGATCTTTAAGAACGCTCTAACTAATCAGGGCATCGGTGGCGGCAAAGGCGGCTCAGATTTTGATCCGCACGGAAAGTCCGACAACGAGGTCATGCGTTTTTGCCAGTCGTTCATGACGGAGCTCTACCGCCACATCGGCGACATGACTGACGTGCCCGCAGGTGACATCGGCGTTGGTGCCCGCGAAATCGGTTACCTGTTTGGTCAGTACAAGCGTCTCACAAACCGTTTCGAGGCCGGAGTTATCACCGGTAAGAGCCTCGGCTGGGGCGGATCCCTTGCCCGCCGCGAGGCCACCGGCTACGGCACGGTCCTGTTTGCACAATCGATGATGCATACGCGCTCGGAAGGCCTGCACGGTGCCCGCGTTGTTGTTTCCGGATCCGGCAACGTTGCCACGTACGCTGTGGAAAAGGCGCAGCAACTTGGCGCGATTCCAGTTACGATTTCGGACTCATCCGGCTGGGTTTACGACCCCGAGGGCATCGACGTAGACCTTCTTCGCCAAGTCAAGGAAGTCGAACGTGGCCGCGTATCCGATTACGCGAAGCGAAAGAAGTGCGCGAAGTTCAGTTCCAAGGGCAACGTCTGGCAGGTTGAATGTGACATTGCGTTGCCGTGTGCCACGCAGAATGAATTGAACGAGGACGATGCTCGCACGCTACTAAAGAACGGCTGCAAGGCCGTCGCTGAAGGCGCGAACATGCCGTGTACTCCTGAAGCCATCGAGCTGTTCCAGGAGTCCCACATCCTGTACGCCCCTGGAAAGGCCGCAAACGCGGGTGGCGTGGCGGCATCTTCTTTGGAGATGAGGCAAAACGCATCGCGTGCCAAGTGGTCTTTTGAACGCGTGGAGCACGAGCTCACCAAGATCATGGGCGAAATCCACGACGACTGCCTCGCGACCGCTGAAGAATACGGCGAGCCCGGCAACTACGTCCTGGGCGCCAACATTGCTGGCTTTGAGCGCGTCGCTGACGCGATGCTTGAGCACGGCGTGATCTAGCGGCGCATGCGTGCAATCAAACCAGAGCAGGGCCAAGTCGCTATCCAACAGTGGCTGGAAGATGCGGACGTTCCCAGACCTGTGCGCGCAACGGCTGTTCGCTGGAGTCTTTTCGAACTCGAACGCCTCCTCCCCGGTCACGCTGTAGAAGTGCGCGTCCCGCCCTTCGGCGCAGTTCAGGTCCTCGGCGGCACCACGCATCGGCGGGGGACACCCCCAGCAGTTGTCGAAATGAAACCCGACACGTGGCTCGGCCTCGTAACCGGTCGAATCAAGTGGAATGATGCCTACGAGGACGGGGCTATCCAAGCATCAGGGGAGAGGGCTGATCTCTCAGCCCACTTCCCGCTTCTGTAGTACGCGTTGCTTGCGTGCAATCCCGACTTGGTCGCCGCGCTATTAGGTTTCTGTTCCGCGCTTGAACACCCCGCGAAAATGTGCGGACCGGCCCAGGAAGTTCCACGCAACTTGCGCGAATTTCCTCGGCGCTAGTCGGCGATCGTCTGATTGTTCAGGTTCAGTGCCTTGCGAACTCGGTGGCGGGCATCGCCCTGATCCCACGCTCCCAAGACAGCCTTGGCGGCGGCTTCACACTCTTCCGAGGTGAACTGGGAGAGCTGAGCTCCTACAGCCTTAAGAGCAGACGGGCTCACGGACAACGAGTCCACACCCATACCTACCAGCACACATGCGAGCAGTGGGTCAGCAGCGGCCTCGCCACAAACGCCTACGTGAGTACCCGTCTTCTTGGCTGCGGCGGCAACTCTTGCGACCAAGTTAAGTGCGGCAGGTTGCCACGGGTCGGAGTATTCAGCTAGGTCCGGGGATAGTCGGTCCGCAGCCATCGTGTACTGAGTCAGGTCGTTTGTGCCGATTGAAACGAAGTCGACGAGTTCCATGAAGCGCTCGGCCATGATTGCAACAGATGGAACCTCAACCATGATTCCTGGAACCATGCCGCGCTCGCGGACCAAGCCTGCGAACCATTCAGTTTCAGGCAGTGTAGAAATCATCGGAGCCATGACCCAAGTCTTTTCGTGCCCCATGCTCTTCGCGGCTTCTTCGATCGCGTCCAGCTGGTGGAGCAAAAGGTTCGGGTTTGGTCCAGAAGTGCGAACGCCACGGACACCAAGCGCCGGATTCGCCTCTTCCTGCAAAGTGGCGTAGGGAACTGGCTTATCCGATCCCGCATCCAGCGTGCGAATAACTACCTTCTTATCGGAAAAAGCAGTCAGTGCAGGTTCGTAAACTGCGCGCTGTGCCTCCACTGAAGGTTCGGAACGTGTTTCCAAGAATGCAAGTTCAGTGCGCAGAAGGCCGATACCTTCAGCTCCGACCTTTCTGGCTTCGGTGGCGGTTTCCCCGTCGCGCACATTCGCGAGCAGTTCAACCCTAGTTCCGTCCTTCAGGCGACCGGGGCCCTCCCACTCTTCAATCAGTTCTAGGCGTTTGCGATCTTCCTCTACCAGTTCGCGAGCATCGTCCTCGGAAACCCCAATTTGGATGGTTCCCCGTTGTCCATCAACGAGGACGGGGGTGCCTTCCTCAATATCGGTAATCTGTCGGGCTGCAACGATGCAGGGGATGCCGTGTTGGCGGGCGATGATCGACGTGTGTGAGGTTGGGCCGCCTAGCTCGGTGACGAGTGCTAGGAACATCGAAGGATCCAGGCCGGCGGTATCTGCGGGGCTGAGATCATCAGCGAAGAGGATGACTGGATGGTCAAGGTGGGGGACGCCTGGTTCTGGGCGGCCTTCCAGACGGGCGATTACGCGGTCACGGACGTCGCGCAGGTCGGTCGTGCGTTCGGCCATGATTCCGCCCTGGCGCTCAAACTGGATGACGAACTCATCGGTTGCGCCCATGGTGGCCTGGACCGCGGGGATGCCGCGGGTGATTTTCTTCTGAATGCTCTTGCGCCAGGCAGGGTCTGCCGCGATCGATGCGGTTACTTCGAGCAGAGCGGCGGCATGGCCGGTTGCTTGTTCAGCACGAGAGAGGAGGTTTTCGACGACTTCATCAGCTGAGGACGTGAACTTCTTGATCTCAGCGTCACGCTCTCGCTCAGGTAGATCGGGCGCCGTCAGAGCAGGGACACCGGGGCGACGCGTCCAAGCAACGGGCGCGTAGGCGATCCCATCAACAACGGGAGTTCCGTAGACAATACGGGTGTTGGCGTCATCTCTGCTCACGTCTTAACCACCTTTTGAAAGAACTCGTGGGTTTTGATCACGATACTGTGAAAACTTGATTCTCTCAGTGATCCAGATTACGTGAAGTATTTGTGTAAGCAAATACACGCTATTGACCCCTTGGAAATGCACGGTAATGTGACATTGTGGAAGGACGCGCTAGCTAGCTACTTCGCAAGGAGGCGAAAATTGTCAAGGCAAACTGCTCGCGTGGGATCTGAAGTTGGGTTGCACGCACGCCCAGCTGCTGTGATTGCACGAAAAGCCCAGGAATACGATGCTCCGGTATACATCACTTTGGGTGACGAAACCGTTGAAGCCACTTCCGGGCTCATGATTATGACCCTTGGAGCGCAGTGTGGTGACGAGGTCGAGATCTCCTCTGAGAGTGAAGAAGCTGTCGAAGCGATTGTCGAACTCGTAGAAAAGGCTCTGAAACCGCTGTAAGACAGCGAGAAAAAGCAAAGCCCGTCTCAAATGACGGGCTTTTTCTTTGCTCGATCGCTTGGATCAGGCTTCGATTGTATTTCCGAAGAACTTCTTGGTGCCCTTCAGCGCGTAGCGGCGAGAAACTGCCACGAGAACGCCTGAGATGACGGCGAACGCGATCAGTTCTGAAAAGCGTGCCTGGTCTTCGTCCTCGCCCTTCGGTGACTCGTGACCGGTGACAATCTTCCAACCCTTGTCGGCAACATTGTCCGCGAGTAGGCCAGCAATAGCTAGAGATCCGGCAACGGCAACTTTGTACGGAACGTTCATAATTCGAACTCCAATTCTGTAAATCTGAAAATATTCAGTTTTGCTTTCCTATCCATCATGCCTGGATTAGTTGAGTGGTGCTAGTTTTTTGCCTAGATATCCCAAAGAAAACACGTGAAAGTTAATGCGGCGAACGATCGAGAGATGGGGAAGTGATCGAATTCAGGTCAGAATGCCAGGTCGGGTAAGCTGAAGGTGCGACAGGGGAGCGGTTCGGCCGCTGAGAGTGCGCTTTCGCGCAGACCCTCGAACCTGATGCGGTTAGAACCGTCGAAGGAAGTCGAGTTCTCTTTGCGCTTACACTTCGCTGGTGAGCGCGAATCTCCTGCACGCGATTGAACTATGAAGCGCCAGTGGGCGCTGAGATATGGAGAAATCGATGAAGCGTGTTTGGACTGGAATAGCCGCAGTAGCCGCGGGAGCACTGCTACTCACTGGCTGTTCATCTACTACTGAAAATGCTGAGCCGGAGAAGGAAAACGGCTCTGACGAGGGAACCTCTGAAGTTGTCGTCATTTCGTATGACTCAATGGACATTCCCGAAGACGTCATTGCACAGTTTAAGGAAGAAACTGGTTACGACCTGTCGGTCAAGCAGCTTGGATCCGGCGGCGAACTTGTCAACCAGTTGGTCCTGTCAAAGGACAACCCGATGGGTGACGTGGCGTTCGGCGTGGACAACCTAGCCGTTTACCGTGCAGTGGCAGAAGGCGTTTTCGCCGAGGACGCTCCTGAGCTTGAAGACTGGGCAATGGACCAGCAGATTGAAGGCGCCCCTGGCCTTGTCCCATTTGACCAGGGCGATGTTTGCATCAACGTCGACCACGAGTGGTTTGAAGAAAACGGCGTTGAAGAACCGGTAACCCTCGAAGACCTAACTGACCCGGAGTACAAGGACCTTCTGGTTGCGATGAACCCAACTTCGTCCTCGCCGGGAATGTCATTCTTTGCCGCAACGGTTGGTGCGTTTGGTGATGACTGGACCGGTTACTGGGAGGATCTACGCGACAACGGCGTGAAGATCACGAAGGGCTGGTCGGATGCCTTCAGCGTTGATTACACCGCTGGCGAAGGCGAGGGCGACCGCCCGATGATGGTTTCCTACGCGTCTTCACCGGCATACACCGTGAACGATGATCTGACGGCCTCTAGCACGGGAGCCCTGCTGGAGACCTGCTTCCGCCAGGTCGAGTTCATGGGCATGCTTGAAGGAGCGAAGAACCCCGAGGGTGCTAAGGCCTTCATTGAGTTCATGCTTCAGGTTCCGCAGCAGGAGCTGATCTCGGAAGCTAACTACATGCACCCGATTAACCCGGACGCAAACGCTCCGGAGGCCCTGCAGAAGTTCGGCATGATGGCGGAAAACCCGCATCAGGTGGACGCGAAGACGATTTCGGAAAACCAGCAGGAATGGCTGTTGGAGTGGACCGAAATCATGAGCAAGTAGGCACGTCCTCGAACATAATTTCGCATGGATAAGAAAACACGACGGGCACCCGCGGATCGCATCTTCCCAGTGGTGGGATGGACCGTTGCGATTGGTGTGCCCGTCGTGTTCTTGGCTATCTTCTTCCTGCTCCCGACAGGAACGCTGGTCGGGCGAGGATTCGTAGGTAGTGACGGGTCGCTGGACCTGAGCGGTTTCGCGGACGTCCTAACCAGACCGCGCACGTGGCGCGTAATTTGGCAGACCATTTGGATGTCTACAGTCGCCACAATTTTAAGCGTGGCGATAAGTTTGCCGGCAGCCTGGATTCTGTACAGAACGTCATTCCCACTACGAGGCTTCTTGCGTGGGATAGTAGCCGTTCCGTTCGTCTTGCCTTCCGTGGTTGTTGGCGTGGCGTTCCGTTCTATTTTCGTCGAGGGCGGGCCGCTGGGTTCTCTACAACTGGATGGAACACATTGGGCGATTATCGTCGGCATGGTGTTTTTCAACTACTCAGTGGGAGTCCGCACGCTGGGTAACATGTGGGTGCGCCTGGACCCGCGTGCCGAGGAAGCCGCCGCAGCTCTGGGAGCGCGTCCCGCTCGAGTGTTCTTGACTGTGACACTGCCACGTTTGATGCCGGCGTTAGCGTCAGCGGCGGCGGTCATTTTCCTTTTTTGTGCAACGTCTTTTGGGCTCGTCCTAATCCTGGGCGGAACGCGGGCACAAACAGTTGAAACGGAAATTTACTTCCTGACCACCGGCCTGTTGGATCTGAGGTCGGCTTCCGTTTTGTCGATCGTTCAGCTGGTGGTTATTGCGATTGCTCTGTGGATGGGATCAGCGGCACGCAAGGCCGGAGCCGCAACGCAAAAGATGCGTACCGATCTGGAACCACGTCCGCTCTCAAAGGCTGATACGCCGGCGTTGATTGCGACGATTATTCCCGTAGTGGGGCTCCTGATCGCGCCGCTGGCCTACCTGGTGTGGAGGTCCTTGCACAGGTCGGGAGAATTCACTTTTGCAAACTACGCAGCACTGTTTGACGCAGATGCAACGAAGTTCTTGCAGGACTCCGTGATCGTTTCAACTTGGCGTTCAATCGAGATCGCCCTCGTCGCAATGCTCGCAGCGGTGACGGTCGGGGTCCTCGTGTCTGTAGTGGTCACGCGCCGCCCTCGATCAAAGGCCGGAAAACGCGCCCTGTCGGCTTTGGACGCGCTATTCATGTTGCCACTCGGAGTGTCCGCGGTGACGGTCGGTTTTGGATTCTTGATCGCGCTGGACAAGCCGCCAATCGACCTGCGCGACTCGTTTTTCTTGATCCCGATGGCGCAGGCAATGGTTGCGATTCCACTGGTGGTTCGAGTTGTGACTCCGGTGTTGGCCTCGATCGATCCGCGCCAACGCGAAGTCGCCACTGTCCTGGGAGCTGGCCCCGCAAGAGCGCTAATCACCGTGGAAGGCCCCTACGTTTTGCGTTCACTGACGATTGCAGCGGCGTTCGCGTTTTCGATGTCCCTTGGCGAGTTTGGCGCAACCTCGTTCCTAGCCCGCCCCGGCACGCAGACCCTGCCCGTAGCGATTTATCGCCTCATTTCCGAACCAGGTGCGACCGAGCAGGGCATGGCGCTCGCGGCCTCCGTCCTGTTGGCGTTCTTGGCGGGATCCGTGATGGCTCTTGTTGAAGCGTTCGCCGACCGCCGATCCACCAACGGTCGCGCCAGCGTCACCGCCAAGTCATCCCAGGCGACCACCCCAACCTCGGCAGGTCACGCCAACTTCGCCACTAAGGCATCCGTGGCGACCAAATCAACCCAGACCGGCAGTGCACTTTCAGAGAGGGAACAACGATGACCGATTCCAGCCTCGTCCTCGAAAATATTGACGTCTATTACGGCGACGTTCACGCTGTCAAAGACGTGTCGATAACGTTGGAATCCGGCAAGATTCTGGCGCTGCTGGGTGCGTCGGGATCCGGAAAATCGTCGTTGCTTCGCGCGATTGCAGGCCTTGAAAAGTCAAATGGGGCCGTGAAATTCGACGGCGAGGACGTGGCTGGCTTGCCCGTTTACCGCAGATGTTTCGGTTTGATGTTCCAAGACGGCCAGTTGTTTGGGCATCGAAATGTAGGTCAAAACGTTGCGTACGGGCTGAAGGGACGGCTTCCGAGGGAGCAGTGGGATGTTCGTGTGAATGAGCTGTTGGAAACGGTGGGGTTGCCGGGCTACGCTCCGCGCGCTATTTCTACGCTCTCGGGTGGACAGGCGCAGCGGGTCGCGTTGGCGAGGGCGTTGGCCCCGGAGCCGCGTTTGCTACTGCTGGATGAGCCACTGTCGGCGCTAGATCGGGCGCTACGCGAGCAGCTTTCGGTGGAGGTTCGCCAGATTGTTCATCGTTCGCATACGACGGCGGTTTACGTGACTCATGATCAGGATGAGGCGTTCACCGTTGCTGATACGGTCGCGATCATGCACGATGGCCGGCTCGCACGGATTGGCACGCCGAAGGACGTGTGGACGGATCCGCAGACAGTGACGGTCGCGCGGTTCCTGGGCTACGGACCGTTCCTAGAACCAAAGCAGGCGGCCCAGTTCGGTATTGAAGTCCCGGACGGAAATCTACTGGCTTGTGGGCCGGATGCTTGGTGTAGGGCCGCGGATGGCGTACCTGTGCGGATCGTAGAGCGCAGGACGGTTCGCGGTGCGGAGGAAGTCCTCGTCGAGTTCGGGGACGGCGCAAACGCAACTGTTTCACTGCCCATCGGCACAGAACTTAGTGAGCAGATTGACGTCACTTTGGACGAGACTCAATGCGCAATAGTGAGTGCGAATTGAACAGATTCGAAATTTTCGTAGAGTCTTGAGACGAGTGGACATTTTTCAGTTCCAAGTTTCTTGCCTGAATAATGTATAAATATCCCTAAACCCTCGAAACCTTGACCACAGGAGCTCTAAATGCCCAGCGCTGACAAATCTGCGCGCAAGAGACGTCCAACAATTCGCGATGTTGCGGAGCAAGCAGGAGTCTCCATTGCAACAGTCTCTAGGGTGATTAACAATCGCGGCACGGTTGATAATCGCTTGGTCGAGCGAGTTAGAGCAGCAATTGAAGAGGTCAATTACATCCCGAATGAGTCGGGTCGCGTGTTGCGTCGGCGAACGTCGAACATGTTGGGCGTCGTCATGCCGAACTTGAAAGACCAGTTCTATGTAGATCTGCTCGACGCCTTCGAAGAACAGGTAGCCGCTGAGGGATATCAGGTTTTATTTTGCAACTCCCGCGAGTCTCGGGATCGAGAGCGGGAAAATCTACGAATAGTTCTGGAACAAAACGTGGCCGGAATCCTGTTTGCTCCCGTCGCAACCGTTCCTCATGCAGTCACGAGAATTTACGAACGTTCAAACCTGCCGATTGTCCTTGTGGATCGACCTTCCCCCGAATGTCCACTTCCGTGGGTTGGTACTGATCCTGATCAAGCAGGAAAAATATTTTCTGACCACCTTTCAGAGTTGGGTAGCCAAAACCCCCTTCTTCTATCCGCTCGAGTGGAAGAATCTCCTGCCGACGAGCGGGCACAGGCGTTTTGGAAATATTGGAACGCAAAGGGTGGCGCTGGAACTGAGGTAGTTATCGACTACAACTCTCGAACTGCTTTAGAAGATGTCCGAAGTGCACTTGACCGATATCTCCAAGCGCACGACGCGATCGTGTGTACCAACGGAGCCGTGAGCCTTCTGGCATACCGCGTTTTGTATAAAGAAATGGAAATCTCGACAGAAGACAAGATATTTATTGGCTTCGACAACCCTTTTTGGCGAGATCTAAGCTCCCCACTTCCAACCGTCATTGACCAGCAAGTTGCGCACCTTGGGGAGGGCGCTGCAAAGGCATTAGTCTCATGGATTGGTACCGAAAAGAAGCCAAATGAGGCCGATGATCATCAAGAACCTCGAAGTTGTAAATACCGCGCGATCCTAAGGAAAGGCGACACTTCTCCAAACCTGGGGACAATGCATTCGAAAATTGGTCGCTAGTTTCTAATGAGAAAACGTTTACATTCTGTTATTGTGACACACACCGCATAAGAAAACGTTATCTCGGCAGTTGCCGACCAATCCATAACAATGAGGTGAATGGAATGCATAAGGGTTTTAAGGGACTCGTAGTGCTAGCCGTAGCCAGCGTTGGCTTGGCTGGCTGTGCGGTAGGCGGATCTTCTCAATCTTCTGGTGATGGCGACACTCTAAAGGTCGTCTACTGGGATTCTGGTGGAAGCTCTGCAGTCGCGAATCGGAAAATTATCGAAAACGCTAAAGAAACCTTCGAAGCGGACAATCCTGACATGAGCATCCAAATCGTGCCGATCCAGGCAGGTGAGGGTGACTATGCAACAAAACTTGCCTTGCAGTATCGATCAGCTGATACAGCACCAGACATTGTCTATGAGGACACATATCGGTTGGGCGCTGACGCGGCCGCTGGGTACCTCGCTCCGATCGATGAATACCTTGCTGAATGGGACGATTGGAGCAAGTATCCAGAAGCCGTCCATAAGGGAGCAATGGGGCTTGACGGAAAAATTTACGGCATACCTCTAGATACTGACACCCGAGGAATCTGGTATAACAAGGACGTTCTGGAAGCTGCTGGGGTCGAAGTGCCTTGGGAGCCGAAGACTTGGGACGACCTTTTAGATGCAGCTCGCAAGATCAAGGAAACTCAACCGGATGCTTTGCCCCTGAATATTTACGCGGGCAAGGTCTTGGCGGAAGCGTCCTCAATGCAGGGCTTTGAAATGCTTCTTTACGGTACCGAAGACCCCTTGTACAACGACGAAACAAACAAGTGGGTAGTCGGCTCTCAAGGTTTCAAGGATTCTCTAGAATTCCTAGACACGGTGTTCTCTGAAGGGCTCGGCCCCACACCCCAAAATCTTGGTGACACCGCGTGGGGACAAAACATGCTCGAGAACCTAATGCCGGAAGGCAAGGTGGGAATTCTAATTGATGGATCGTGGGTTCCGGGTAACTGGATGGAAGGCGCCAACAAGGAATGGCCTGAGTGGGAAGACCACATTGGTTGGACTGCAATGCCTACCCAAAACGGCCAAGAGCCGGGTGTAACCTCCATGTCTGGTGGTTGGGTTTACTCGATCGGCGCTCAGACAGCCAATAAGGACAAGGCCTTTGAATTCCTGACACATCTAATGAGCTACGAAAACTCGCTCCAATACTCAGTGCAAAACCAGTCGGTTGCAGTGCGCGATGACGTTGCTGAAGCGGAGGAATTCACGAGCTCCAACCCCGCTATTCCATTCTTTGCTGAACTGACCGAGTTCACGAACTTCCGACCGTCTTCGGAGGACTATGAGTCTGTGTCATCTGAGATTCAGATGGCCACCGAGAAGATTCTCAACGGTCAGGGAACGCCTGAAGAAGTTGCTGCTGAATACGACAAGGCAGTGATTGGACTGGTTGGTCAGGATCAGGTTGAAGAAAGGTAGTTTCCATGACTGCCTCCACGACGAAAACTCGCATTGACGGCGAGTATGAGTTGCGTGGACCAAAACAACAGACGTTTGGAAGGCGTCTTTTGCAAAACTTGCCATTGGCACCTTCCATCGTCCTGTTCGTGGTCTTTCTGCTGGGCCCCATTGTCTACTCCTTCTACGGAGCTTTTACTGACACGAGGCTTTCCGGGCCGAAGGCCGTTAATCCGAACTTCATCGGGTTTGCTAACTACTCGGCTCTGTTCACAGATCCGCAGTTCTACAAGTCGATACTCATAACGCTCGCCTTCGTAATATTTTCTGCCGTAATCGGTCAAAACATCATGGGCATGTCACTTGCTGTGATGCTCCAAAAAGCACCAAGAGCGATCAAGAATCCAGTCCAAGGTGTCGTAATCATGGCGTGGATGCTACCCGAGATCGTTGCAGCTTTTGCCGCGTACGCTTTCTTCTCCGACAACGGAACACTCAATGCAACATTGGGCTTCTTTGGAATAGAACCAACCTCATGGCTCTTCCAATACCCAGTAGTCGCAGTCACGCTCGCAAATATTTGGCGGGGAACAGCGTTCTCAATGTTGATCTACTCAGCGGCCTTAACTGAGATTCCGGATGAGGTTGTAGAAGCCGCGACTGTAGATGGAGCCAGCGATAGACAAACCCTATTCCAGATCACGCTCCCAATGCTGAAAGGGTCGATATTCACGAACACCCTGCTAGTCACGCTTCAGACCTTGGGCGTATTTACCTTGATCTGGGTTATGACTGCAGGTGGTCCGGGTAGTGACTCCACAACCTTGCCGATCCTGGCTTACCAGGAAGCGTTTAAGGCCTCCATGGTAGGAATGGGTACGGCCGTGTCATCAGTACTCCTAGTGATGGGTGCGATCTTGTCCATCATCTACATCAAAGTATTGAAGCCGGGTGATTAGATGTCTGTTCAGCCAAAGAAAGGGCCACGTCGGTCGACTCGAAAGAAACTCGTATCGGCAATCGTTCTAATCATTTTCGGAATCATCTTTCTCGCTCCACTACTGTGGGTGTTTTTGGCGTCATTTGATGGTCAAGCTGGACTTGCTGCAAGTTTGCCAAGCCCGTTTACGTTCGATAACTACAAGGAAATTCTGACACCAGATCGAACGTTTATTCCGTTAGGAAACTCGCTGGTTCTATCAACGTTTAGCGCTCTGATAGCTGTGTTTGTGGCTGTGCTAGCTGCCTACCCACTTTCTAGATACAAGAATCGGTTTAATCACGGATACATGTACACGGTCTTGTTCGCATCTGGGCTTCCTATCACGGCAATGATGATTCCCGTTTATTCACTTTTCGTGCAACTACGGATTCTGGACAACTATCCAGCCGTGATCTTCTTCCTTGCAACTACATCGTTGCCAATGGCCACATTCATGGCGAAGAACTTCATGGATGGAATTCCAATCTCACTGGAGGAAGCTGCCTGGGTAGATGGGGCCTCCCCAATGAGGGCTCTATTTTCCGTGGTGATTCCACTGATGAAACCAGGATTAGCGGCTTTGTCAATCTTTGTATTTGTAATGGTGTGGGGAAACTTCTTTGTTCCCTTCATCCTGCTTACTGATCCGCTCAAGATGCCGGCGGCAGTAACCATCTACAGCTTTTTCGGTCAGCATGGAGCAATCGCCTACGGAGGGCTCGCAGCTTATTCAGTCTTGTACACGATTCCTGCAGTTGTTCTGTACCTGCTAATTACTAAGTTCTTCGGCGCATTTGCGCTTGCCGGAGGAATTAAGGGATAAATCAATGTTTGATACTTCTAAGAATGAACTCGATTATGTTAAGCGCTTTTACAACGACCACATCAAGAAGGGTGTCGTCCTGGAACGTCATCCGGCTGATCTTGCCGGGTGGGAACTAAACGACGAACCGGTTCCTTTTTCAGAGGCCGTGACGAAACAGTTCCGTCCGTTCAAAGAAGGGGACGAATGGGGCAATCCGTGGAGTACTCTTTGGTTGCAGGCGCGCGCGAAAATACCATCGAATTGGCGATCGCTGGATGATGTTGACGTTGTTTTCGACGTCGACTTGAACTTCACGAATCAGCCAGGATTCCAAGCCGAAGGCCTCATCTACTCGCCGGAGGGTGAACCTATCAAAGCCATAAATCCTCTAAACAATCTGTATGAGGTGGACGGCGATGAACTCGATGTGTACCTCGAGCTAGCGGCTAATCCCAATATTGGAGAATTTGATGGGTACACTCCTACACTGATGGGCCGAAAAGAGACCGCTCCTGAGGTCTATCTGTACAAACTTAAGCGGGCCAACCTGGCTCAACGATCCTTGAGGATGTTGGAGCTCAAGCGTGACTTTGACACTTTGATCGCGTTGGCCGAGATCCTGGACGAAAACAGCTCACGTAGGTTCGAGATTATCAAGGCAATGATGGATGCCGTTCATGCGTTGGATCTCCGTGATAAACACGGTTCCGCGAACGACGCACGCGAGGTGCTTCGCCCAGCCATGTCAAAACCGGCAGGACCAGGCGAACTAACCATGTTTGCTACCGGACACGCTCACATCGACTCGGCTTGGCTATGGCCGGTGCGAGAAACCATCAGAAAGTGTGCTCGAACATTCGCAAACGTTTGCTACCTGCTTGACCGTTATCCAGACTTCACGTTCTCCTGCTCTTCGGCGCAGCAGTTCCAATGGGTCAAGACCTACTACCCGAGCTTGTATCAACGAATCAAGAAGCACGTTGCTGACGGGCGATTCATTCCAGTCGGCGGAATGTGGGTTGAATGTGATGCGAACCTGACTTCAGGAGAATCCTGGTCGCGACAGTTCCTTTACGGGAAGAAATTCTTCCTGGATGAGTTTGGTTTCGAACCTAAAGAAACCTGGCTACCGGACACGTTCGGATATCCTGCTTCACTTCCACAGATTTCGAAGCTAGCCGGAAACCGTTACTTCCTCACCCAAAAGGTGTCTTGGAACGAGTACAACGTATTCCCACACCACACATTCTGGTGGGAAGGGATCGACGGTTCCAAACAGTACACGCACTTCCCACCGGCGGATACTTACAACTCGACCTTGGATCCTAAGGAGCTCACGTACTTTAGAGATAACTTCAAAGAAAAAGGAAATGTTGATATCGGCCTGGGTCTCTTCGGCTGGGGCGATGGTGGGGGAGGCCCAACTCCGGAACACCTAGCCAATCTTGAAAGGCACGCTGATATGGCAGGCCTAGTGAAGGTGAAACCGTCAACGTCTGCTGAGTTTTTCCAAGAATCTGAGAAAGCTTTCCCAGACCCGGAAACTTGGGTTGGTGAACTGTACTTGGAGTTCCACCGTGGGGCGCAGTCAGCACAGCTCGCAACCAAACAACATAATCGACGTGTGGAAAGTAAGTTGCGAGAGGTTGAGTTGTGGAGTGCCTACGCGGATCTCTACACCGATTTTGAGTATCCCTATGACGAAATTGAAGAGTTGTGGAAGGTGCTACTTCTAAACCAGTTCCACGATATCTTGCCGGGTACGTCGATCGGCTGGGTCCATGACCAAACTGTTGCAGATCTTGACGAAGTACTCGAAAAAGCAGAGGAGCTCGTCGACAAAGCGTTGCAGGCCATTTCTCCTGAAAGCTCTGTAGCAACTTTGTTGAACCCGGTTGCGCAGCCCGAAATCGAAGAAAAACCAGTTGGCGTGGAAGTTAGTGACACTAGCTTTGTGTTGAATAACGACGTCATCAACGTTGCGATCGATAAATTTGGACACATTACTTCTTTGCGTGCTGGAGACGGAAGAGAATACGTACAGGAATCGCATCCCGCTGGCGTGCTACATCTGTACCGTGATACTCCGCCTCGTTGGGATTCCTGGGACATCGACAGAAACTACAGGTTGGTGGATGAACCGATTACAACCCCGACGTCCGTTGACCGTGGGCATACCGAGAACGCAGGGGTGTGGATTGAATACGAATACAAGTTCAATCAATCGACTGTAAAGAAGAAGTACACCCTTGATCCGGGATCTGGTGCGCTCGATATTGATCTGGATATCGATTGGCACGAAAAGCAGGAAATGTTGAAGTTGGAATTCCCGTTTGCTTTGCGTGCAAATGAAATGAGTTCTGAGATTCAGTTTGGATACATTGATCGTTCTACAACGACTAACACCCTGTGGGATTTTGCGCGTTTCGAAACTGCTGCGCACAGGTGGGTCCGACTGAGCGAAGCGCACAGTGGCGTAGCTTTGGCTAATGATTCGACCTACGGCTACGGAACGCGACGCGAAGTACTGGACAACGGTCAGACCATCACTACTGTGGGAGCCACGGTAGTGCGCGGACCGCTATACCCCGACCCCAAGGGCGAAGAAGGACGTTACCACGTTCGCTATGCACTCAGGCCGGAAGCTTCGGTACTTGATTCCTACTACGAGGGCTACCGACTCAACCTGCCCCAACGTGAGGGAGATCAACAGATTGAATCCACTACAGTCGTACGATTCAGTGATCCGAGAATCATAGTTGAAGCCGTTAAGCTTGCGGAAGATCAATCAGGCGATGTGATCGTTAGGTGCTTCGAGGCCACGGGAACCAGTGTCAAAACTGACGTAGAAACCGGGTTTGACCACGACGGATATGTGGAGACTGATCTGATCGAGAGGCCACTTATCGATGAAAAAGACAGTGTCAAAGATTCGGGGAATGGAACACCTTCGCTTGATTTCCACCCCTTCGAAATTAAGACGCTGAGGTTCAGGAGGGCCTAGAAAACAACTACCCTATTCCCTTTCCTGGCGTTCTTTGCGCTTCCCGACCTGAGGTGTTGGACCGCGCAGAGAATCCCAGGAAAGGATCAATAGGGCAACCCAGATGATCGCTGTGCCGATCCAGCGGCCGAGCTCCATGTGCTCGTTGAAGACCCACACACCAATGATTAGCTGCATGATCGGAGATACGAACTGTAGCAACCCCAGCACTGACAGCGGCAGAGTCTTCGCCGCGGTGGCGAACATGATCAGCACTACAACGGTGATCACGCCAGCGCCGAACAGCAATATCAAGTGCCCGATCAGATGCCCAGCTGAGACGCCCTCGGAAATCAATGTCTGTACGGACGTTTCGCCGCGCACGATTAGCACGATGTAGAACACGATTAGGAACGGAGAGACGGCTGCAGTTTCGATTGCCATGCCCGCGACGACGGGGACGTTTCCGGAAATCCGCTTCTTAATCAGGCCGTAGAGTCCGAAACTTAGCGGCAACCCAATCGACACCCAGGGGATCGTTCCAAGCTGAACGACCATGACAATTATCGCCAGGGCGCCCAGTGACATTGCGACGATTTGAGGGCGCGTAGGGCGCTCACCCAGGAAAACTATCGCCAAGAAAACTGTAAACAGCGGGTTGATAAAGTAGCCCAGCGCGGCGTTCACTGTCTGCCCGTTCAGGATCGCCCACACCCAAATCGACCAGTTAATGACGACCAGAAAACCCGCAGCCAGTAGCGGGACCAGCGTCGACTTGTCGCGAATCAGCGGACGCAACTGCCCCCATCTGCCTGTTGCCGCCAAGAAAACGAGGCAGAAAACGAGCCCCCACACCGCGCGGTGACTGATCACCTCAAACGAGGTCGCCGGCGCCATCAGCGCAAAATATATCGGGAACAAGCCCCACGAAAAATAAGTTGCAAAACCAATCGCGAAACCGCGACGCGACGTATTCACAGCCTGAGACATTTAATCCGATTCCTGAAAGAGCCAAATTAATCAGCCCTCATTGTCTCAGATTTTCGCCGCCTTAAAATTCCTAAGATTTCCGAGGGCGGGGCTGCGATCAGCTCAGGTCAGAGATCGCACGCTCACGCGGGAAACTTTCGTTTGGCTCGGGCCAGCGGCTGACGCTAGCTCAGGTCAGAGATCGAAATCTTGCACTCATCACCCAGGCGCATGTCAGCGATCTTGCCCTCATCGCGCAACCGGTGAAGTTCAGGTAGCACGCGGTCGCGCACCCCCCAGGGGTCGATTGTGTTGAGGTAGATCCGAGTACCGCCCTCGAAACCGGCCAGAGTGGAGATTCTCCACTTGATCAGTAGCCTCCAACGCATGGGTGACGCGATGTCGGGCGGGCGGTGGTACCACTCTTCGTTGCAGGGAACGTCGCGCCCAGTTGCCGCGTGGACCGCGTGAACCAGGTCGGAGACGGCTCGCATCTGTTCTTCGGTTGCTTCCCACGGATTGTAGGAAGGCCCGAGCGGCCAAATCGCAACGGTGGGGTAGCGGTGTCCGATTCCAGACAGTGCAACAGCATGATCGTTTTGCGCCAGGATCAGGCCGCGGGTAACGGCGACCTTCATGATCTTTTCGTAAATCTCAGGGTCGCGGCGCAAGCGTCCCAGTTCCGCATCGGTTTGCACGGAATGGTCGTCAATCGCGACTAGCTGCTTGTGGAGGTGGTCAAATGACGCGCCCGCGGGCTTCAGCCAGTTTTGGAAGCACGCGACGTAGCGAACATTTTCATTGAGACCGTAGAGGTCTTCCATGGCCTCCGCGGTGAACTTCATGTACTGGTAATGCTCTTCCGGAGTTAGCGTTCCCGAAGAAGCCAGTTCAGCAGTGGACTGTGCGCCGGGTTCGTAGTGATTCTTTGCGACGATGAGGTCGTGGCCTCCGGAGAAGAACCCGGACGCTTCCGGCAAGAGTTGGGAATCATCCAACGCATCGACTTCTTCAGGTGTCTTCCCAGAAGCCATGAGGCGCATCTTTACGACGCGCATGACGTGGTCGTAGCCTTCGGAGCTTGCCAAATATTCCGCCATGCGACGGTGTTCGGCTTCCGACGGCATGTGTCCGTGGTTCAGGTGCCAGTACTTGTAGGAAACGATCTCAAAAAGGTTTGGAATGCGTCTGAACTCGGCGGTAGTTTCGCTTAGTTCAGCGGCTGAGAGTCCCTGGAGCTCTTCCCAGCTACCGTCTTCACGGCGAACCATTCGCGCCTTTTCTGGCGGAGTTTCCAAGTATCGATTTTCACAGAACGCGCAGTAGTTGCCGTGTTCGTGTTTGTCGATGGGTTCAACCGTCTGAGTGGGAACCGTGAGCGGTCTATGTCCGCGACCGGGTACGGTCCAAACCTCCGTACCGCTGAGCATGTTCTTTTGTTTTACGGTTCCATCAGCCAACCGTTGGATGGCTTGATTATCTATTTGCTCCTTGGACATACTTCCAGCCTAGTTGACCAAACTGAAACTCGCCCGTAATAGGTGCGTAAAAGTTTGTTTGCAATAAAAATCCTCGCGCACCGAATGCGCGAGGACGTGGCTGGCTTCTACCTACCCACAGACTAGCTGGTTTAGTTAGGGATCCAGCCCTGGGCCTGTTCCTTAAGATCTCGCAGAATCTCAAGAGCCTCATCAGCCTTATCAACCTGGACGAAAAGGTGATCGCGGTGGAATCCCGCTAGGGAGTTACACGTGATCGAGCGTGCTGCCAAGGTCTGGGCAATCATCGCCGTAATGCCAACGGACTGCAGAGAGGAGGGGACATCCAGGGAAATGCGTGCGAAACGATTATCCGTGGGCAGACCCGCCTCGATTGCGCGATCCTCAGAAATGACTATCGTCATTCCTTCGTATTCGCGAACAGTTGCGAACGGTTCAACACCTTCCGGAATTTCGTCAAGGGCTACAAAAACGTAGTTGCCCTGAGTCTTCAACTCCATCGATGCAAGTACATGATCGAGAGATTTATTAGCTGTCATACCTGAACGGTATCGAAATTGTCTCCAAGTTTGAATGAGTGTCTCACGAGATGACTGAAACAGTGTTTGTCCGCATAAACATAATGATTTAGCGCTTTCAAACTACCGAGAAACTGCCGTGGCGTTCGCGCCAAAATTTCAGCCTTGAGTGAACTTGACTCAAGTTTAGTTGGCACTCGAGGCCGAAGAGTGCCAATATAGAAGTGTTCAGAGATTTACAGACCACATGGAGGTTGTGAAAATGGCCCGCTACTACGACCCGTTCCGCGACATGAATCGTCTGATGGACGCCGCTTTCCGTCAGGCCCCGACTTCACCGTCGATGCCGCTTGATCTTTACCGCAAGGGTGAAAACTTCTACGCACACATTGATCTGCCGGGTGTGAACCCCGAAACGATCGATATCGATATTGAGGACCGTACCCTCACTGTCCGCGCTGAGCGTGCCGGTGTTGAGGGCGAAGACATGGAGTGGCTAACGCACGAGCGTCCGGTTGGAACCTTTGCTCGCCAGCTCACCCTGGGATACGGCGTTGCACTTGAGAAGATCGAGGCCGACTACGCTGACGGTGTTCTAACGCTTACCTTCCCGGTTGCTGAAGAAGCAAAGCCGCGCAAGATTCAGGTTCGCCACAAGGACGATGGCAAGACTATCGAAGCGGACAACAACTAGGGCTAAGGCCACTTGAAGAAGTCAAGTGATAGCGGAGCTCACGCAGCCTATACGGAGCTACGCTTGCCCAACACTGCGATCTGCTTTCCGCACAGTTGATGAGGCACTTGTGGAAAGAGATAGCTAACAAATGGACCCGACTCGACAAACCGTGAACTAGCCCCCGAAAGTTGGACTGGTTTAATTCTAGGCGGTTAGGGCTTCAAGGGTCTGATTCCGATATTGCATCGGGGTCAGGCCCTTGAGTCGTTGTTGGATGCGTTCGGTGTTGTACCACTGGATGTATTCGTCGATTGCTTGGGTGAACGCTGTGACGGTGTCGAAGACTTCGCCGTGGTGCATCTTGGTTTTCAAGTGGCCAAAGAAGTTCTCTATGACCGCGTTGTCGTAACAGTTGGCTTTACGTGACATCGACTGAACACCTCCGTTGTCGCCGATCAGGTTGCGCCAGGACGAGTGCTGGTACTGGAATCCTTGGTCGGTGTGCATCATCCATCCAGGTTCAGGCACACACGTTTTAATCGCCTTGGATAAAGAATCGGCGGTAAACGCTGTCGACGGCGATATGGCCACGGTGTGAGCAACGAT
>FZPS01000197.1_pt50 | contig 51405 bp, 57 predicted proteins | sample 1817821 | NCBI WGS metagenome assembly FZPS01 (sample SAMEA104158645, study PRJEB21678) | metagenome | place: Germany | collected 2015-04-21 | reverse complement strand
TTTTGGCTATTTATTTTTGCTAAACACAGTTATATTGTTTAGCACTTATGAAGTTGTCAGTAAAATAATTATAGATAGAATTAATCCCTTTCAAATTAATTTTTTACGATTTTTTTTAGCAGGATTATTTCTTTTTGCATGTAGTTTGATTAGAAGGGATTTTAAAATTGAAAAAAAACATTTTAAGATGTTGACTATACTAGGTGTAATAAATGTTATTTTATCCATGAACTTATTACAGTTAAGTTTAAGCATGACCAATGCAAAGGCAGCATTAGTTGCAGTTATTTTTAGCAGCAATCCTATATTTGTAACTTTTTTTTCATCTATAATTGATAAGGAAAAAATACATACATATAAAAAGGTGGGGTTAATACTTGGTATAGTAGGTGTATTAGTTATGTCAATTAATGAACTTAGTATAGATGCCATAAATATATTAAGTCCTATGCTAGCATTACTTTCTGCAGTATTATATGGTCTATACACCATTATTGGGCGAAAAGTATCCTCCCAAATAGGCAGTCTTAAAATGAATTCATATTCCTTTTTAATAGGGAGTATCGTGCTGCTTCCACTTTTGCTGTTATTTAAAATCCCTGTATTTCATATTAATTCATCAATAACCTGGCATGTAATGTATTTGTCCTTTTTAACAACAGGGGTAGGTTATTTGACTTATTTTATAGGTCTTTCTATTGTGGGGGCATCTAAAGGTTCTATGGTTTTCTTTTTAAAGCCAGTTCTAGCAAGTATTTTTGCAGTAATTATTTTAAAAGAAAATGTGGGATTTTATTTTGTACTGGGCACATTTTTAGTGGTTTTAGGTGTGACAATAATCTTTTACTGGGATGATTTTAAGTGCTGGATTAAAAAATATAAAAACTGAATAATTGACAAATTTTAAAAATGAATATAAAATAAATGGCAAAGGAGTAAAGCAAATAAATCTATTTTATTAGAAATATTAGAAAAAAACAAAATTTGTGTGGGGGAAAAACAAGAAAAATGGATATATTTGGCGATTTATGCATGGAAAAAAAACTAAAAAGTATAGAGCCAAAGAAAAGTTTTCTTTTTTTAAGGTGGGGCCTGTTACTTTTGGTAATTCCAATTTTTCTGATTGTATCAGATAAACCTTTTTTATTTGGGAAATTTTGGATTACATTTGCTTTTGCAATTGTATATAACGTTATTTTTAGCATTCTATATTCAAAAAATAAATTGGCGGAAAAAAAGTTTGGAATTATATTTTATACAGATATATTATTAATTAGCACTTTTTCATACTTTCTAGGTGGTTTGCAGTCAGATATATATATTCTCTTATTTTTTATAATTGCTTATTATGGTACTAGCAGGGATGTTTCTTCTACAATAAAAATAAGTATTTTTGCTATAATAATATATTCTATTTCAACTCTTTTATATGAAGTGGGCAACTTAAATGAGTTTAATTATATTAAACTTGCCATTAGAGGAATGTTTATTATTTTTGCAGCCTATGGAATATCTAGTATTATTATTAAAGTTAAAACATATGATGAATTACATAAAAGAGAGTTTAAACGTGCTAGAACAGATAAACTGACAGGTCTTGCCAACAGACATTATTTTGATCAGAAGTTAGAAGAAGAGGCATTATATGCAGAGTACTCAGGAAAACCATTAAATGTTTTAATGTTTGATATTGATAATTTTAAAGTTTATAATGACAGCTACGGACATATTGAAGGGGATAAATTACTTTCTCTGTTTGGAAATATTATACTTCAAAGTATAAGAAGAACTGATATACCTGTAAGATATGGGGGAGAAGAGTTTATAATATTGATAAGAGACCTTGACCTTGATATTGCAAAAAATGTTGGCGACAGAATAAGGCATCAGTTAGAAAAAGAAAATATGAATTTAGAAAACAAAAAAGATAGCACAAAAGTTACTGTAAGCTGCGGTATAGCACAATTTCCAAAGCATTCTAACAATATTAAAAAAGTAGTGGAATATGCAGATAAGGCACTTTATCATGCCAAAGAAACAGGGAAAAATAAAGTTGTATGTTATGATGAAGTAATAAAATTAAGTGGTGAATTAGAAGAAAATAAAGCTAAAAGCAGTTAAAAAACCTTCAAATTATAAAATCTGAAGGTTTTTTATTTGCTATTTTTATTTATTTTAAAGTATTACATTGTTCTTCCAACTGCATTTGCTACTTTCTCAAGTTCCTCCATAACTTGAGAAAACTTAGAAGGTCTCAATGACTGAGGACCGTCACAAAGGGCACAATTTGGGTCCGAATGAACTTCAATAATAAGACCGTCTGCACCTGTGGCCACAGCACCCTTTGACAGTGCACTTACATATTTCCATGTTCCTGTTGCATGACTTGGGTCTACAATTATAGGCAGGTGTGAAAGTTCCTTAACAACAGGTATGGCACTTAAGTCAACGGTATTTCTTGTAGCAGTTTCAAAAGTTCTTATGCCACGTTCACATAAAATTACATTTTGGTTTCCTTCCGAGATGATATATTCAGCTGCCATAAGCCATTCTTCTATTGTTGCAGATAGTCCTCTTTTTAAAAGAACAGGTTTTTTATATAGTCCCACTTCTTTTAAAAGTCTAAAGTTTTGCATATTTCTTGCACCAATTTGGATAATATCTGTATAGGAAGCTACCAGTTCAACATCTCTAGTATCAACCACTTCAGTTACAAGTTTTAAGCCAGTAATTTCTCTGGCCTCTGCCATTATTTTAAGTCCATCTTCTTCTAACCCTTGGAAGGAATAAGGAGAGGTTCTGGGCTTAAATGCACCACCACGAAGTATATCAGCACCAGCTTCCTTTACTTTTTTGGCAGTATCAATATAGGTTTCTTTGTTTTCAATGGCACAAGGGCCAGCCATTACTACAACTTTATTTCCACCAATTTGCACATCACCTACATTGACAATGGTAGGTACCTGCTTTAATTCCCGACCTGCAAGCTTATAAGGCTTCATAATAGGGACAATGTTTTCAACTCCTGGCATTGTGGATATTTCTTGTGTATTTAGATGTCTTTTGTCGCCTATAGCACCTATTACTGTTTTAATATCTCCAAATATAGGATGTGTTCTAAAACCCAATTCTGACAATTTTCTCTCAACATTATTGATATCTTCCCTTGAAGCGCTTTGATTCATAATAATAATCATAATATTACCTCCCTTATGAAAGTCTTATTTTAATACTTTTGTAAAATCAAAAAAACCCTTCATCCCTCTTATGTAAGGGACGAAGAGTTATAATCTCCACGCGGTACCACCCAAATTGGCAAATGCCCACTTTATAATGTACAGGAAATACTTCCGATACATCCTTTCTTATAACGGTGAAAGCTCCGATTAAGCCTACTTTAGCAAAAATACTGCTTTTCAGCCAACAGCTCAAAGGGGAACTTCGATTATACTCCTTTTTTAGGCTTTCACCATCCCTAAATCGCTTTGAAAGTACATATAATTTACTTTCCCTTTTCATTGCTTTTTAAATATATAGTTGATATATATGTTATCACATACAAAGGTATGAGTCAATATTTTTTTTAGCTAACTTGTTGTTTCAAACATACCCTTTTCCCTGTGCATGGATATACTCATTACAATACCTATTGCAAGATAGTAAGTTACCATTGCACTTCCTCCAGCACTTACAAAGGGAAGTGGAACACCTGATACAGGAAGAAGTGCTATATTCATCCCTATGTTTTGAATAAAATTAAATGCTAACATAGCGGTAATTCCAATTGCAACATATGAACCATATATATCTTTTGACTTCCAGGATATATATATGCATCTAAATAAAATTATAAGAATCAGTGATATAAGTAATACAGAACCTATAAATCCCAACTCTTCAGCTATAACGGTAAAGATAAAATCTGATTCTTTAACAGGAACACCTTCTAGACTTTGAGTTTGAGTACCATTAAAAAGCCCCTGTCCCCAGATTTCACCTGAACCAACAGTCATTTCTGCACGATTTACTTGATAAGCTGCACCTTGGGGATCTAAAGTCGGGTCTAAAAAAGATAGAATTCTTTTTTTATGGTAATCCTTTAAAACAAATTTCCATATAAGAGGCAATGCGGCTATAGCAGAAGGAATTCCAGCTAAAATATATTTATATGGTATTCCATGCAGAAAAGTTATAACACATAATATAAACAAATACGCCAGAGCCATACCTCCATCTGGTTGACGAAAAATAAGAAAAATAGGAATAAAAGTAAACACAATAATTTTTATAATGGTTACTTTATTAAACTCCTTTACAAGTTTTTCAAAATGTTTTGAAATAAATAATATAAAAAATATTTTTGTCAATTCAGAGGGCTGAAAACTCATATTAATTATAGGAATTATAATCCAACGGCGGCTTCCTGAAACTTCTACTCCAATTCTAAGAACTAATACAAGCAGTAAGGCACCTAATATATACATAAGACCGCTTAAACTTTTAAATATATTGTAATTTAAAAAGTTTATGACAATGCAAATTCCAATACCTAAAATCATACTGGCAATTTGTGTCATAACCATTCTGTTCCCACCTGGCATTGTTGCTGTTGCACTGCATAAGACAATAATGCCAAATATAGAGAGTAAAACTACAGAACCAAATAATATATAATCAAATTTAACTTTCTTTTTTTTGTTTTTATCTGATAATGAATACATATTAACACCTTTTAAGTAAAATTTATCAATGCAAATCAAAAGCTATCAAAATTTAATCTTTAAATCATTTATTTTGAGTTTATCATAAAACATTCAAATAATCTATATGAAAGATTATGGATTTATTAATTGAAATGTAATACTATTTTATGATATCATTATAATTAGAAACTTTTCAATAATAAATTCTTAAAAAATAAAGACATTTCTTGTATTTGCAGTACCAAATTTAAAATTTAAATGGATATGGGAAATTTAGCTGTTATTCTAAAAACAAGGAGGTATTATTGTGAAAGAAATGCAGATTGTGGTATTTACGCTAAATGGTGAGGTCTGCGGAGTGGATGCATCTCAAGTTAAAGAAATTGTTAAATTTGAAGAACTTACTAAAATGCCTAAGATGCCTAAATTCATTGATGGGATAATTAATTTAAGGGGTATAGTTGTACCTGTTGTAAATTTGACCAAAAGGTTTAATTTAGGTGAAACAGAGATTACAAAGAAAACAAAAATTATAATTATAGAAATTGAGGAAAGACTAATAGGATTTATTGTAGATGATGTAACTGAAATTTTAAAATTATCATCTCAAAATATTGAATCTACACCGGATATCATTCAAAAAAGTTATAATCATTATCTTGAATATGTAGGGAAAAAAGATGATAGATTAATTTCCATTCTAAATCTTGCTAATGTACTGACTGATAAAGAATTAGATAAACTTGACCATGAAGAGTTTTAAGTTTATGAGAATTAATTTATTATAAGGTTTACTTGCATTGGCAGTTTATATAATATATAATTTATTTTGATTTTAACATATTAATGCAACGAACTGATAGAAAGAAAGGAAAGATATTCAGATGAAGTTGGGAATAGTAGGACTGCCAAATGTAGGTAAAAGTACTCTTTTTAATGCTCTAACAAAGGCTGGAGCAGAATCAGCAAATTATCCTTTTTGTACCATAGAGCCTAATGTGGGGATAGTACCAGTTCCAGATGAGAGGCTTGATGTACTTACCAAAATGTATGATCCGGAAAAGACAACACCTACCACAATTGAATTTGTTGACATTGCAGGATTGGTAAAAGGTGCAAGCAAAGGGGAAGGACTAGGCAATAAATTTTTATCCCATATAAGGGAAGTTGATGCTATAGTTCATGTTGTAAGATGTTTTGAAGATAGCAATATAGTTCATGTTGATGGTTCGGTAAGTCCTGTAAGGGATATTGAAACCATTGAAACAGAATTAATATTAGCGGATATGGAAGTTATGGAAAGAAGGGTTGAAAGAACCCGTAAAATGCTTAAATCCGGAGATAAAAAGTATGAAATTGAGCTGGATATTTATGAAAGAATATTAAAGGCCTTAGAAGAAGGAAATACTGTTAGAACAATGCATTTTGATTTGGATGAAAAGAAAATTGTTGATGAACTTTTTTTAATTACATCAAAACCTGTATTATATGCAGGAAATGTGTCAGAAGAAGATATCAACTTAGAAAAAGCCAATCCTCTTTTAGAAGAATTATTTAATCATGCCAAAAAAGAAGGCTCAGAGGTAATGACGGTATGTGCAAAAATTGAAGAGGAAATTGCACAGCTTGATGAAGAGGAAAGAGAAGAATTTTTAAAAGATTTGGGATTATCAGAATCTGGACTTAGTAAGCTTATAAAGAAAAGCTATAAGCTTTTAGGACTTATAAGTTTTCTAACTGCAGGACCAAAAGAAGTACGGGCATGGACTATCGTTGAAGGCTCAAAAGCTCCTCAGGCAGCGGGTAAAATTCATACAGATTTTGAAAGGGGTTTTATACGTGCTGAAGTAATTGCCTTTAAAGAACTTGTAGAGTGTGGAAGTTATAATGCTGCAAAGGAAAAAGGATTGGTCCGTTCTGAAGGAAAGGACTATGTTATGAAAGATGGAGATGTAGTTCTTTTTAGATTTAATGTATAAAGTAGAAAGTAGGAGGGATATTTCCCTCCTTTTAATTTTTTATATTTTCAAGTTTATGTGGAAAAAAGCGATTCAAAACACTTACTAAAATAAACGCCACTCCCATAGAGTAGATGGGGTGCAAGGGGAATACATATCTAGAATTTCCCTCAAGGACAAACATCATGGCGTTAAAGTACATGAAAATTAATAATATAAATGTGTTAAAATCTATTTTTCTGTGGCGTATAAATCTATAAGCAGCATACAAAATATAGATAAAAAGAACTATATAATAGGGTCTATATAAGAGCTTTTGCAGCTTTACAAAGGCATCACTAATTGGGTGCCACTCATTAATACCGCTGTCAACCTTTATGGTAAATGCCCATTTAATTTCATCCGTGTGCCACCAGTAAGAGTTTTCAAGTCTTAAAAATGCAAGTCTTAAAAATTCTTTTGGATTTTCTTTTATCCACTTTACTGCAAGTTCTTTTCCTACTTTGTGTATAGCCATTTCGTCAAACCATTCATCTGTCCTGTACTGTAAAAAAGGGCTGTCAGGATACTTGTAAGGGTCGCTCCAGCCACCTATTGCATAATCATTATTGTTAACGTATATTACATATCCTCCATTGGTAGAAAAAACAGGCTCTCCAAAAACTTTATAGTTTCTAATAAGCCAGGGTGAAACCACTAAACTAAAAAATATGCCAAATAAAAGTAAGTATTTAAACTTTTCTTTTAAAAGCATATCTTTTTTTAAAAATATAAAGAAAACAAATATTGCAGGAATAAACATTCCAATAGGTCGTATAAGTGTTAAATATCCTATAAGCAGACCTATTAAAACTGGGTTGTTTTTTACAAAAAACAAATAAATTGAAAGCATTAGCACTGCTGAAAAAAGTATTTCAGAGCCTAAAACGCTATTATAGCAAATGGTAAGTGGTGACAGTGCAAAAATAAGCAGTGTAAAAAAAGCCACTTTTTCATTAAAAAATTTTAAAGCCAATTTATATGTTAAAAACATAATTAAAGCTGATAGTAAAACATTAAATAACTTTCCTACTAGAAAACTTGTTCCAAAAAGGTAATATAAAACAGCTAAAGTTCCTGGATATCCAATGGGTCTGAATGCAGTAGGCCATCCGGGATTTCCTACATAATATGGGTATATGCCATTTAAAAAGCCTTTCCCTTGTGAAATTTCCACTCCCTTAACATGATACCACATAAAATCTGTATAAGGATATGTATCCATAATTAACACCCATATTAGCCTTAAAATAACGCCTACAGAAAATAAAATTATGAAATTATGTTTTTTAAAAAAATCTAAAATCTTTGAATTCATGTTGTCTCCTTAGTATAAAGTTTAATTTTTAAATGGTTTCACTGTACATTTTACATCTTAAAGATGATATGTCAATAGGAATTTAATATAAAAACCTTTTAATTTGTGAGAAAATTATATATAATTGATATATAGTTAAATATAGAAATAAAAAAATACTAAAGAAAAGGAAAATTAGCATGATGGAGCTTTTTTGTTATACATATGTTATTATTATAGGTCTTTTAATAGGTTCATTTCTAAATGTTTGTATATGCAGAATACCTAAAGGTGAGTCAATAGTAAAACCTTCTTCCCACTGTGTAAAATGTGACCACAAATTAAGATGGTTTGAATTAATCCCTGTTTTTAGTTTTTTGTTTTTAAAAGGAAAATGTAGAAAATGCGGTGTGAAAATTTCCCCCAGGTATGCTTTAGTTGAAATACTTACAGCATTGGTTTTTGGCATATTGTTTCATAAATATGGAATAGAGCAAATAGCAGATTTTGTTGCTGCAGCCTTTTTTATGTCAGTAATGATTGCTGTGTTTTTCATTGATCTAGAGCATATGATAATTCCAAATGGTCTTGTAATAACAGGTTTAGTTGGGGGTGTGGGAGCAGGGCTTTATAATGCTTTTGTTAATCCTCTGGAGATTTATGGCGATGATAAGTGGTGGAATCCTTTTTTAGGTGCTGTAATTGGTTTTGGAGTGTTACTTATTGTAGCTCTTTTAGCACACCTTGTCTATGGTAGTGAAGAGGCAATGGGCGGAGGAGATATAAAAATTTTTGCACCTATTGGGTTATTCTTAGGATGGAAAATGACACTTGTGACATTTTTTATATCTGTTGTTCTTGCAGGATTTATTGGTTTTCTTTTAATACTTCTTAAAATTAAAGACAGAAAGAGTGGCATACCTTTTGGACCTTTTATTGTTGCAGGGACCTTTCTCACTTATTTATTTGGTTGGGATCTATTAAATTGGTATTTAGAAAGGCTTTTTAATTAATATTTACTAAAAAATGGGATGGTGATATAAGTGCCACAGTTAAAAAATTTTATGGAAGAGGTAGTTTTTTTAGTAATGAAAGACATTGTAAAAGATATAAATGTATGTACATGTGAAAAATGTTCATTAGATATTGCAGCAATAGCATTAAATGATTTGCCTCCTAAATACATAGTAAGCGAAAAAGGTGAACTATATTCAAGGATAGATGGATTAAGGTAACAATTTGAAGTTGATGTTATAACATCAGTGACAAAAGCAGTTGCCATAGTGAAAAATAATCCAAGACATGAATAGTTTGTTGATTTTGTTTTAAAAATGGGTGGAATTAGCTATAATAGTGTTATACCTTATTTGGTATAATACTTTTTTATAGGTGATTGTTTTGATAAGATTTGGACCATCGGGAAATCCAGAAAGTTTTTACCATGAAGGATATAAATCTTCTGTTGATATGCCAAAATGGCTTAGCAATATGGGGCTTAATGCATATGAATACCAGTGTAACAGAGGTGTTAGAATTGGGCAGAAATTAGCTGAAAAAATTGGAGAAGAAGCATTAAAATATGATGTTTTTCTCAGTATTCATGCCCCTTACTATGTAAATATGGCAAGCCCAGATGAAGAAAAAAGAAAAAAGTCAAGAGATTATATTATAAAAACTCTTACAGCTGCAAAGTGGATGGAGGCAAAAAGAGTAGTTGTACACATTGGCTCTTACAGCAAAGTTGATAAAAAGTGGGCTTTAGATACAGCCAAAAAAGAACTTTTTCATGTGATAAAAGAAGCAGATGCTTTAGGTCTTGGAGATATAACTATTTGTCCTGAGATTTTGGGTAAGAAAAATCAACTAGGTTCTTTAGAAGAAATACTGGATTTATGCAGTGTTGATGAAAGGCTGATTCCCACAGTTGATTTTGCCCATTTGCATGCAAGGGGTCAGGGAAGACTTAATTCTCCAGCTGATTTTGAAGAAGTGCTAAATATTATAAAAAACTCTCTAGGGGAAGAAAGATTTAAAAATCTCCACTGTCATTTTAGCAGGGTAGAGTTTACTAAAGGTGGGGAGAAAAAACACTGGACTATGAAGGACACAGAGTATGGACCGGAGTTTTCACATTTTGCCGAAATTATTATAAAAAAGAATATGCAGCCGGTGATAATATGTGAGTCAAGGGGAATGATGGCTGAAGATGCCTTAGAAATGAAAAATATATACCAAAACTTAAAGGGAGGGATTTAAAATGAAAAAGGGGATGAAAAAAGTTCTTATTATAAATGGTCCCAATTTAAACTTATTAGGTACTAGGGAAAAGGATGTATATGGAACGGAAACTCTTGAACAGATAGCCCAAAAAACAAATGCAGAAGCTTTAAAACACAATATAAATTTAAGTTTTATTCAAACAAATCATGAAGGGGAAATAATTGATCAAATACATGAGGCAAAAGGAAATACTGATGTTATAATAATAAATCCAGGAGCCTATACCCATTACAGCATAGCAATAAGAGATGCTATAAAAGCTGTTGAGATACCTACTATAGAAATTCATTTATCCAATATATATGATAGAGAGGAATTTAGAAGTAAATCTGTAATTGCTCCTGTTTGTGTTGGACAAATAAGCGGTTTTGGAAGTAATAGCTATATACTGGCAATAAATGCGGCAGTTTTGATTTAGAGTCAAAATTTAACATCAAGGAGAATAAAGATGCTAAAAGAAAGATTGGAAAAATTGAGACTAAAAATAAAAGAAGCAGATTTAGATGCAATTTTAATAATAAAAAGAGAAAATTATATGTATATTTCAGGTTTTACTGGGACATATGCATATCTTTTAATTACGCAGAATGCTGCTGTTTTGCTCACTGATTTTAGATATACCAAACAGGCAAAAGATGAGGCGAAATTATTTGAAGTAATAGAATATGAAGGCAGGCTTTTAGATGCCTTAAATAATGTTATTGCCTCTAATGATATTAAAAAGCTTGGATTTGAGGAAAATGTTGTTACATATAAAACCTATATAGAAATGAAAAAAAAATTAAAAGTAGAAAAATTAGAGCCTGTTGATGGCATGGTAGAAGATATAAGGCTTATAAAAGATGCTAAAGAAATAGAAATTATAAAAAAGGCAGTGGAAATTGCAGATGATGCTTTTTTACACATATTAAACTACATAAAGCCTGGAGTCAGCGAGTATGAAATAGCCTTAGAGTTAGAGCACCATATGAAAAAGAAGGGAGCTAAAGGCACATCCTTTGAAACCATTGTAGCATCTGGTTATCGTTCTGTTCTACCCCATGGTACAGCTAGCAATAAAAAAATTGAAAACAATGAAGTGGTAACACTGGACTTTGGAGCTATATATGAAAACTACTGTTCTGACATGACCAGGACTGTATTTGTTGGAAAACCTAAAGAAGAGCTATATAAAATATACAATATTGTATTAAAAGCTCAAAAATCCTCTGTAGAGAGTGCTAAAAAAGGTCTTACAGGAAAAGAAATTGACTTAGTAGCAAGAAATATTATTGATGAAAATGGATATGGAAAGTGTTTTGGGCATGGTTTAGGACACGGGGTAGGTCTTGAAGTTCATGAAAAGCCCAGTTTATCTAAAAGAGGAGATATAATAATGGAAAATGGCATGGTGGTTACCATTGAACCTGGGATTTATGTAGAGAATTTAGGTGGGGTAAGAATAGAGGATATGGTGGTTATAAATGATGATACTCCTATGGTTTTGACCAAGTCATCTAAAGAATTAATAGTGTTATAGAATTTTAGGTTTATAAATTATATGAAAATTTTTCTTGAATTATAGTTGATTTTAATTTAATATTAACTTATGAATATTAAAATGTATGTAAACATCTTTAATTGATGTAAGACAATAGAAGATGATAAGATGAAAATTTTGGAGGGATAAAAAATGATTTCAGCCGGTGATTTTAGAAACGGAGTAACTTTTGAGATGGATGGAAGTATATTTCAGGTAATTGAGTTTTTGCATGTTAAACCTGGTAAAGGTGCTGCTTTTGTGAGAACTAAATTAAAAAATATTGTTACAGGGGCTACAATTGAAAAAACTTTTAATCCAACAGATAAAATGCCTAAAGCTCATATTGAAAGAAAGGATATGCAGTATTTATATAATGATGGAAGCCTTTACTATTTTATGGACTTGGAAAATTATGAACAAATACCACTTGGAAATGATATAATAGGTGATTCATTTAAATTCATAAAAGAAAATGAAATTGTAAAACTTCTGTCTCATAAAGGTAATGTATTTGGGGTAGAGCCCCCTAACTTTGTTGAGCTTGAGGTTATAGAAACTGAACCAGGTTTTAAAGGTGATACAGCAACAGGTGCAACTAAACCTGCAACTGTTGAAACAGGAGCAACAATAAAGGTGCCTTTATTTGTTGATAAAGGAGACGTTATTAGAATTGACACAAGAAGTGGAGAGTATATGGAAAGAGTATAATGGTTATACTATATTATATTTGTTTTTGAAATAGGAGGTATTTTATGGGATACGTAAAAGAGAGAGTGGCTTATCTTAAGGGGCTTTTTGCAGGTATGAATATTGATGAATCAACAAATGAAGGCAAGCTTTTTAAAGAAATAATTGAAGTTTTAGGCGATATTGCTGATTCAGTGTCTGATATAGAAGAAGTCCAGGAGCATTTAGAAGAGCAGGTTGATACCATTGATGAAGACCTTGGGGAAGTAGAAAGATTATTGTATGATGATTGCGACTGTGGCTATGAAGATGATGAATTAATTGCAGAAATTCAGTGTCCTCACTGTCATGAAATTGTTGAATTAACAGAAGATATGTTGGATACTGAAGAGGACTCTTTTAAATGCACTGCCTGCGGAAAAGACATAATTGTTGAATGGGATTGTGACTGTGATGAGTGCAGTGATGAATGTGATGAAATATAATTTATTTTTATAAAATTAAATTGTAATTTTCATAAAAAAGTAGTGTGTGTATCTTTTGATGCATATGCTGCTTTTTTTTATGCATTTTTATTTTAGTCATAAATTTGGACAAAGAGAATAAATATTAAATAAGTGACAAGTCTTAAAAAGGGAGGTTAAAAAAATGATTACCAAAGACAAGCAGGTTGTTAAAATGGTTGAGATACGTTCTTTTGAAAGGGATATTTTAAAATTTTTATGTGGTGAATTAAAAGAAGTTTTAATAAAAGTAAATCCTTTTGAACTTGTTAACTTAGAAGAAATAAGAATACGAGCTGGAAAGCCGGTTATGCTTCAAAATAGAAAGGGAAGCTTTTTTTTAAACTGTGAGGGGAAACTGACAAATAACAAGTTTAATCTTTTTTACATGGATCAAGAACAAATTTTAAAGACTTTAACTCTTATAAGTGAAAATTCTATTTATGCATTTTTAGATGAAATTAAAAATGGTTTTTTAACTTTAAAAGGAGGACACAGGGTTGGAATAGCGGGAAGAGTTGTTTTAGAAGGAGGGAGTATAAAAAATATAAAGGATATATCCAGCCTTAATATAAGAATTTCTAAAGAAGTTACAGACTGTTCTTTAAAAATAATGAAATACATAATAAATGACAATAAAGGGGTATATAACACCCTCATTATCTCACCTCCAGGATGTGGGAAAACAACCATGCTTCGGGATATAACAAGAAATTTAAGTGATGGGATAGAAAAAATAGCATTTAAAGGTGTAAAAGTAGGGCTAATTGATGAACGCTCTGAAATAGCTGCCTGCTATAAAGGAGTTCCACAAAAAAGAGTAGGGGTGCAGACTGATGTTTTAGATGCATGCCCTAAGCAATTAGGAATGACAATAATGTTAAGGTCCATGTCCCCGGATGTTATTGTCACGGATGAAATAGGCGGAAGTGGGGATAAACAATCAATAATGCAGGTGTTAAATGCAGGGATAAAAATTATATCCACTGCACATGGATATAACATTTCTCAGCTTAAGACAAGAAAAGAAGTTTTAAGCCTTATTGAAGAAAAGATTTTTGAAAGATTTATAGTGTTAAGTGCTGCAGAGGGTCCAGGTACCGTAGAAGAAATAATTGACGGTAAAACCATGGAGGTAATTTTTAGGAGGGATAAAAATGGCAGTTAAGCTTTTTGGATGTTTTATTGTATTTATTTCAAGCAGTTTATTAGGATATATATATTCAAAAAAATGCTCTAAAAGACCTAATGAGCTGAGAGATTTACAGGGGATGCTTCAAATATTTGAAAATGAAATTAGTTTTTTGTCAAATAAGCTGACAGATGCTTTTTATAAAATATATAAGCAAAATGAAAGTCCTGTTTCAAACTTTTTTAAATCCACTGCAGAAATTTTGCAAAAAAGACCTGAAATTAGTGCCTCTGAGGCTTGGAAAGATGCAGTTAAATTAAATATAGATGCTACTTCCTTTGATAAAGAAGATGAAAAAGTTATAATTTCCTTTGGAAAGATGCTTGGAAGCTCTGATTTAGAAGGACAGATAAAAAATATCAGATTAACTTTAAACCAGTTAAAATTACAAGAACAAAAGGCAGAAGAATTTAGAAAAAAAAATGAGGCGATGTACAGGAACTTAGGGATACTAGGGGGATTGGCAATAATAATTATACTATTTTAAGTTATTTTAGAATATTTTTATAGCCAATATGAATATACTTGTACAAATGGTGATTTATAAAAACACATAAGGAGAAAGAACAATATATGGATATAGATTTAATTTTCAGGATAGCTGCAATAGGAATTTTAGTTTCTGTTTTAAATGCAGTATTAACCAAATCAGGTCGTGAGGAACAGGCTATGATGACTACATTAGCAGGACTTATAGTGGTGCTTATGATGATTGTTAAGGAAATTGCAAATTTATTTGAAACTGTAAAAACCATATTTCAGTTTTAAAGAAAGTGGAATTTACAGATGGAAATATTTCAAATAGTTATATTAGCTGTGATATCAACCTTAATAATCATCGTTTTAAAAGTTCAAAGACCTGAAACTGCACTTATGATAAGTATTGTTACAGGAGTAATTATATTTTTTGTGGTTTTAGGAAAAACATCTGCCATAATTGAGCTGCTTAAAGGATATGCAGAAAAAGCAAATATAGATATAGTGTATTTTTCTACATTGCTAAAAATAATTGGGATTGCTTATATTGCAGAATTTGGTTCGGAAATTTGCAAAGACGCTGGTGAAAGTGCCATTGCATCAAAAGTTGAGCTTGCAGGAAAGGTTATTATTATAATTTTAGCTGTGCCAATAGTCACATCTTTGCTGGATTTGGTAATAAACATTATGCCTTAAGTAAAAAAAGAATTATACATTTTAATATAAAACAAAATAATATTACAAATGGGGAAAAATGTATATGAAAAACAAAAGATATTTAAAACTAATAAAAAAAATAATTTGTATAAGTGTTAGCTTATGTTGTATAAATTTCTGCAATATAAAAGCAGAAGAGGAGAAAATAACAGAAAGGATAATTGAAAGTCAGACTAAAACAGAAGAAATTACTAAGATTAAAGAAAATCTTAAACGGTATGCTGATGAAAATATTGATGAAATTATACCTGGATATGACCCGGAAAGTATAATTTCTGATGTGGCAAAAGGAAATTTTAAGTTTAATTTTATGGGAATTATAAATGGCATACTAAAATTTCTTTTTAAAGAAATATATTTAAACATATACATACTGGCAAGATTAATTGTTTTGGTGATTTTGTGTGCAATATTAAAAAATCTGCAGACCTCATTTTTAAATAAAGGCACAGGGGAGTTGGCTTTTTATACATGCTATATAGTTTTAATATCAATACTTTTGGTAAGTTTTAATACAGCTGTACAGGCAGGAGTGGAAATAATAAATGCAATGGTGAACTTTATGCATATGTCCTTGCCTGTTTTAGTTGCATTACTTGTAGCCTCTGGAAATGTTACCACAGGAGCCGGGATGCAGCCAACGCTTATGCTGATGGTACAAGTTTTTGCAGCTATAATAAAAAATATTTTAATTCCAATTGTAATATTATCCACCATTGTATCGGTAATTGACAACATATCTGAAAAGATACAAATATCAAGGCTAGCTGGTTTTTTAAAAAATTTAATTGGATGGTCATTAGGACTTATATTGACTCTTTTTATTGCAATAGTCACCCTTCAAGGGGCAATTGGGGCAGTGGTGGATGGGGTTACCAGTAAAACTGCCAAATTTGCAATAGGTGTTTTTATTCCGGTGGCAGGAAAGTATTTAGCAGATGCTGCAGATGCGGTGATAGGATGCACATTGCTTATAAAAAATGCTGTTGGGGTATCCATGGTTATAGGCATTGCTGTTATTTGTATTTTGCCAATATTAAAAATACTTGCAGTTATAACTTTGTATAAGCTGGCAGTGATTTTATTAGAACCAGTGGCTGACGGACGTATTATAAAGAGCATAAACGCTGTCTCTGACTCAATGTCTGTAATTTTAGGGATTATGGCATCAGTTGCATTTATGTTTTTAATTACAATAACAGCACTTGTTGCAGCTGCAAATGTAAGTGCAATGATAAGATAAAATTAAAATGTACGGAGGATAAAAATGGTTTTTTTGAATAAATGGATTTTAAATATTGTTACTTTGTCTATTTTTATAATACTTATTGAAGTACTTATTCCATCAGGGAAGGTAAGGAAGGTGGTAAATTTAGTTACAGGTTTTATACTGGTAATTGCACTTATTAATCCTATATTAAGTCTTTTAAAAATGGAAATAGACATAGAAGACTACCAAATTGAATCTGATAACTTTATAAAGTCTAAAGAAATATCTATAAACAGCGATGTTTTAAAGGAAAATCAAATAAAGGTAATGACAGAGGTATATAGGGAAAAAATTATAGCTGAGTTTGAATCCCTGGCAAAAGAAATTGACAAAGTAAAGGAAGCTAAAGCAGATGTTATAATCAATGAAGATTATAACAGTGAGAGCTTTGGAGAAGTGGAAAGAGTATATTTACATTTGGCTGTTGATGAGAAAAAAAGCACCATTAAACCTATTTTAAGCGTTAAGAAAATAGAAATTGGAAAAGACAAAAAATTAGAAAATGAAGAGGTTGCCTATGATAAAGGAGATACAGAAATTGAAAAACAACTAAAAGAAAAAATCCATGAACTTTTTAAAATACAAAAAGAAAATATTATAATTTCTTTTTTAGAATAACGGGAGGTTGAAAAGATGGATAAAATACGAAAAACTATCAAGAAATTTATAAGTATATTTAATAAAGATCATAAGAGACTTGGAGAAAATCTGGTAATAATGATGATTATTGGGATCATAATTATTATAGCAGGGGGAAGTTTATTTGGAGGAGACGAAAAAAAAGAAACTGAAATAGAAAAAACTGAACCGGAAAAACTAGAAACTTTTGGGGAAACTGGGAAGTTAGAGGAAAAGACAGAGTTAGAATTAAAGGTGGAAAAAATACTGTCACAGATAAATGGTGCAGGAGAAGTAAAGGTGCTTATTACCTATGAATCCGGGACTGAAATTGTGCCATTTACAAATATAAAAAAAAGTGATGATGTTACTGATGAAAGAGATAGTGCAGGGGGAACTAGAAGGTCAAATCAAACAAGTTATGAAAGTAGCATTGTATATGAGGAAGGAGGAAGTGGTGTAAAAAAACCCATTATAGTTAAAGAAGTGTATCCTAAAGTAAAAGGAGTTGTTGTTGTTGCAGATGGTGGCGGGGATTTAACTGTGAGAGAAAATCTTCTTAGGGCAGTAGAAGTTCTGTTAGATGTTCCTGTTCATAAGATACAGGTTTATGAGGGAAAAAAATAATTTAAGCTATTCCAAAAAAAAAGATATAAATTGGACGGAAATATAATATATATGATAGTAAAAATCAATGTACAATCCAATTTTGAAGGGAGGGGTTTAAAATAAAATAATGCGGGGAAAGTTAATTTTAATATATAAAACTAATATGTTTAAAGGGGGAACATTAATGATGGTATTAAAAAGAAAACAAGTGGTGGTATTGTCTTTGATTTTAATGATAATAGTAGCTGGAGTTTTGCAGTATAGTTACAATAAAAGCAGTACATCTGTTAATGAGTGGGATGATATTTCAGTTGATAATTCTTATGAAGATATAGCAATTGAAGAAACAGAAGAGGATGATGTCCGTCTTGGAGAAGCTGTATATGTGGATAGGGAGTTAATGGATGAGGATACTTTTGTTAAAAAAGATGACGAAGAGGAAGATGAAGGAAGTGAAAAGGCTCTAGAGGCTTCCCAAGAAGCCAATGATTTTTTTGCCCAGGCGAAGATAAACAGGGAAGTAAACAGAAGCAGGGATCAGGATGTGCTAAAAGAAATTACTCAGGATACTGCATCTAGTGAAGACCTTAAGAAAAGTGCACAGGAATTGATGATGCAGATAATAGAAAATTCAGAAAAGGAAATGAGAATTGAAACTTTAATTAAAGAAAAGGGTTTTAAGGATGTTGTTGTTTTGTTTGGCAGCGATGGCAGTGTTGATGTAGTGGTTAAAACTCCAAGTCTTACTTCAGTTCAAGTTGCCCAAATAGCAGACATAACGTCAAGACATGCTGATGTAGATATAAAAGATATTTATGTGCGGCAAAAGTTTTAAAAATAGATTTAAAAGAGTATATTTTATTTAATTATTTCCTTATTATATTGATATCACAATTTTGAAATGATATAATTATTTATTATACTTCAAGAGTTGCTGCAAACATTCCCTTTTTTAAATATCTATAGCTTTTAGCTTTTGGATACTTAAAAAAGGGAGTATTTAAACTCTTGATTCCTGTTGGTATAAAGGAGGTTTTTAGTATGGGAGAAACTGAACAAAACAGTATACAAAGTAAACTAAGTGATGTAGGGGAAGTGAAAATTTCTGAAGAGGTAGTTGCAATCATTGCAGGCATTGCTGCTATGGATGTTCCTGGAGTTGCAGGCATGAGTGGCGGGATTGCAGGTGGAATTGCAGAAATGTTGGGGAGGAAAAATTTGTCTAAAGGTGTAAAGGTAGAAGTAGGAGACAGAGAAGCTGCTATTGACCTTTATATTATTGTTGAATACGGCTGCAGGATACCAGATGTTTCATGGGATATTCAAGAAAGAGTAAAAGAAGCTGTTGAAACAATGACAGGACTTGATGTTGTAGAAGTGAATATTCATATACAAGGTGTGAATATAGAAAAGGATTACAAAAAAGAGTTAGCAGAAGAAGTTGCAAGGGTAAAATAATAAAATAACAGGTATGTTTAAAATATTTATTGGAAAAAATAAAATAATAACCCCTGTAGGGTTTATTTTTTTAAAAAAATAAAATATAATGTAAGTGAGTATTGGAAAACATAAGATAAAAAAAGGGGTGGTAGTAGGCCTATGAATATTTTTTTCAGAATTTTGCTTGCTTTTTATGCTTTTTGTCTTACAGTTATCTCTCTTGTTTTAATGATTGTCACTCTAAACAAAGAAATGTTTGTAAACATAACAAGCTTTTTAGAAAGAAATATTTTAAGCAATAAAGCATCGGTTATTTTGCTTTTTATTGTGGAACTAGTGTTTTTTGGTCTGAGTTTAATGTTTTTACTTTCAGGAGTGAGAAGCGAGAGAAACAAAAAATCCATAAGCAGGTTTAATAAAATTGGAGAGATAAAAATATCACTAAACACCTTAGAAAATATAGCCCTTGCAGCGTCAAGAAGGAGTAATGGTGTTAAGGATTCAAAAGCTTATGTAAAAAGAGTAGGTGAAAATGTTTCTGTACATATCAAAGTAGTTGTAATGCCTGACATTAACATTCCAGCCCTTCTAGAAGACATACAATTAAGAGTAAAAAAGTCTATTGAAGAGACTTCAGGTATTTTGGTAGATGATGTGAAAATGTTTGTGGAAAATATATATACAGGTTATAGGTCAAGAGTTGAATAATGGAGGCATATGCAGTGAATAAGGAAAAAATTTTATTGTTTTACCGTTCACATTTTGGTGAAATAAATGGTGCTCTAGGAGGCTTAATTATTTCAGTAGCCATATTGTTAATTGGGTTTTTAAAAACCATCTTTATAGCAATATGTGTTCTGGCAGGTTATTATATAGGAAAAAAGATTTCTGACGATAAAGAATACATAAAAAATCTTTTAGATCGTATACTGCCACCAGGTACATATAGATAAGGAAAATTTTAAAAGTATAGTTTTTTAGGAGGTATAAAAACTGGTAATGGGAAGAAGAGCAGCAAGAGAAATGGCTATGAAGCTTTTATATCAGATAGAAATTAGAAAAGAACCAATAGAAGGACAAATTGAAGCTGCTTTAGCTGAGCACAAATTTAAAAAAGAAAATATAGAATATCTAACTGATGTAATATATGGAGTATATGAAAACAAAGAAGATATAGATAGAGCAATTGAAAAATATTCAAAAGGCTGGAAATTATCTAGAATCTCAAAAGTTGATTTGTCTATTTTAAGACTTGCAATTTATGAAATTATTTTTAGAAAAGACATACCTCTTAATGTATCCATAAATGAAGCTGTTGAGCTTGCTAAAAACTACAGCGGAGAAGAAAGTGGTGCATTTATCAACGGGATTCTTGGAAGATTTCAAAAAAACAGCTTTTTGACTGTTGAAGGCAAAAAAGAATAGGAAAATTTAAATTAGGTGAATTATATGGATTTACTTCATACTGGAAATAACAATATCTTAACTGTTACAGCAATAAATAAGTATATAAAAGAACTTATTTCTAAAGATTTTATTCTTTCAAATCTCTGGATTAGAGGTGAAATATCTAATTTTAAGCATCACTCTTCGGGACATATGTATTTTACATTAAAAGATGAGAACAGCCTATTAAAGTGTGTAATGTTCAAAAACTGCAATTTAGGTCTTAAATTTACGCCTGAAAATGGAATGAAGGTTATTATAAAGGGCTATATTTCTGTTTTTGAAAGGGATGGACAGTATCAATTGTATGCACAGGAAATGCAAAATGACGGTACTGGTAATTTACATATAGCATTTGAACAACTTAAAAAAAAGTTGTTTAATGAAGGACTGTTTGATGAAAAAATCAAAAAAAGAATACCCTTTTTGCCTGAAAATATAGGTGTGGTCACATCTTCTACAGGTTCTGTAATCAGAGATATAATAAATGTATTAGATAGAAGATTTTATAATACCAGTGTAAAGATATATCCTGTGAGGGTGCAGGGAGAGGGAGCAGAAAAGGAAATAAGCAGAGGTATTTTAAGGTTTAATCAGCTAAAATGTGTGGATGTGATAATAATTGCAAGAGGCGGTGGTTCTTTAGAAGAATTATGGCCTTTTAATACTGAAGAAGTTGCAAGAAGCATTTTTCACTCTAACATACCTGTCATATCTGCAGTGGGACATGAGACTGATTATACCATCGCGGACTTTGTTGCAGATGTTAGGGCACCAACTCCTTCTGCTGCAGCAGAACTGGTTATTCCAGAAAAAATTGCAATTGAAAATAGAATAAGAGAACTGCATTTAAGGCTAGCTAACTCACTTAAGAGTAATTTGAAATTAAAAAGAGAAAGGCTTTTAAAAATTCAAAACTCAGCTCCTTTAAGACAGCCTTATGACAGAATATATCAAGAGAGAATGAGACTGGACATTTTAAACAGGGATATAAAGAAGGCCATTTTAGTTAAACATGAAAGATTGGCAGCTAAATATAATTTTTTGGTTGGAAAACTTGATACATTAAGCCCTTTAGCTGTACTGTCAAAAGGCTATGGATTATTAAAGTCTAATGAAAAGAAAATCTTAATAAAATCAATAGAAGATGTTGATGTTGGTGATGAAATAGAAGTTAGTTTGAAAGATGGAAAGATAATTTGTTCTGTTCTTTCAAAAGAGTAAACTTTGTTTTTCAATTTATATTGGAAGGTGAATAAATACAATGGCTAAAGATAAAAAGACTTTTGAAGAGTCAATGAAAGAATTGGAAAAAATTGTAGAAGATCTTGAAAAGGGTGAAATGCCTTTAGAAACTTCAATTGAAGCTTTTCAAAAGGGTGTGGAGCTTTCAAAAAATTTAAATAAAATCCTTGATGAAATGGAAAAGAAAATAACAATATTAATAGAAGATGAAGAGGGGACAATTAAAGAAGAGAATTTTTAAAACCAGCTTTAAAAATTTGTCTACAATGGCAAATTTGAGAGTATGTGTTAGTTGCACAAAGTGATTAAATATGATATAATTCTTTAACACAACCACAGGTAATACAGTATTTTATATATAATAGAGCAACTTAAACAGGATGGAGCAGTATTCTAGTCAGTACTGCCAGTTTTGAAGACGGGGCTAAAAATCCGTTAAGGGCACATCGATGAAGTTCCTGGTGTTGGCTTGTTACGCCCAGTAGTGGGCTGATGCTGGGAGTTAAGGTTTAGGGGCAATCTGCAAGGGCATGCGGAAGCTGTCCCCTTTACCGTGGAGACCCTATTACGTGGAAAATACAATAATTTGTTGACTACGGATAGGGAGTAAACCTGTTATGCGGTACGTAAAGTGCTGTGAACAGCGTAGCCTGCCTTGAGTGGTGTTGGCGGATAACGGTCAGGTGTAGAAGTATTGGCCGATACTTATACGCTAATGCAGTTTGAAACCAACATTGCAAAAGAGGCTAGAAACTGGTAAGACTGTTGAGGAAATCTCCTAGACTGTTCTTAAAAAGAGGTATGCTGGGGATTGAAGTGTGGACTAAGTGGTAATCAGGCCCCATATTTGGAAACAATATGGCTGAGCTCTTAAAGGGAAACCGCTGATTTGGCGACATTTCAGTGAGTTCAGTGGAAATCAAGCTTGACCTAAGCCGCAAAATTTACTCAGCATATTTCCATCCTGTGTTATATATAAATTCACATTAGGAGGAAGGCAGTTTAAGTGGAGGAACACAGTAAAAGCTCTAATAATGGTAAAAAGATTAAGTTTAAAACAAATTCAATTGTTGGATCTAAAAAGGAAAACACACAGTGGATTATATTTATTATCTTTCTAACATTTTTTCTGTCTGCGACAATTTCTGTAATTTCTTCTACTTTATTAGAAAACGTTGGAATAATCATTTCTTTTTTAATATTATTGATTATAATAATAATTGGTATAGTTTTTGATATAATAGGTATAGCAATAACCACAGCAGAGGAAGCGCCTTTTCATTCAATGGCATCTAGAAAACTTTATGGTGCTAAGCAGGCAATTAAACTTATAAGAAATGCAAACAAAGCTTCTACCATATGCAATGATGTAATAGGAGATATTTGCGGAGTTATAAGTGGAGCTGCAAGTAGTTATATAATAATAACCATATCTAAAACAGCAAATTTAACGACATCAACTATTGTGGGATTTAGTTTGACAGGTCTTGTGGCAGCGGCTACAATAGGAGGTAAGGCAATAGGAAAAACCTTCGCTTTAAAATACAATAATTATATTACATATAAAGTGGGTATAGCTTTAAATTTTGTATCTAAAAAGAAATAATAAAGAAATTTTAAAAAAGCTTGAAAGTGAGATGAAAATTAGTTGCAAAATATACTAGATTGTATAAATTCTCCTGATGATATAAAAAAGCTTAGCTACGAACAGCTTAAGGAATTAGCTTCTTCAATAAGATCTTTTTTAATAGAGAAGATATCTAAAACAGGAGGACATTTAGCACCTAATTTAGGTGTAGTTGAACTTACCTTAGCTCTGCACAGAGTGTTTTGTACACCTGATGATAAAATTATATGGGATGTAGGTCACCAATGCTATATACATAAAATTATAACAGGCAGAAAAGACATGTTTGATACCATGCGTCAATTAAATGGTTTATCGGGATTTCCAAAAGTTAATGAAAGTCCCCATGATGCTTTTAACACTGGTCACAGCAGTACATCAATTTCAGCTGCCTTAGGTATTGCAAAAGCCAGGGATATAAAAAAAGAAAAGTATTCTGTTATTGCAGTGATAGGCGATGGTGCACTGACAGGGGGCATGGCATTTGAAGCCCTTAATGATGCAGGAAGGTCTTTTAATGACCTTATTGTTATATTAAATGATAATGAAATGTCCATATCTAAAAATGTAGGCGGTCTTTCTAAATATTTAAATAAAATACGTACAGAGCCCTTTTACTATAAAGTAAAAGAAGATATTGATATTATATTAAATAAAATTCCGGCAATAGGTAAAAGTGCAGTAAGAGCTCTTGACAGAGTTAAGGGTTCTATAAAATATATGATAATGCCAGGAATAATATTTGAAGAACTTGGATTTAAATACATAGGTCCAATTGATGGACACAATATGGAAGAGCTAGAAAATGTACTAAATAAAGCAAAAGGCATTAAAGGTCCGGTTTTTATACATGTATGCACTCAAAAGGGAAAAGGATATTATCATGCAGAAGAAAATCCAGATGTATTTCATGGAATTGCACCATTTGAAATAGAATCAGGAGAAGTTATTTCAAATGGCGGACCAAGTCATTCAAGTATTTTTGGGGAAGAGTTAGTTGAAATTGCAAATGAAAACGAAAAAATTGTTGCTATTACTGCTGCAATGCCAAATGGTACAGGATTAGATACATTTTCTAAAAAATATCCAGACAGGTTCTTTGATGTGGGAATTGCTGAACAACATGCAGTTACCTTTGCGGCAGGACTTGCCCGAAATGGCTTGGTGCCTGTATTTGCTGTGTACTCCTCTTTTTTACAAAGAGCTTATGATCAGGTACTTCATGATGTAGCTATTCAAAAGTTACATGTTGTTTTTGCTATTGACAGGGCAGGTATTGTGGGGGAAGATGGGGAAACACATCAGGGTATATATGATATATCTTTTTTAAGGCATATTCCCAATATGACTATTATGGCACCATGTGATTATAATGAGTTTAGAAAGATGATAAGGTATGCTGTTGAAGCTTTTGAGGGACCTATAGCAATAAGATATCCTAGGGGATGTGGACCTGAAAAATTATTTGAAAGTCCTGATATTGAATTAGGACAGCCTGTTCTTTTAAGAGAAGGTGAGGATATATCAATAATAGCTGTAGGAAATAAAGTAAAAGTTGCCTTAGAAGTTGCTGATTTATTAGAAAAGATGGATTTGTCAGCAGATGTTATTTATTCACGTTTTATAAAACCTATAAATCCAGAGCCAATAATTAATTCTGCAACTAAAACTGGAAAAATTATAACCATTGAAGACAATACTGTTGAAGGTGGTTTTGGAAGCAAGATTCTTGAACTTATAAATGAAAGTGGCATAAATGTTAAAACAAAAGTTTTTGGGTATCCAGACAAGTTTATTTGTCATGGTTCTAAAAACCAATTAGAAAAAATATTTGGATTGGATGCAAAATCAATTTTTGAAAATGTGCTAAAAATGTTTAATAAGTGCATGAGTGTAAAAGATGAATTTGGAGGGAATTTAATTTGAAAAAGGAGAGACTGGACGTGCTCCTTGTTCAAAAAGGCTACTTTGACAGCAGGGAGAAAGCTAAAAGTTCAATAATGGCAGGTGTGGTTTTTGTAGATGATAATAAAGAAGATAAGCCTGGAACTAAGGTTAATATAGATTCTAAAATATTTATAAAAGAAAATGTTCATCCTTATGTGAGCAGGGGAGGTCTTAAATTAGAAAAGGCAATAAAAGTTTTTAACATTAATTTAAGTGAAAAAATTGCAATTGATATAGGGGCTTCAACTGGTGGTTTTACTGATTGTATGCTAAAAAACGGTGCAAAAAAAGTTTTTGCAATTGATGTGGGCTATGGACAGCTTGCCTGGCAGCTTAGGAATGATGAACGTGTAGTGTGTATGGAAAGAACAAATATAAGATATGTGACTTTAGATAAAATAGGTGTTTTGGCGGATTTTGCATCAATAGATGTGTCATTTATCTCTTTAAAAAAAGTAATACCTGTGGCAATGAACCTTTTAAAAGAAGATGGTGAAATTTTATGCCTTATAAAGCCTCAATTTGAAGCTGGAAAGGACAAGGTAGGTAAAAATGGGGTGGTACGTGATAAAGATACACATAGGGAGGTTATAGAAGATATTTTAAATTTTTCATTAGAATGTGGTCTTAAAATAAAAGGTCTTGACTTTTCACCTATAAAAGGCCCTGAGGGAAATATTGAGTTTTTAGCGTATCTTTCTAAAATAGAAGGCAGCATTTCTTTTGATGCTAAAAAAGTTGTAGATAAATCCCATGAAGATTTAATAATTTAATACTATTAAAAAACTATAAAAAAATATATTTACTCTGTTATTTTCTGAATAATTTATTGTGAATTAGTAATGTTTATGATATAATTAGCACGTAAAGTATGTTTTTTATGCTAATGATAGTTTGATAAAAATCAGAAAAACTACTTTCTTTTTTTGCTTCACTAGAAAATTTTGATCCAAGTGTTAGTTTGTGTTCTAAGGGGTAAATATAACTGTATTCAAGGAGGGTGATTTATTATGACAAAGCGACAAGAAGTTGATTCTATTATTTCAGAAGTATACAATGCAGATGCAAAACCACCGAAGAAGAAAAAGGTTTTAAAAACTGTATTATTTATTTTTTTAGTTATTGTACTTATGGGAGGAACAGTTTTAGCAACAACTTTTTATTATGAAAATTATATTGTGCCAGGTGACAAAAAGGTATCAATTGTAGAACCGGAAGCTGCGGATTATCCTGGTTTTATTGCAGAACAAGTAAAGACAGGGAAAATCGGCATAGATGAGGTTGAAGGTTTTTTTGATGAAAGTAATACATCTATCATTAGAAAGAAAGCAGGTTTAATTGATTTTTCTGATAAAAATCTAGAAAATAAAATTAGAGAGAAAATTGACAAAAAAACTGGGGTTATATTTGATTCAGATGTATCCCAAATAAAATCATTGGATTTTAGTGATTCTTCAATTCAAAATCTTGACGGATTGGAATTTTTAGTAAATTTAACAGAGTTAAATTTAAATAACAACTACATAAAGGATTTAAGTCCTATTGAAAAACTTACTAATTTAGCTTATGTAAATTTATCTCAAAATCTAATAACGGATATAGATGCTTTAGAAGGAATGACCAATTTAAAGGAACTAGATTTAAGTTATAACTTTATTGATGATATAAATGCCCTAAGTAAATTAATTTCTTTAAACAGTTTAAATCTTAAGGGGAATCAAATTAAAAATATTTCTCCTTTAATTGAATTGACTTCTTTAAAAGTTTTAATTCTTGCAGAAAATGATATTTCAGATGTAAGCTCACTTAGCAATTTATCTGATTTAATTACCCTTGAACTTAATGACAACCAGATAACCAGTATTTATGGTTTAGATGGTTTAACCAATGTTTATGAATTGAAATTACATAATAATAAAATTGAAGATATAAGCCCACTTAGCGGATTTACAAATTTAAGAAAATTAGACATATATAACAACTTAGTTTCAGATATAAGTGTTTTAGATAATTTTACTTTATTAGAAGAAGTGCGTGTTGAACGTAATCCTATAAGCGATTTTGAGAGATTGAAAAAATACAAACAAATTACAGTTGAAGATGAAGAGTTTGAAGCAAATGAAGCAAGTGAATCAAATCAAGAGATTGTTGAAGTAAATGAATTAGATGAAGAAAATGAAACAGATGGAGATTAGGAGTAAAGTGTTTTAACGGGGCGGGGAATTTTTCTCCCGCCTCTTTATATATCTTTAAAGTACTGATTTATTGAGTCTTTACAAACCTTCACCATAAAGTCAATATCCTCATTTTCTATAATATAAGGGGGCATAAAGTATATTATGTTTCCTAATGGTCTTAAAAGAACACCTTTTTCAAGGGCTTTTTTGTATATATTGTAGCCAACTCTTTTTAAAGAGTCAAAAGGCTCTTTTGTTTTTTTATCTTTTACAAGTTCAATTGCACCTATCATGCCTATTTGACGGTATTCTCCAACTTGAGGGATGTCAAGAAGCTCTTTTTCTGCTAGTTCTTTAAGGTAAGTTTGTTTTTTTGTGTTTTTATCCAGTATTTTTTCATCTTCAAATATGTTTAAAGATTCAATTGCTACAGCACAGCCTAAGGGGTTGCCGCTATAACTGTGACTGTGTAAAAAAGCCTTCATTTTTGAATAATCATCATAAAAGGCATTATATATTTCATCTGTCATAACCACCAGGGAAAGAGGCATGTATCCTGCTGTAAGACCTTTAGAAAGACATATTATGTCTGGGGCGATACCAGCGTGTTCACAAGCAAACATTTTGCCTGTCCGTCCAAATCCAACGGCAATTTCATCTGCAATAAAGTTAATATTGTATTTGTCGCAGAGTTTTCGAAGTTTTTTTAGGTATATAGGAGGATATATTTTCATTCCTGCTGCACATTGAACCAAAGGTTCTACAATAATAGCGCTTATTTCTTCATGGTTTTTTGAAACATCTTCTTCAATAAAGGAAAAACACTCTGCATTACAGCTGTCCCTATGTTTATTAAATTTGCAGCGGTAGCAGTCAGGACCTGTAGAACGTATAACATCAAGTAATAGAGGCTTATAAATTTTATTATATAAATCAACTCCACCAACAGAAAGTGCCCCTATAGTCTCACCATGGTAGGCATCTGTTAAAGCTACAAACCTTGTTTTTTTTGTTTTCCCAGTTTGCTGATGATATTGAAAACTTAGTTTTAATGCAATTTCAACGGCAGAAGAACCATTATCCCCAAAAAATACTTTGTTAAGATTTTCTGGAAGTAAGCTTACAATTCTTTCTGAAAGCTCAATAGCTGGCTCATGGCTAAAGTTTGCAAAAATCACATGTTCTAATTTATTTGCCTGTCTATATAGAGCATCATTAATGCGTTTGTGGGAGTGACCAAAAAGGTTTACCCACCAAGATGATACTGCATCTAGATATTTTTTGCCATTTATATCTTCTAAATAAGCACCGTTGCCCTTTTTTATAACAATGGGAGGAAAGTTTTCATAATCCTTCATCTGGGAGCAGGGGTGCCATATATGTTTTAAGTCCTTTTCCTGTAATTTTCTCATTTTATCCATTTTTAAAAATCATCCTTTTTTTAAAATTTTGTATTAAAAACACAAGTTGAGAATTTTGTTTAAATCAATATGTTCTTTGTAGCAGTTTTTTATATCTGAAAAATCATCTGTTTTTATTTGAGGCATTACACAAACTATAGGAATGCCTGTAATTTTTGCAATTATGTCTATATTATCCTTTTGGCAAAAGTCTTTAGTGTAGCCATTTATAATTATTCCTTTAATGTTAATGCCCTTATGTTTTGCAAATTCACAAGTTAGTACAGTGTGGTTTATTGTTCCAACTCCTGCCCTTGCTACAAGTAAAACAGGCAAATTTAAATCCTTTATAAGATGGTATATATAATACTTATCTCTAATAAGAGGGACTATTAAACCTCCAGCCCCTTCAACCAATGTATAGTGATATTTTTCTTTTAAATAATTAAAGCCTTCTATTATTTTTTTTGTATCAATTTCAACACCTTCTAATTCAGCAGCTAGATGGGGTGAAACTTCTTCCTTTAGACAGTAGCAATTCATTTTTTCATAAGGCTCATCAATAGGGACTAGTTTTTTTATAAATTCTATATCACCAGGAATAAAAGAGGTATTTTTTTTTATTCCACCAGATTGTACTGGCTTGTAGCTACAGCATTTATAATTAGCTTTTCGAAAAGAATAGTTTAGCCCTGCAGTAATAAAGGTTTTTCCTACATCTGTATCAGTTCCGGCAATAAATATTCCCTTACCCATTTTCTACAACCCTCCTTATCTAAATTTGAATTTTTAAACATTAAAATTTTCTATATGCTAAAACCTGCTTCTATTATCATGGCTTTATCTTTTTTTACATCACTTCCTGTTGTAGTGAGGTAATTGCCAGTTAGTGCTGCATTTATTCCTGCCCTAAAACCAAGGGCTTGTTTGTCTTTTAACGCCATTCTGCCACCTGCATATCTAATGTAGCAGTCTTTTAGTATAAATCTATAAACAGCCATGGTTTTTAAAATCTCCATAGGTGATAATACTTCTAAATTTTCGAGGGGAGTTCCTTTAATAGGGGTTAACACATTTACAGGTATTGATTTTATACCAAGGTTCTTTATTTCAAAGGCCATATTTATTCTGTCTTCCAAACTTTCACCCATGCCGATTATGCCCCCACAGCACACTTCTAATCCAGCTTTTTGTACATTTTCTATTGTTTTTACCCTGTCTTGATAAGTATGAGTTGTGCAGATGTTTTTATAATAGTTTTTACTTGTTTCTATATTGTGATGGTAAGTAATAACTCCTGAATCTTTAAGTTTTTTTGCCTGCTGATAAGTTATAATGCCATGGGATGCACAAAGTTCTATATTTACATCCTTTGAAAGCCTTTTGTATATTTTGGCTAATTTTTCAATATCTTCATCTTTATCAATGCCCTTTCCACTGGTGACAAGGGAAAATCTGTGAGCACCACTTTTTTTCACTTCTAAAGCTTTTTCTAAAACTTCAGGGTATTCTAAAAGTTCATATTCTAAAACTCCTGTATTATAATGAATAGATTGGGCACAGTATTTGCAGTTTTCAGAGCATTTACCTGATTTAGCATTTAATATTGTACAAAGATCAGCCTTTTTTCCCACCAGCTTTTCACGTATTTCGTTAGCTGATTCAAATAAAACATTAAGTGTATCGGTATCCTTTTTATCTATTTTTAAAAGTTTTAAAGCTTCATCAAAAACAATATTTTCACCTTTTAAAATTCTATCCTTTAGATCCAAAATAAATTGTTTCATATTGTTATACCTCCAAATACATTTTTATTTAAAACCATTATAATAAATTATTTTTTTCTATCTTTACATAAACCCATATTGCCCAGTAAATAAAAATACTTTTTAAACTTAATCTTTAGAAATAAAGACAAATAAATTATGATAAGTTGCCAAAACCTTGTTATCTTTTCTATAATCCTTGTCATATGTATTAATTACCTTGTCAATAAAGTTTGGATGAACAATATTTGACCTCTTTTGGCTGTTGTTTGCACCTATTTTTTTAATTGAGTAAAGAAAATCTTTACAGCAGTTAAAATATTCATATTCATAAGTCTCCATCAAAGATAGGGTGTGGCTTTTATCCAATATACCGCTGCATATTTTTTTATAATCCTTGAGGGATAAAAAGGGTTGGCTTGGATATATGGTATCTTTTATACCAAAATATGAACTTGTCTTTTCATAACATTTTTTAAGTTCTATAAAAGTGTTTTCGCCAAAGGTTGAAAAGCACATAAAACCCTTAGGTGCCAAAGTTTTAACCAGTTTTTTAAAAGTGTTTTCTAAATTATTAAACCACTGAAATGCAGCATTTGATAAAATAAGATCAAAATCTTTATCAAAATCCATTTCTTCCACATCACCACAAATAAAACCCACCCTTGTATCTGAAATTTTAGACTTTACATGGCTTATCATGCCAGGGGCAATGTCGATGGCAGTTATATTAGAGTTTTTAAAATGCTCACATAAAGCTTTTGTGACATATCCTGTTCCACAGCCTATTTCAAGTATGTTTTTATATTGGGTTTTGGTGGACTTTATTTTTTCAATTAAAATATCCCCCATATTTTTTTGAACTTTTGCATATTTGTCATACTGTCTTGCATTTCTGCTAAATCTTCTTTTTAATTTTTCCTTATCAATCATAAACTCTCTACCTCTAGATACTTTTTAATTATTTCATAACACCTGTGAGGGTGAGTATAAAAGGGTATATGTCCTGTATTTTGTAATTTTATTAAATTTGAATTTTTATATTTTTCTTTTATATATTCACTTGATTTATATGGGCAAATAATGTCACTGTCTCCATGTATAAGAAGAGGGGACAGGGGAAGGGGTATTTCCCTTAAATCCATAGTTTTAAGGTATTCTAAGCCACATACCAATGAATTTATATTATAGTAAGATCCAAAAAGCCTCATTTCATCTATAAACCTTTCATAATGCCCATCTGTTTTTTCACTTTTAGAAAAAAAGTTTTTATAAAATTTATTTAAAGTGCTATCTTTATCACTTTTTAGCATATAAATCATTTTGTCTATAGTATCTTTTGACAAGAGGGTGGTGCAAAGACTGTCTTTATCATTTACAAATTTTAAAGTCCCACTTATTAAAATTAAATTATCAATTCTTTCAAATAAAACTTTTGCTATTTCTAAAGCAACCATAGCGCCTAAAGACCAACCCATAAGGGAAAAGTTTTTTTTATCATCTATTAAATGGAGTACTTTTTTCTTAAAACCATCAATTGAAAAAATATCTTCCCAGTCCACAAAAGTTATTTCAAAATGCTTTTCTAAAAGGCTAAATAAAGTTTTCCAGGGAAATTTACCAACGGCCCAACCTGTCAATACAACCATATGTCTTGTCATCTTAAATCAACCCCAGCTTTCTTCCATTGTTTTCAAGCCTGTCTACAACATATTCTAAATGTTTTTTTGTATGGGCTGCTGTAATTGATATTCTTAGCCTGCTGGTGCCCCTTGGTACTGTAGGAGGTCTTATTGCTGGAATATATATCCCATCATTAAAAAGATGCTGGGAAAATTCCAATGTCTTTTTTTCATCTCCCACAATTACTGGTATTATTGGAGTTATTGTGTTAGGAATTTTAAAGCCTAGGGACTTAAGCTGATTTTTAAGCCAGTCTGAATTTTTTAAAAGCTGCTCCCTTTTTTTTGGTTGATTTTTTATAATATCAAGAGCTTTAATAGAGGCTGCAACTGATGAGGGGGGAAGGGCTGTTGAAAAAACAAAACTTCTAGAAAAATTTTTAAAATATTCAATAAAGTATTCATCTGAAGCAGCATAACCTCCTATTGAACCTACAGCCTTGCTTAATGTTCCCATGTGAATGTGAATTTCATCACTTACTCCTAAATAAGAGGCAGTACCAGCACCGTCCTTTCCTAAAATCCCAAATCCATGAGCATCATCAACCATTGTGACAACATTGTGTTTTTTTGAAATATCCACAATATCATCTAAGGGGGCAATATCCCCATCCATGCTAAATACCCCGTCTGTGACAATTAAATTGTACTTTCCTTTAAAATTTTTTATCTTATAGGACAAATCATCCATATCACAATGCTTATATCTTAAAAGCTTAGCACCGCTTAAAAGACAGCCGTCTATAATACTTGCATGATTGTATTTATCGCAAAATATAACCCAGTCTTTATTGCAAAGAGCCTGTAAAATTCCTAAATTGGCCATATAGCCTGTATTAAATACCAAGGCTTTTTGAGTATTTTTAAAATCTTTGATTTTTTCCTCAAGCTCATGGGTTAATATATATGAACCTGTTGTAAGCCTTGAACCTCCTGCGCCCACCCCATACTTTTCCACTGCTTTTATAGAGGCTTTTTTTACATCTGTATCACCACAAAGGCCTAAATAATTGTTTGAGCCTAATAAAATTATTTCTCTGCCATCTATAATAACTTTTTCTTTTTGGGATGTTTGAAGGTTTTTAAATTGCCCTCTGTATATGTTGTTATCCTTTAAAGAAAATAAAATATCTTTTATATGTTCCAAAATATCCCCCTACTTAAATTACAATAATACAATTATAAAATATAACAATAAAAAAAGATTGTCAACTAAATTTTAAAAACAGGTTGACAATACAAAGTTCTTTAAAGATAATATAGTTTGAAAACACTATAAAACTTTTGCTTTTAAATTTTAAAAATTAAATAGGTACTCTAGGGTAGGAGGTTTTTTTATGGTATTTCATGAAGTTAAAAAAATATTAATAGATGTTATGGGATTGTTAGAAGATGAAGTTTCTTTAAAAAGCCATCTTTATGATGAACTAGATGCAGACTCCCTTGACATATCCCAGATAGTTTTGGCATTAGACAACAAATATAAAATAGATATTGATGAGGTGGCGGCTTTAAATTTTAAAACTGTAGAGGATATTGTAAAATACGTGGAAGGACAGATTAAATGAAAAAAAGAGTTGTTGTAACAGGCCTTGGCGCAGTTACTCCTATTGGCAATAATGTAGGGGATTTTTGGAATAATGTGAAAAAAGGTGTTTGTGGCATTGATTATCCTTCTCTTTTTGATGGAAAAAATTCAAAGGCAAAATTTTTTGCAGAAATAAAGAACTTAAAATTAGAAGATCATTTTAGTAAAAAACAAATTTTAAGGACGGATCGTTTTTGTCAAATTGGCATAATTGCAGCAAAAGAAGCATTTAATGATGCAGGGCTTTATGGTACTGATATTGACAAAAAAAGACTTGGTGTTGTAATGGGAAACGGAGTAGGGGGAATAAACACCATAATCCAGGAAACACTTAATTTACACAGTGGCGGAATGAACATGGTTTCACCTCTTTTAGTTCCTAAATCCCTTTCAAATATTTTAGCTGGAAGCATATCTATAGAATTTGGTGCAAAAGCTATATCTAATGCTGTTATAACAGCATGTGCAGCTGGAACAAATGCAATAGGTGAAGCATTTAGAAATATACAATATGGTGATGCAGACATAGTTATATGTGGTGGAAGTGAGGCTTGTATAAATCCTCTTATGGTGGCAGGCTTTACAAACATGAATGCACTGAGTTTAAGTGATGATAAGCTCCGTTCTTCTATACCCTTTGACAGGGAAAGAAGCGGTTTTGTAATGGGTGAGGGAGCAGGAGTTTTAATATTAGAAGAATACTCACATGCAATAAGAAGAAAGGCAAAAATCTATGCTGAAGTTGTTGGATATGGATTTACTTGTGATGCATATCATCTCACAGCTCCAGCACCTTTAGGGGAAGGTGCCCAAAGGGCAATGAATTTAGCCCTGCAAGATGCCTCAATGAGCCCTTCTGATATTTCATACATAAATGCACATGGAACTTCTACAGTTTTAAATGATAAGTATGAGACTATGGCTATAAAAAAGGTTTTTGGAGAATTGGCATACAGTATTCCGGTAAATTCCACCAAATCCATGATAGGTCATCTTTTGGGTGCAGCGGGTGCTGTAGAAGCTATAGTGTGTATAAAATCAATAGAAGATGGTTTCATTCATGAGACTTTAGGTTATAGGAAAAAGGATATAGAATGTGATTTAGACTATGTGGCAGATGGAGGAAGAGAAAAAGAGGTAAGTGGAGTTTTGTCAAATTCTTTTGGCTTTGGGGGTCACAACGCTTCCATTATTTTTAAAAAAGCATAATAAAAAAACAAATTAATGGTTAAACTATTTTTATCTTTTATTAATAAAAATGGCATATAAAATATATCTAAAGGAGATAAAAATGGGAACCATTAGACATGAATCTAGAACTGATTATTTAAAATTTAATTTTAATTATAATACTGCCCCTGAGATTAAGTTGATAGAGTTTGAACTTAAAGATGTACTTTCAGACAGCAAAGGGGAGATACGTAAAATGTGCACAAGTGTTTTAAATGCTGGTGGAAAGAGAATAAGACCTTTACTTACTATGTACAGTGGACTTGTTTTTTCACCTGCAAATAAAGAAATGATAAGGGGAGCTGTTTCAGTAGAATTAATTCATATGGCATCCCTTGTCCACGATGATATTATAGACAATTCAAATTTAAGAAGAAATAAGCCTTCTGTCAACAGTTTATGGGGTAATCACTTTGCAGTTTTGTGCGGAGATTATCTGTTTTCAAAAGCCTTTGGAATTTTATCTAAATTAAACAGTTCAAGATGTATGGATTTAATGGTACAATCCATTGAAAATATGTGTCATGGTGAGATTTTACAAGCAGATAACAAATACAATTTAGATATGGATATTGACACCTACTATGAGATAATTTCTAAAAAAACAGGGATTTTAATTGAAAATAGCTGCAAAATGGGTGCAATTATATCAGGCACAGGGAAAAAGTATGAAGAGGCAATGGGAGGATACGGTTTAAATATTGGTTTGGCATTTCAAATAATAGACGACATATTGGATATATGCGGAAAAACAAATGAAATGGGAAAACCTAAATTTGAGGACATAAGCCAGGGAAATATAACACTTCCTATGATTATTTTATTAAAAAACAAAAAATACAGAGAAGTTGTAAAAAATATTCTAAAAAGAAAGGAAGATTTAAAAAGTATAGGAATGATGCTTATGGATTTAAATATTATAAACACTTGTTTTGACATTGCAGAAGGGCACATAAAAAAAGCCAAAAGTTATTTATCTTTTTTGCCCCAGTCAGAATACACCCAAAAACTATACAGCCTTGCAGATTTGCTTATGATAAGGGCAAATTAATAAGTTTAAAATATTAAGGTATTTAAAATCACAATAATTTCAAGTGCCTTAATATTTTGCACATTCTGTGATAAAAGACAGTATTACGCCCTCCTTGTTTTATAATGTTTGTGCTTACTTTTTTATTGTATTTTAAAAAAGCTTTTGAATCTGATAAATACATGGCTAGAAGGCCTTTTACCACAGTTTTATGAAATAGGGGATATTTTAAAGTGTCGCACATTTCTAAAGATTTTTTTGCAAAAAATATTATTCTGTCTTCACACGTTTTTATGTCTTTATAATAAAAGGTGAAGTTTAGTTGTTTTTCTTCTAAATCTTCCATATAGTCAATGTAATAGTCTAATAAAATATGAAGTCCACAAATCCAAGGGAAATAAGCCCTATCTAAAGATAAAAAATCAGCATCTTTAAAATGGGGATTATGAGATGCGGCATACATGGCGAAAATCCCTAAAGTAGAGCCTGTTGCAGCTGAAAATTCCCACAAGCTTATTTTAGGATAGTCTTTTAAGTACTTTTCACCCCAGTTTTTTAAATAATTTTCTCTTATATCAGGCTCAAGATGTTTGTAGGTTTGTAAATTTGAATACCAATTCACATATTTTTTTATGTAAGGGAGTGCTTTTTCATATGAATGTAGGTTTAATAGGGAAGACCTGCACTGGGCAACAAGATAATGCAGGTATTTGTTATCCTCTTTTATAGGATAATATTTATAATAATCCCCTAAAAAAGATGAAGTATCTATGGCATCGTAAAGGGATAAATGAAGCTGGCGAAAAGCATTTTCATCTATAGTTTGGGTTTTATCACAAAGATTATCAAGGTAGTCGCTTATTGTTTGTAATGCACAAATAAATTGTATTGTTAAGATAAAATCAGCATCTGGGTGCAGGGCATAGACACTGCCACCTATGCAGTGAAAACTTTTGGCAGATATACTCAAAAGCCCTTGTTTTTTAAGCTCATTATCCTTAAAAGTTTTTAATTTATTCTTATAACCTTCAAGTTTTTCTTTGACTTCAGGGAATACGTAGGTTATATATTTTAAAATTAGCTTTAATCCGCTATTGTATTTAGTTTTTATTAAAAAAACCTCCTTGTGTAGTTAATATTACTTTTTTATTTTTCCCATATTTTACGCATTTTATTATAAACCTTAAGAATATAAATAAATAGAATTGTCAAAACAAAGGGTGGGCTTATTTAATATGGTTATAAATTTATCAAAGTTTAGGACAAAAGTTTTGTTTTGTATAATTATAATAGTTGTATTATCATTTGGAATTTCTATAGTTTTTAGCTGGGAAGTGCTAAATGATAATGAATCAAAGATTTTAGACAGTGAATTTAGTTTATATGAAAGAACAATGAAAAGGGATATTTTGTCCTTGATGATGGCCTATCCTGAACATATAACAGGCGTCAAAAAAAGGGATGACGGAAAGGTTTACATTGTAATGAATTCGGGAAATGAGATAATTTATGACGATGGAGTGGCAAAAAGTTTTAGTGAAAAAATTTATAATGGAGATCTTCAGGATATGTTAGAAGATATATATCCCTTATGGGATACTCATAAGATAATGGAGAAGAATATAGACCCAGGCCGTATTAGAGTGTACAGCTTACTTAAAGAAGTATATGGGGATTCAGAAAAAAAGGTGAGTTCAAATCTTGAAAATGTATTTATAGGGGGAAGTGCTTTTGCATTTAATAAAAGCAATAATGCTTCAAAATCACTTAAAAAGGCTATTGACGAAACTTATGAATTACTTAAAGTAAAGCCTGAGATTTATCAACATATATTACCTGCCAATGGAACTTATAACTATCGTTTTATTGCAGGCACTAATTTACTTAGCCCTCATGCTTTTGCAATTGCAGTGGATTTAAAAAGCGACAGCAGGGATTATTGGAAATGGGCAACACCAGAGCAGGCAGAGGAAAGACTTAATAGTTATCCACGAGATGTTGTGAAAATATTTGAAAAAAACAATTTTATATGGGGAGGTAAATGGTCTCATTTTGACATACTTCATTTTGAATACAGACCTGAAATAATAATAAAATCAAGATACTTTATAGAAGCACATGAAATAATTGAGCCTTGGTATTATGGCTATCCAGTGGATAATGAAGATGTTTTAGGATATATAAAAATAATTGAAGAAGCCCTAGATTAAATTATTTTTTAAATATAATTGAATAGTAAATCCAAAAAGTAATATTTGCAAATGCCCATATAAAAAACATAATTACCCATAACAAAAGTATTCGAGATAATTGATCAGGCATATTACTAGTATAGACATTTACAGTACCACTAAAGCCGTATGTTGCCAAATCAAATAAAAAGTTAAAAATCATTATAGCTATAACTATAAATAGAGAAACATAAAGGGGTTTAATAAAAAAGAGTTTAAACTTTCCGTTTTCCTGCATGTATTTCCAGTGTTCTTCTTTTTCCATTAAAATAGGGAGTTTACGCATATTGTACCTTCCATTTTTTAAATAATAGTTATATATATATTTTAACACTAAGTAACAGTGTTTTGTCAATAGCTTATAATTGTTTACAAATTATTTTAATATTATAACTTGTTATATTGAAAAAAAATAACTATACTAGAAGATGAACGTTTTTAAAAGGGATAATAAAAAAAGTGGTGATTTATAAAATGAGGGGACTAATTTGCTATTGTTCAAATACAGGGAATACAGAGCTTACTTGTAAATATATTGATAAAAATATAAGTAATGCTCATTTTGATTTTTATAATATTTCAGAAGGCGGATACTTTAATTTAGATGAATATGATATTATAGGTTTTGGTACATATACCTACTGGTGGGGTGTACCGGAAGTTTTTGAAAACTTTATAGATTCCTTAAGTAAACAAAAAGATAAAAATGCTTTTATGTTTAACACTTATTCCCATTTTAGTGGCAATACCCAAAAAGATATGTATGCCAAATTAAAAGAAAAGGGGTTTAAAATAATTTCTGCCCATTCGCTGCATGTTCCAACCAGTTATCCACCTAAGCGGGCAAAAAAGAAGAACATCTCCAATTCCCCAAATTTTAAGGAGTTTTGGAAGTTTAATTGTTTTATAAACAGGCTAGATGGGTATATTGACAGACTCTCAAAGGAGAGAAAGGTAGATGAAGTTAAAATAAAAACTAATATCATTGGACTTATGCTGTGCAGATATTTAAGACCAAGGATAAAGAATGTTATGGGAAAAAAATATGTAGATAGAAAACTTTGTACCCAATGTGGCGAGTGCCAAAAGGTATGTCCATATGATGCCGTTGTTTTTAAAGGAAAAATCACCTTTGATAGATCTAAATGCAGAAGTTGTTGGGCATGCTTTAATAACTGTCCACAACAAGCGATATATACAGAAGATGTTAAGGGCGCTGGTCAGTATAAAGAACCATGTAAACAATTGACTATGAAGCTAAAGTAGAAATTAAAAAAACAGTAGAATCAGGAGGATTTATTTATGAAATATAAATACATATTTTTTGACTTAGATGGAACAATTATAGATTCTTCAGAAGGTGTGACAAATTCTGTTGCCTATGCACTTGAAAAATATAATATTAAAGTTAGTGACAAAAAAGAATTGTATAAATTTATCGGTCCGCCTATAATAGAGTCTTTTCAAAAATTTTATGGTTTTTCAAAAGAGGAAGCAAATACAGCACTCAAATATTATCGTGAACATTATAAGGAGGAGGGTGTACTTGAAAACACACTTTATCCTGGGATTGTAGACTTAATTAAGGCATTAAAGGATGATAACAGAACCCTTATAATTGCAACATCTAAACCTGAAGTGTATGCAAAACAAATATTAGAGGACTTTGGCATTGCTAAGTTTTTTACCCACATTGCAGGAAGTACCCTTGACGGTACCAGGCTTACCAAATCCCATGTTATGAAGTATGCAGTTGAAATTTCTGATATTGAAGATTTTTCAAAAGCAGTAATGATTGGTGACAGGGAGTATGATGTTTTAGGCGCAAAGGAGATGGGGTTAAGTTCCATTGGTGTATTGTATGGATTTGGCAGCAGGAAAGAGCTAGAAAAAGCAGGTGCAGATTTCATTGCCACTTCAGCTAAAGATATCGGAAAGATTTTGTTAGGATAATATGGTATACTATTAGTCTAATTTTATGTTTGTATATAAATATAGAGTATTATTTTCTGAATCCGTATAATAACTTTTGGAAAAAACAAATGAACTTTTATCCCAGCCAATGACATCATAACTTAAGTCCTCAGGAGTTTTCTTAATACTATAAAAATCATATGTAAAAAATATACCGAAATTTGGGAAACACCAATCCTCAATTATAGCGAAATTCTCATGGAACTTAATATTTTGCATGTATATATTGGATAAATCCACTTCATTTACGTATTTATATTTTTTTTGTCATTTTCCAATTCATTTTCGTAATTATTAAAATCCATTGACAAAACAGTGTTATATAATCTATACTGTATATATACGGTATACACAGTAATAACTTTTGGAAAGGAGCCAAAATGAACATTATTATTTCAAACTCCTCCGAAAAACCCATTTATGAGCAAATAACATCACAGATAAAGGACTATATTATAAAGGGTGTACTTAAGGAAGCTGATATTCTTCCATCTATAAGGAATCTTGCAAAGGAGTTAAAAATAAGTGTAATTACAACCAAAAGAGCATATGATGAATTGCAAAAAGACGGATTTATAACTATTGTACCTGGAAAAGGTACTTATGTTTCCGCTCAAAATAAAGACTTGTTAAGAGAGTCAAGGCTTAGAATTGTTGAAGAAAAGCTTATGGAAGCAGTAAATGCTGCAAAATCTATAGAGCTTTCCTTTGATGAAATTTTGGAGATGCTAAAACTATTTTATGAGGAGGATTATTAATATGACGCCGATTCTTGAGATAAAAAACTTGAGAAAAGACTTTAAAGGTTTTTCTTTAAAGGACATAAATCTTTCACTTGAAAGAGGATTTATAATGGGATTTATCGGTCCAAATGGCGCTGGTAAAAGTACTACTATAAAGCTTATATTAAATCTTATGGAAAGAGACAGGGGAGAGATAAATGTATTTGGAAAAGACAATATAAAAAATGAAATAGAAGTAAAAAATAAAATTGGTTTTGTTTTAGATGAAAATCATTATTATGAAGAAATCACCATAAAAGAAATGAAGAGGATAATTGCTCCTTTCTACAAACAGTGGGATGATGGTGTATTTAATAAATATGTTAAGGATTTTGGTCTTCCCATTGATAGAAAGATAAAGGAACTTTCTAAAGGAATGAAAATGAAATTTTCACTGGCAGTTGCACTATCACATAATGCAGAGCTTTTAATTATGGATGAACCTACATCGGGGCTTGATCCTGTGGTTAGAAGTGAACTTTTAGACATATTAAGCGATTTAATGCAGGACGAAAACAAGGGAGTTTTTTTCTCCACACACATTACTTCAGACCTAGATAAAATTGCTGACTATATTACATTTATAAATAATGGAGAGATAGTTTTTAGCACCACTAAAGATGATATATTAGATAACTTTGGTCTGGTAAAGGGACCAAAGGAGCTTATTTTTGATAATAATTTATATGAATTTGTAGGAATGAGGGAGAATCAATATGGGTTTGAAGCACTTGTACAAGACAAGGAAAAATTTAAAAAATTATATGGTAACAAAGTTGTAATTGAAAAACCCACATTAGAAGATATTATGGTTTATTATACAAGGAGGGATAAAAATGCTTAATCTTGTAATTAAAGATATACTTGTACAAAGGAGAACATTTTTTGGTGCGTTTGTTTATTTATTATTTTTTATTTTTGCATTTCAGAGTTTAGAAGGGAATGTATATACTTCTGCAATTGTTGCCTTTGTTTATTTACTGGTAATGGGTGCATTTGCTTATGATGATAAAAGCAAAGCAGATATTATGTTAAATAGCCTTCCTATTAAGAGAAAAAATATAGTAATGGCAAAGTATATATCTTTATTTGCTTATGTTGTTATTGGAACAGTGGTGTTTAGTGTTATTACTTCTGTAATTTCCATGCTAAATATTTCTATAAAAACATATCCTGTTACTGTTGAATTATTAGTTAGTGCTATTTTAGCAATTAGTATATTAAATTCAATATCTTTTCCATTGATGTTTAAGTGGGGTTACAATAAAGCAAGGGTTTTTAACATGATATTGTTTCTTTCCATTTTCTTTAGTGCACCTTTACTGGTTAACTTTTTTTCCAAACCAGACAGTGAATTTATTGCGACTGTTGTTGCTTTTTTAAAAAGACAATCTGATATAACTATAATTTCAGGATTACTTAGTTTATCTTTTATAATTCTTTTTATTTCATACTTGATTTCACTTAGATTTTATAAAAAAAGGGAGTTTTAGAGTGAGTTTTTATAAAGTAAATAAAACAGATTAAAATACACATAAAACAATTGAAAAAATATATAACTTAGTATAAAATTGTATGTACAATAAATACAGTAAAGGTGAGTTTATTATGAAGAAAACATCTAAAATTAGTTTGGTTATTGTTTTGGTTATATTTCAATTGTTTACTTTAAGTGTTAAAGGGTACGGGAAAGAAGAATCAGATGTTACCTATGAAGATGTATTTAAATTAAGTGATGAAAATAAAATGTCTTTATTGGAACCTGACTTAGTTAAATTTATTTACAAATATGGACTTGCGGGGATTTTGAACAAAAAAATTGTAACTCCAATTACTATTATAGCAAAAGGACAGGAATATGTGCTTTTAAAGAATACTTATGCTAACCAAGGAATGTCTAGTACATATGAAGAACAAAAAGATACATTAGAAGAGACAACAGTTGAGGTAGTTGATGAAACAGAAAGAATTCTATCTTTAGTCAAAGATTCCATAGTATATGCGGAGGTTATTGAAGATACAAATTATTATCAATATCAAGGAAGTGGACTAATTGGAACATTTTCAAAAGGAGAAACAGTAGAAATATTAAGAGATTACAGTGGAATATGGTATAACGTAAAATCAGAAGATAAAACAGGGTGGGTAAGAGGAACAGCACTAAAGATTCCAGAAGATCCTAAAACAAATACTCATAGGATGACAAAAGAAGAGACGGAGTTTTTTGTAAATTATATTGGACTTTCAAGTGATACTAGCTATCTTGTATGGGTGGATATAGACAGACAGCTAACCCATGTTTTTCTTGGTACTAAAGGGAAATGGAATCTTCACAAAACTATGGTTTGTGCAACGGGAAAAAACATCTCTCCCACTGTAAGAGGTATATATAAAATTCAAGATAGAGGTACTTGGTTTTATTCACCTAGATTAGGCGGTGGAGCAAAAAACTGGGTAAGATTTTCTGGAGACTATCTTTTTCATAGTATATCAATGAACTCTAATCAAAATATTAAAGATGATACACTTGGGAAAAGAGTTTCAGCAGGATGTATTAGGTTATCTATAGAAGATAGTGAGTGGTTTTACAATTATGTATCGTACGGAACTACTGTGTATGTCAATTAAAAACACTTTGATTTGAAGCTTTCCACCAGATGTTATATAATATTAATTAACAATAATCTGTACGAGGTATTATATATGAAAAAAGTTTTATCCATTCTCTTAATTGTTTTCCTGCTAACAACTATGAGAAACTTTGTCACAGCAACAAATACACCTGAACAATATATATGGAATGCTGGTGTGGAAGGTGGAATTTTTGATGTGGCCAATGTGGTAAATGTATTGGATTTTGGTGCTAAAGGTGATGGTGTGACAGATGATTACCAAGCCTTTAATGCTGCTATCTCAGCGGTTACTGACGGTGGCGGGGTATTTGTACCAGAGGGGAAATACCTGATAAAATCAATGTTATCTTTTAATAAGCCTGTTGTACTTCGGGGAGAGGGTGCAGATAAAACTCATCTTATAATAGACCATAATTCAAACGCCTTTGAAATTATAACTTACAAAAGAGGTGCTTGGTCAAAACTTGTTGGTGGATTTACAAAGGGTTCAAACCAACTTTTAGTAGAGAATGGGCCATCTTTTAAGTCTGGTCAATATGTAGAAATACAGCAGGATAACGACAAAGATGTTATGTATACTTTACCAGATTGGAATGTAAATTGGGCAGAAGGTGCAATAGGACAAATTGCAAAAATAGTATCTGTTGAGGGAAATACTCTCATAATAGACAATCCTTTAAAGTATGATTATAAACAACATTTAAATCCTGTAATTAGAACCCAAGGACTAGTAGAATATGTTGGTTTTGAAAATTTTTCAGTGGAAAGGCTTGATAGAAGTGATACAAGTATATTTTATTTTAAAAATGCTGCCAACTGCTGGGTAAAAAATGTTCATAGCAAACGGGCAAGAAAGTGCCATGTACATGTAAATACAGGATATGGTATAGAAATAAGAGATAGCTTTTTTGATGATGCCACTGACTGGAGTGGCGGAGGTCATGGATATGGGGTACAGCTTGGACTACATTCTACAAACTGCCTTATTGAAAACAATATATTTAAACATTTAAGACATTCCATGATGGCTCAGCTTGGTTCAAATGGCAATGTTTTTGGATATAACTATTCTATAGAGCCTTACCAAAGCGAGGGTGGCAACTGGACACCTGCAGATATTTCACTTCATGGGCACTACCCCCATGCAAATCTTTTTGAAGGAAATATAGTTCAGAAAATAACTGTATCAGACTATTGGGGACCTTCAGGACCGAATACATTTTTGCGTAATAGAATAGAATCTGAAGGAATTAAAGTTGAAGACTCTTCAAACTTTCAAAGGTTTTTAGGAAATGAATTGGTAAAGGGAAGTATATTATGGGATACAGACAGCCGTTATCCTCATTTAATAGATTCTTCTACCATTTTAAGACATGGCAATTATATTAATGGCTCAATTGAATGGGATGAAAAAACACCTTATCAAAACATACCAATTTCATACTATCATAATTCAAAGCCATCTTTTTATAAGTCTTTACAATGGCCTTCAATAGGTGCAGACAGGTTGAATGGAACAAATCCTGCAAAAGAAAGATATTTAAATAAAGATATATTATATGGGGATTTAAATGGTGATAATATAGTTAATTCTCTTGACTGTGTGCTCCTTGGAAGATTTCTTTTAGAAATTATAAATGATTTTCCAAACCTTAATGGCATAAATGCAGCAGATTTAAATAAAGATGGAATAATAAACTCTGTGGATTATACTTTATTGAGTAGGTATGTTTTAGGTGTTATTGATAATTTAAATTAGGAAAAGATACACAAGAAAAAGATGTTTAGCAAATAGATTTAGTGGAAAATAAAATGCAGGTATCATTTTAGTGAATATGGAGGAACCATGTGAAAAAAGACAATATGCATTTAAGCAATTCAGAATCAAAGAAAATAGCAATGAAAGTATCTAAAACAACCATCATTATAAACCTTATATTATTTATTTTAAAACTATTTGCTGGTATATTTGCAAAGTCAGGGGCCATGGTTTCAGATGCTATTCATACAGCTTCTGATGTGTTTAGCACTTTCATAGTAATTATAGGTGTTCACATCTCACACAAAAAACCTGACAGCACTCATCAATATGGACATGAACGTCTAGAATCTGTTGCGTCTATTATACTTTCAGTTATATTAGCTGTTACAGGAATGTTTATTGGATTAAATGGAATAGAAAAAATATTTGGTGGAAATTATGGTGAACTTGAAATTCCTGGAGTGTTGGCATTAGTTGCTGCAGTTTTATCAATAGCAGTTAAAGAGTGGATGTATTGGTATACTAGAAGTGCAGCTAAAAAAATCAACTCAGGCTCACTTATGGCAGATGCCTGGCATCATCGTTCAGATTCACTGTCATCAATAGGAGCTTTTATAGGGATTTTAGGAGCACGTGTTGGGTTTGCTATACTTGATCCAGTTGCAAGTTTAGTAATATGCATATTTATCGGTAAAGCAGCATTTGATATTTTTAGAGAATCCGTTGACAAACTAGTGGATAAATCCTGTGATGAAGAAATGCTAGAGAAAATTAAAAATGTAATAAATGCGCAGGAAGGAGTGCTGCAGATTGATGAAATCAGAACCAGATTATTTGGAAATAAAATATATGTTGATGTAGAAATTCTTGCAGATGGCTCAAAGTCATTAAATGAAGCCCATGAAATTGCTGAAAGGGTACATGATGCAATTGAAAGGGAATTTGCAATGGTAAAACACTGTATGGTACATGTAAACCCCAAATAGACGGGGAAGTATAATAAAGAGATTAAAAGAAACAAATTAAAAAATAAGGAGCTGTAGCAAAAGGTTTATTTAATAATTTTGCCACAGCTTCTTTTTGTGCATTTTACAGATTTTAGATTATAGAATTGCCATATTGCATTTCATATACTACTATTGGCATACTACAATTCATATATTATAAAGTGATGGTCTGTTTTTTTAACAAGTTCTATATAGATTTCTTTTAACATTTCCTCACTTGTTCTGTAGTAAGCTTTTTTCTTAGAATCTGGATATGCAATATCTAAAAGTTTATACTTTCTATTTTTCTTAATAACCTTCTTAAATTTTTTTGGCAGTTCAACAGAGCCAATTTGTTTTTGGTCAGTGAGGTTTGAAACCACAATTTCCAGCACAGGATTACCTTCTTTTTCATGCCTTAATTCACCCCATTTTTTAGTTACAGGGTTTTGATATATTATTTTTCTTCCAGGTGTTATATTTGCAATCCATGTAAAAAACATGCCGTGTTCAATGAGCCTTTCAGGATAGTCAAATGGCTGGTCTTCTCTGTTGAAAATTTTTGTAAGCTGTTTTTTAAAAGGCTCAAGCTTTTGAATAGGGGGTAAAATCCTGCAAAAATTCTTATTTGGGTTTTCAATTCCACAGGAAGTACCAGCAATATTTATATTAAAATACTCTTTAACCCCTACCTCTTCTGGAAATAGCAGTGCAAAAATATCCTGCAGTGGAATGGTTGCAGTTTGGGCAGAAGATGTCATAAAGGCTTCCAATATAGCAATTCCCATTTGGGAGGTAATATCTTCAGGATTTAGTGGTGTTTGATTTGGAGTTGTAAGAATTCCAAACTGCTGGCTTAAAAAGTTGGCTATTTTATGTTCCGGGTACCTAAAGTCGCCTAAATCTATATCTCCTCTTTTACCACAGAGAATTTGAATAATAGTAGGCAGATCATGGGTGGATAAGAATAATTCTATATCTTCAGGCAGCTTTTGAGGATTAGAATACTGACCACCTAAACTCTTGTGAGGAGCAACATACATTTCTGCAATTGGATGTCCTTCTTTTTTCATTTTTCTAATGGCCTCTTCAACAGCACTTTGCCTTGGAGCATCTCCTAGAGTTTCTCCTCCAACTTCAAGCCCATGCTTTAAGGCAATTTTAATGATTTTTTCAACATTTTTAATTTTCTGTGCCCTTTTAGAAGGGTCAATTTCATACCTTCCAGGGTCATTTGGTACTCCTTTTTTTATAATATATTGAGTAGCATAACCACACATATGGTCTAAAAACAAAACATCAATATATTGGGACAGGTATTTTATTCTCTGTTCCATTAATTCATAATAAGCTTCACTTTCTGTAATATACGGAGGAATGCACCAGTTTTGACCGTTGTCAGTTCCAAGCTCATATTCAATATTAAATGCCTTTCCTTGAAGTGACCAGACATCTCCGCTAGCAGAGGGGTCAATTCCAAATGCAATATTTACCTCTCGCTTTAATCCAAGCTCATTGTACAATTCTTTTATTAAAAGCTGCTGCTCATGTATGCAAAACTGACTATATTTATAAATCTCAATTTCTTCAGCGTGAAGAGATGCCAATATCTTTACATCTTCACTTTCTGGATTTTGATACCTTTTAGGCCAGGTTCTAAAATCAGGCTGTGCATCCATATAGGTATTTAACACCTTAGTTTGAACAATGGAGAATATGGCGTTTATTTCTAAATTTTCTTTGTACGTATTGACATATTCCTCATATTTTTTAGCTCTTTCAGATTGGGGTTCTTGAGAAATTTTATCAACAAACTTTTTGTATGCTTTAGCCAAAATACCTTTTCGTATCTCACGATGCATACTAAAATCACAGGCTAAATTATTTTCATAAGAAACAGGTCTTTTAGGAATTATAGCTAAAAGTTCAGGATTTTCTTGTATTTCAGGAACCATTTCTAAAACAAGATAATCCAGTTCAAGCCCAAAAGATGATGAGGAAAAAGGGCTTGTTGTACTTTGGTGTTTTTGAGTAAATGGAAGTTCTGCAATACCAGAAACACCAATATCTTTTAAAAAGTACATAATATATACTAGATCCTCAAGATTTCCAGCATAATCCCGCTTTGTTAAAAAGTCCAAAGCAATTTTTAAGGCAGCCATTTTAAAAAATGGGTCAAAATTAATTTTTTCCAAAATTTCTTCTGACTTATCAGTTCCTGAATGAGATATTTCAGGAAAGACTGATAAAAGAATTTTAATTGCATCATTTAATCGGGTAAAGCTTGAAGATGAATTAGCAGCAAATACTGGCACAATTACCTTTGAGCTTTTTACATATGATTTATTCATTATATACCCCCTACACCTATGCTATATAATATTAATACCCTATAAATAATATTATATATCGGTTTTAAATTGCTTGAACGTTATATTATTTTTAAAATTTAAATGCACTTTATACAAAAAGACTTCATTTTTTTGTAAGTGAATTAACAGTGCAAAGGGTCTTTTTTAAAATTATATCATGATAAATATTATATTTCATAGGTAGTTTTATCAATGTTATTATTTACCTTCACAAACTAAAAGATTTAAATTTACATTTTAATTAAAAAAGTTCTTTTTAGTACTTTTTTGCATTATTATATGTTAACATTAATAAAAAGAGTGACGATAAAATATAAAAATTAGTTTATTAATCAAGGAGATGTACTTATGTTAAAGCTAAGAACTGTAATAATTATTTTATGCATCACTGTATTAATTAATCCATTTTATTTACATGCACAACATAATATAAATATAGCACCAAACTGTACATCATTTATATTAATTGATGCAAATTCCAATGTGGTAATTTGTGGAAAGAATGCTGATATGAAATTGCATCCTGCAAGTGTAACTAAGGTTATGACAGCAATATTGGCAATTGAGCTTGGTGATTTTTCAAAGCCTTACACTGCGAGTAATTTTGCAGTAAAATCAATAGGATTGGGCGGTTCTAACGTTGGAATACAGCCTGGGGAACAAATATACTTAAACGACCTTTTACATATGTTAATGCTTGCCTCAGCAAATGATGCTGCTAATGTTATTGCTGAAAATATTGCAGGAAGCGTTAGTGGATTTGCAAATCTTATGAATGAAAAAGCAAGGCAAATTGGAGCACAAAACACCAACTTTTTCAATCCCATTGGTCTTGATGTGGAAGATGGGTACCCTGATAACAAAACAACAGTCAGGGATTTAGCTAACATAACTCGCTATGCCATGTCAAACCCAAAATTCAGGGAGATAGTTTCAAAAAGTGAGTTTGTTGTAGCAGCTACCAATAAAAGAGGGGCAAAACATATAAAAACAACAAATAGGTTTTTTGAAGATATAGATTATAATAAGCTTCTTTACACAGTAAATGGTGTTAAAACAGGTTATACAAAAGCAGCTTTAAATACGGGGGTGTTTTCTGCAAAAAATAAAGAAGGGGCAGAGTTAATATGTGTTGTTATGAAAAATGTAAACAGGACAAATATGTTTGAAGAAATAAAAGCACTTTTTGATTACGGTTTTACTCAAAACAAAGTAGAACTTCAAAAAAGTTTTTATGATATAAGATTTAGATGGTCTAAAGAGCATATAAACTCATTTTTAGAAAAGGGATATATTCGTGGCTATGAAGATGGTTCTTTTAAACCTTGTAATGAAGCTACAAAAGAAGAGTTTATAAGTCTTTTGATGAAAATAAAAGGATTTAATCCTGAAGGGGAACAGGAATATTGGTCTAAAATCTATATTGATGAAGCAATAAAAAGAGGTTTTATTGATGCTTCATGGAATGAGAAAAGAAAGGAAACAATAAGCCGTTTAGAATCTGCTTTGGTTCTTTCCAAAACATTAGATTATAATTTTGTTATAAATGGGATAGATAAAGAACAATATCTGTTAGCATCTGCAGACATGGATAAGTTTTCCAATATAGATGTAAGCATTTTAGAAGATATATTAAAAGTATATAATTGCGGAATAATCAGCGGTTATAATGGAGATTTATTTTTAGAGAAAATTTTAACAAGAGAAGAAATGGTTGCAATGATTAATAATTATTTAAATTTCAAATCAGAAATTCATTAATTTTATTTGGGCTGTGGCACCAATTACTTAATGCCACAGCCCAAATAAAATGTTCTTTTAATCAAGGGTTACAAGTGGAATTTTATTATCTGTAGCAAATTTAGAAATTTCCTGTTTGTATTGGTCAAAACGATCCCAGTCCATTAGTTTAGTCAATACAATAGGTTTTTTTGATCCTTTAGCGATAATTTCTATCTTTTCAGTTGTTTTTTTAGAAAATAGCTTTGTTATAGTATAGTAGCCAATTCTGATTTCTTTTATCTGTGAATAGTCAAGAAAAACACGCTTTCCGTTTTTTGTAAGTATAGCAATTCCGGTCCATTCTCTGTTACAAGATATTAGTCTGTCGTTTTTACTCATTTTGCTTTCCTCCCTACTACAATTATAAAAAAATTGATAAATATGTATAAATAAAATATTTAAGAAAAAAACACAATACAGTATGCTTTAGTTG
>FZPS01000168.1_pt20 | contig 51483 bp, 48 predicted proteins | sample 1817821 | NCBI WGS metagenome assembly FZPS01 (sample SAMEA104158645, study PRJEB21678) | metagenome | place: Germany | collected 2015-04-21 | reverse complement strand
CTTTGCCCTCTACGAGGTAAAGACTTCATTTGGCGAATGTTTGTCAAGGGCAACTGCGGTTAGTTGCAGCTAACTTCAGTTTGTTGGTAGTTTTGAAGCTAGTTTTTCATAAACTTTTTACAGTACCGTAGATATAGTTTAAAATATATAAATAAATAGCAGAAAACTCCATAAAAACTATGGAGTTATAATTAAGCATATTCCAATATCATAGTAATTAGTAATATTTTAGTCCCCATTTGATTTATTGTCAATATAATTTACTAATTTATTACTTAGATATTTTTCTTTAATAACTATTATAGAATAAGATTCTTTTTCACATAGGCTAATGGAATTATTCATAGCAAACTACAGGTGTTCCTGCTTCAATGTTATTATAGATAGTCTTTGCTACTGATGGCGGTGCATTTACACAACCGTGTGAACCGTTTGTTTTATATATTTCTCCACCAAATGCATTTCTCCAATAAGCGTCATGTAGGCCTATGTTTCCATTAAAGGGCATCCAATAGCTTACGGGGGTAGCATAGTTTTCTCCCCTAAGGGTAGCATTTCTTTGCTTATAAGCTAGGGTATAAACACCTGCAGGTGTACCATAATTTCTGCTAATATTCCCAGTTACAACATCCCCTTCTGCTATAAGTATACCATCTTTATAATACCATATATGCTGTTTTGTTAGATCCAATTCTAAGTAGGTATTGCCAATATCATAACTACCAAATTCATTAGCTCTTTGATAAAAGGCTGCCTCCCTAGTTATATTCTCTCCTTCTTTAATAGAGGTAATTATATCCTTAACCTCTTTGGGCTTATTGATTGACCAACCGTAATTTCCACCACTAACAGTTATAGTTTTTCCTAAAGATGTAACAAAGCTTCTTCTCTTAGCTACTGTATTGTATTTCATGGCAAGTGAATCCACGTATATTCTTACTTTGTTTTCATCAATAGAAACCTGGAAATTATCATCAAAGGATATCCATTTATTTATTGTAGCCCCATCTAAAACTTCCCTAGTTTCCCCAAAAGTATAGGTAATTTTTGTTCCTATATACTTGTTTAAAGTATTATAAAGTTGCTGAATTTCTTTAGACTTTGAAGTGTATTTTGGACTTACATAACATCCAGCTTCATCCAAATCTATAGAAGTTTCACTCTTAAGTATTGCTTCTTTTAAACTAGAAAACAGAGTTTCTTTCTTGATTCTAGTTCCTTTCACTTCTTCTATAATTACATAGCTATTATCCTTAAAATCAATGCTAGCACTTACAGGTTCTATTATATTCTTTTCATCAAAAAAAGAAAGCTTGTCTATTTGCTCCTCTAGTAACTTTTCATCAAAAGTTACTTTAATAACAGATTTCTTATTTTTGGAAGAAAAAACAGCCGATATCCAAGCTAAAGGCTTCTGATTATCCTTGATTTTCTGTATTTCATCTTTAGAGTTATGCTTTAACCCTATGTCCTTACCCACAATCCTTTCCTTATGGCCTTGTCGACCTTCTAGAGAAAGAGTATAGTTTTGAAGCCTCTTCATAACAAGCTCTTCCGCTTCTTCTACCGTCTTACCTGACACTTTAACTGAGTTTATCTCTGTGCCAAAATAGAAATGGTTTTTAAAATACATGGACATAAAAAGGTATATAGCAAGTAAAGTGCAAATAATAATTAATATAAATCCTATTATTTTCTTTGGTTTTTTTATCTGAATTCCTGGTGTTTGTTGTACTTCACTCTCCATATTATCGCTCCTTTATTTTGTCTTAACTTAAAAATTATAATCGTAAAAAATTCAATGCTTAGCGATCTTTAACCAGACAAATATTATTATAGCATACTTTAGACCTTGCTTATATAACATTCAGCTAGCGGGGTCTGGCAAAGCTTTGCAGGTCCAACCAATACTTTCCTATCAATAAAGAGGGTGCCATCTCTTTTAGTGTTAATGTACCATTTTACAAGTTGAATTTGCCCGTGGTTAATTTCTATTCCAGTTATGCACCTAGGATGAACGGTACTTCCAGTATTAAAATATAAGGGTTCACCTTCTTTTGGAAACATTGGCCTATGAGTATGACCAGCTATTAGCATCTGATTTTCTTTTTCTATCCATTCAATAAGCTTTTTTTCTACAGCATGTTTTCTATGATAGCTATCTGCTGTTTTGGTGGGATCATTTAGTCCAAAAAAGTTCAAGGGCCTCCATAAGTAACGAACTAGAAATCTAGTAATTTTCCACAATTCATTATTCAGTAATTCTACTTGATGTCCATGAATTAGGAATATTTTATAATTATTAACCTTATGTCTAAGAATTAAACCCTCATGAACTTTTATATTTTCAAATAAAGGCAGATCTTTCTTTTGCCGTTCATCAAAGTATTTATACATATGTTTTTTTACATATTTATGATTTTTCTTAACCATATCATGGTTTCCATAGATAAAGTAGAGTTTTTTTCTTTTATAGAACTTGGATAAGAGCCAAAACACATTACTATGGACCCGTATAATATCAGAAAGCCTTTTGTTTTCCCAAAGTTCATCTCCATCGCCGAGCTCTATATAAGTATACGAATTTTCATAGTAATAGGTTAGGGCTCTGAAAAAAATATTTTGATTTCTTGAAAAATCATCAGACCAATTACCATCACCTCTATGACAATCACTCATTAATACAATTCTGGAAGAATCGTCAAAAACCACTTCCTCTGATGACTGAAAAATCTTAGAAATTCGCTGTAAGGAATTCACAGTATCCTCCTACTATAATCAAAGTAATCTTATAGTTCAATATATTCATATGGTTTTTTCTACAGAACAGTTTTCAAGCTAAAAAAGCTACCAACATATAATGCTGGTAGCTTAGAAACTTTCCTTTAAACGTCTCCCTGTTCTACATCTGCTTTAAAGGGTGTATAGTATTCCAAAGGTATTTTAAAGCAAGCCATACTTTCTAGCTTACTGAAAAAATCGTCTGTGCACTTACAGTCATAAGTCCAAAGGTTTGTCTCTAAATTTTCTAATTCTGAATTCGGCATATAGTATAATGTAAAAATTAGTTGTTCCATGTAGTCTACTTCCCCATCTACTTTAAATATAAATTGTCTAACAAATTCAAAGTAAAATAAATCTTCACCGGTAAAATCATATACACCACATTGAAATAGTAGAGCATCATCTTCACAATCTACTTTGATGTCACTAAAAGTCTTGAAAGTTTGATAGGCTAGTTTAGGATTTGGTTTTTCAAAGTCAAAATTTGATTCTTTTAACATTTTAATTAATTTGTCCTTGGCCTCACTTGATTTTATCATTTTTTCCTCCTGATTAAATCATAACTTTATACTTTTTCTTCTATATACCATTATTTGGGATTATTATAGCATAATTTTTCCCTTTCGTCATTATGTATAAGAGAAAACTGATTAAATAAATCCACTTGTAAATCTTGTGAATAATATGATATTATCAACACAAATAAATATTATACATAGATTTGAGGTAAACCATGATTAAATTTGAAAAAAATGCAGAACTTGATAGAGCAATGAAAAATCTTATACTATCCATGGTAGATATGGACAACTATCTTACAGAAATACTAGCTTATAATGAACGGGTTTTAACATCCAAGATGGAAGAGGAAGTTTTGAACATACTTGATAAATATAAGATTCCTCATAATGGGTTAAAATACGATATTAAAATACTTACAGAAAACCCCTATTATAGAGATATTAAGCTTGATAATGTAGATACTTCTACTGTCTGCTATGAAAACGCCATTATTAAGAAAAGAACTTTGATGAATATGGAATTCCACAGACCTGCGGGAAAATACCTCTTTCATTATCATCCTGTTGGCTATTTTGATAGGGATATCCATTTGCCAGTTTTAAAGGAAGAAGGTCGGGTATGGATGTCACCTGCTGTTAGCGAAATTGAAAGCATGAGGGAAGGCATTGAGAAAGGCCATGGAAAATGTATGACAATGGGTCTAGGCATAGGATTAATTCAATATATGTGGCTACTGAAAGAAGATGTTGAAAGCGTCACCGTTGTTGAATTTAATAAGGATGTTATAGATTTGTTTGATAGGTACATAAGACCTCAGTTTAAGACCGACAAGAAGCTTGAAATCATCCACGGCAATGCCTTAGACTATTATAATAAAGATTTTTTAACTCAATTTGATTATGGATATATTGACTTCTGGGAATCTACAGAAGATGGTTTAGAAATGTATATGAAGCTTATGGAAAAAAGGCTCTTCCTCCCCCATGTGGATTTCTGGATAGAAGACTCTATTCTAAATGATGTGAAATATATTGTTAGCTCTTACCTTTACGACTTATATGAAGGGAAAGGTGTGGCAAATTTTATTTCCTCCATGGTCGGTGAGTCAAAAGTAGTTGCCAAAAAGGCTAATAGGTACTTTAAAACAAGGAATGATATCATTAAAAGTGAAGAAGAATTATTGAATATAATACATGATAAAAGTGTTTTAAGAGAGCTATTATCACACTAGTAAAAAGACCAGGGCTTGTTAACAAACCCTGGTCTTTTCTAATTACCAGCTAAAGCTTTTTTACGCCAGTTACCTCTCTTGAAAAATATACTTGTAATAATAGATCCAATAGTCCAAGAAACTAATAGGGAAATAACGGTAGACTCAAATCTTCCTGTTGGATACTCTGGGCTTCGTGTTAGATATGCGATACCATAAGCTATGGGCATACGAAGAAGAACAGTGGTAATTAAAGAAATCCACATTGGAGTCATAGTATCTCCTGCTCCACGCATTACCCCAGATAAACTTTGAGTAACAGCCATAGCAATATAACCTAATGCAAGGATCCTCATCATATACATACTTAAGTTAACTAGTTCACTTGTATCAGTAAATATTCTCATTATATACTTACCGAAAGTTAAAATTAAAATGGTTATAGAAGTGGAAACAATAACCGCCATCAGGGTACCGTCTTTAGTCCCCCTCCTCACTCTATCCATTTTTCCAGCACCTATATTCTGGCCAGCATAAGTAGTCATGGCAGCCCCAAATGTAAAGTTAGGCATCATGGCGAAACCATCTATTCTCATAACAATTACATTTGCAGCTATGACCATCTCTCCAAAGCTATTGGTAAGGGATTGCACAACAATTAGTGCCAATGAGAAAATAGCTTGGGTTATACCAGAGGGTAATCCGAGTTTTATAAGCTTAGAAGCATATTTCTTGTCTAATTTCAACATTTCCCAGTTCAAATCAAATACTTCTTTCATTTTCAATAACTTAATAGTACATAATAATGCTGACAGACCTTGAGCAATGGCAGTAGCCAGCGCTACACCTGCAACTCCCATGTTTAGTCCTGCAACAAACCAAATGTCAAGGACTACATTAAGGACTGTAGAAATAAGCAAGAACAAAAGAGCTGTTGCTGAGTCACCTAGACCACGAAGAATCCCTGCTAAAATATTATAATAAGTTAAACCAGCAACACCTATAAAAAGAATGTTTAGGTAGTCTACACACCATTGATAGATGGTTTCTGGTGTATTAAGCATGGAAAGTAGTGGCTTGGTTAAAATAGGCCCTATAATCATAATTATTAATGAAGCAATAGCGTTAAGTGTTATACATACCCCTATAGTACAGGAAAGCTTTTTTCTTTCCTTAGCTCCGAAATATTGCGCTACCATTATACCTGCACCAGTAGCAACTCCTACAAAAAGAACTAATAAGAGATTCAATATAGGACTTGCACTACCAACAGCAGCTAGAGCATTGTCACCTACATATTTACCTACAATAATAGAATCTGCTGTATTGTAGAACTGTTGAGCAACATTACCTAGTAGCATTGGAAATGCAAATTTAGCAATTCCTTTCCAGGGACTACCTTCCGTTAAATCTTTAGCGGCAAATAATTCTTTAAATTTACTCATCTGACTTTCTCCTTAGTTGAATTTTTATAATCAATCAAAAACTGACAAAGAATCTCCTTCGTCAGTTTGATTAATCATAACATTTTTCTTTTAATAAAATCTACTTCCCTTTCTATTAACTTAGTATCCTTATAATCTAGCTTAAGTTTAGAAATAGTACTAATGTAATGACAACCTACGCCAATTCCCCAGCCAGTTGCAGATAGAAGGAATAAAGTCATACTATGAAACAAAAATAGGCTCATAATAAAAATGCCTGTATTTACTACACAATAACTACCAAAGTGAGTAAAAAACTCCTGCTTTGTTTTTAATCGTCTTTTAGCTAACTCATAAATTTCCTTCTCTAAAAGTTCTTCCTCAGAAAGGACTTTTCCATAATTATCTTTATCTTCATTAATTCTTGGAATTACTCTTTCCTTAGGCATATATGAACCCTCCTCACAAACTACACTGTAAATAAATTATATCATTATTTTAAATTGAAGTAAATTAACAAAAACTCGAGATTATACAAGCTACTCTTAAATTTTTTACACTAAGGATTTGTTTACCTTATATTTACTTACTTGGTATCTTATTCTTTTACCTGTATAATATACTTATAACAATACTTTTGCAATGTAAATGTTTTAGCTAAATACTTATTATTAGACTACATAATACTTGGTAATTTTCAAACGCAGCTAGAGTTGTCTTTCTATTTACTTTAGCTGCATTTATTTTTATATTATGTGGTATTTTTTACCTACACCTGCATATATGTTAAATTGCTCTTGATTTTATTTACATATAAATTAGCTCTATTACATAATAAAGGAGAATGGAAGTATGAAGTTAAGAAAAATCACAAGGAAATTATTATTAGGACTATTTATTACTTCTTTACTAATGACAGCACCGGAGTACAAGGTTCATGCCGACGCTTTTAACATTGTCACCTTAGGGGCAGATTTAACTGATCAACAGAAGGAGGAAATGTTGCAATACTTTAATGTTACCGAGGAAGATGCAAGCATAATAGAAATCACAATAGAAGAAGAATCTAAATACTTAAGTGGTATAGCTTCAAAATCACAAATCGGAAATAAATCTATATCCTGTTCTTGTGTAGAGCCTACTAACAGCGGTGGATTAAATATATCATTAAACAACCTGACCTGGGTTGACGAAAACATGATACGAAACGCTTTAATAACTGCTGGTATAGAAAATGCTAATGTAAAAGCAGCAGCCCCTTTTAAAGTTTCTGGAACCGCTGCTCTTACTGGAATTTTAAAAGGTTTTGAAACAAGTAGCAAGGGTGAAAAAATCGATGAAGATAAGAAAATAGCTGCTACAGAAGAGCTGGTAGTTACTGGGGAATTAGGGGATAAAATAGGTAAAGATAAGGCTTCAGGCTTAATAAATGAAATTAAAATTAAAGTTGTAAAAGAAAAACCTGAAAGCAAAGAGGAAATAAAAGAAATAGTAGAAGACGTTACAGATAACTATAATTATGATTTAAATGAGGAAGACAAAGAAAAAATTACAGCTCTAATGGCCAAGATCAATGATCTGGGTTTAGATTTTAAGAAACTAGAAAATCAATTAAACAGTGTTGCAAACAAGCTAAAAGAGACCCTACAAAGTGACAAGACTAAAAACTTTTTTTCTAAGCTCTGGGATTCAATAAAAAACTATTTCTGGATAGAATCTAATGAAGATGCAACAGCTATGGATATTGGAGTAACAACATTTTCTTCCCTCATAGCTATTCTTGCTATCTTTAAGCCTGGGACTTTAACATATGTTTTTACAAAGCGTCCAAAGAAAGTAACCTTAAATATTGTAAGGATAATAGCTATAGTTTTTATAGCAAATAGTGCTATAATTTTATTTAAAGCCTTATCATAATCATTTATAAAAGCGGAGCTTCCCTGCTCCGCTTTCTACTTAGTATCCTTAGGATTTTTCTTTATTCGGTCTATGCACATATTTACAACCTTTTTACCGTTTTTTACAACATCTTTACCACTTAAGCCAGTTTTGCTGTTTATAAAGCCATTGAGCCTTTTAATTGGCTCTTTGATTAGTCCTACTGCAGTAGTTTTATCTTCTTTATTTTCATTAGCCTTATCCCCTATATTACTTGAGCCACAATATGGGCAGATTTCAACAGCATCCATTGTAGAATTTGAATCTATTCCAGCTCCCACTTCAGAGCATTGACCAGAACAGTTCTGTTCTTCTTCCTTTCTAATGGATTTTACTAGTTCACCATTTTCAAACTCTCCTTCTTCCCAGGACTTTCCATCGTCATAATATACCTTTCCTATACCATTCAAGACCCCATCTTTAAAGTCACCTTCTCGAAAGAGGTTCTCACCATTGTAAATCTTACCTTTACCATTTAACTTGCCATTTAAGAAAGATCCTTCTTCCCTTCTATATTTATCGGTATATCTTTTACCTTCACCGTTTAATATCCCATTTATAAACTGTCCTTCTTCAAATAGCTGCCCTTCTATATACTTCTTTCCAAAACCATTAAGTATCCCTTTACTAAACTCTCCTTCTTCTAGTATTAAACCTTTTTCATACCTCTTTCCTCTTCCATTCAGGACACCATTGTTGAATTCTCCTTCCTCAAACACCTGCCCATTAGAATAACTTTTACCATTACCATTTAAAATGTAATTCTTAAACCGGCCTTCAAAAACCAATTGACCCTTATGATAAACCTTTCCATTAATAAAATCACCATCAACAAATGTACCACAGAAACAATCGTTATCTTGATTTTTTATAATTGGTGAATAATAAGAATATAATTTGCCTTCATAAGTAAACTTCATTCCTCTTATATCCCTCAAGGTAACAAGTTCTACCTGAAAAACTATCTCCTCTTCTTCGTTTGTTAGCTTATAAGCTCTTACAACTTCCTCTCCTTTAAACACTTCATGAGGTTCCTCAATTTCATCCTTAGTAAGTATGTTTATCATTTCCTCTTGGGTTAATTCTTTAAATTCAATTTTATTTTTCTTATCTTTCCCAAAATATACTATATAATCTTCTCTCCTTGCCTTCTTTAGCATGTTTAATTTATTATTCATCCTCAATCTGAATATTTCTACTTCTGTTAAACCTAATTCACTTTTAATTTGATTTAGTTCGCTAATTATGATTTTGTTGCCAGAATTAATTTTTGTTTCGAATTCTTCTAGAAGGATGCTATATCTTTGGTATTTATCAATTAACATCTCTTCCTTAATTCTACATTCACTCTCTACTAGATCCAACACATTCATTTTGGCATTTAGAATCTTATTTCCTTCTTCTGTTCCATAGAGATCTGAGAAATATACCTTTTTAAAACACTGCAAATAATTGTCCATTTTACCTTCCATGCAAACCCCCACCTTTCTTAATACTGCAAATTAAGCTTATATGTAGAGAATTTATTGACTGAATGTTCCAATTTAACCGCCTCTCTATAATAGTGTAAATTTCATCTACACTTATATGATTATTTCAAGTTCAAGTAAATGATTACCTAATATTTTTATAATCTCTACTTATTTACAAAAAATTCATTCCACTTCCCTATTGGTTTAAATGGTCTTATTTTAAACAAGAAAAAACCCTTAAATAGTTGTTCTATTTAAGGGTTTGAAATATTCCTAATTAAAGTATAGTAATATTTTCAGCTTGTGGTCCTTTTGGTCCTTCTGCGATATCAAAGGAAACCTCTTGACCTTCTTCTAATGTTTTATAGCCATCTGTATTTATTTGAGAGAAATGTGCGAAAACATCTTTTCCATCTTCTCCTGTAATAAATCCAAATCCTTTTTGTGCGTTAAACCATTTTACTGTACCATTCATTAATGAAAACCTCCAAAATTTTACTTTTCTTAAATCATTGTAATATTTCACCAATAAAATTTCGACATTAACTTACTTCAAAATAAGTGCAATTTGAAATCTATTTGTGTTTACTATTTACCATCAATTTAAGTTCTTAATAAGTTTAACATAGTTTAATACATAAATCAACCTTTTTATTTTATGATTTTTTGAAATATTTAAAACCACCCTATTAAAGACATGGTTAGACACAGTTAGAAAGTAACTTTACAAGTTTCAATTCCATAAACTATAAAGGTCTGGTCTCCTGGATTTAACATAATTCAGGAAGTCATCTTTATATCCAAGCTTTTTAAGTCCCCTTAAAATTAATTTGGGTCGACGGGTTTTCTTCCTTAAGGCTTTCGCAGTATCAATTAGTTTGAGATTCCCTTCCGATGTGACAAATATATGAGATAAGGTAGAATCTAACCTATTAAAGTTAACCTTCCTCATGGCATCGTACAGTTTTAAAATCTTTTCTGAAATTGAGTTAGTTAGTTGATAATGTGACAAAAACTTGTTAAGCTCAACACCATTTATACATTCTCTTATAATATATTTATTCCCAGCTGAGTAGAGCTTAGGAAAACGCTCGTCTACTTGGCCCATAAACAAGGTTTTCGTCTCCTCTGCACAATCAGAGCTCTTCTTAAATACTTTAATACATCTTTCACTATCAATTCTATAAACTCTACCTTGTGTACCTTTCCCTAATAATTTAAGTTTATTTATTTCTAATCCAGTTATGTTTCTTATTCTAATCACCTTTTTTAAATTGGTCATATTTATATTATATGTCCCAAGTCTCAGAAGGATATTAAGAATTTGCAGCATAATTAGACATATCCCGCAGGCCATTAGGAAAACAAAAGAATACCGTCTCCTCAATCTAAATTAGATTGGGAAATGGTATTCTATTTATTAAGCTTCTTTTTTGAAATTATTTGTAAGTAGTAGCTAATTTTCTGTTGAAGAATCTTGGGAATCGTCTTCCTCCTGAGATTGATCTTCTTGAGATTCATCTTCTGACTGGGCCTGATCCCCTGTCTGAGATTCATCTTCAACTATTATAACTTCCTTTGCCTCTGTCTCACGTATAGAACCATATCTGGATCTATCAGTATTATCGATTAGCCAAGTCTTCCCATCCTCATCATATACCAGATAATAAAAAGTATAATATTCATCTAACTTTGTTTCAGGAGGTGTTTCGCCTTCCTTGTATTTAACAGAATCATTAAAAGTTCTAACAGTTAATCTCATTTCATATACGTCATCTTTTTTTGATATCTTAAAACTACTTAAATCAACTAAAATCTTTTTTATACCACCTACAACTCTATTATTTTCATCTATTAAATCCTGTATTGATTTATTTCGATCTTCTTTCCTTTTTTCTGTAATATTAGCAAACTTAGAACTATCTAAAGTACTAAAAGCCTCATTAACGCTTTTTAAATAGGCAGTTATTAGCTCTATCACATCATCTTTCATTTTATCATCTAAAACTTCTAAATCTAAATCAACCCAACTACTTTCTACAGCAACTTCTTCACTAGCTACAGTGCCCCAAGGGAAATCCATTTTAGCTTGGAGTTTCACTGTACCATTTGTTGGTAGAGGACCAAATTTATCAATATCCTTTATTAATAATCCAGTATCTGAACCATTGACAAAAAGTTTAGCTTCTTCATAATTAGATGAGATTGATATATTTCTAACATATAAATTCAAATATGTAGATAAAACATTTTTACCCTTTTTTCTTCTTGTGAAATTGGAAACTAAATCTACCTTTTCAGATTCTTCTGCATTTACATATTCCCCGTCTAGGGATACCTTTATTGTATATTCTCCAGGTACATAAGGACCTATTTCAGCAGTATAATCATCTTCTTTTGCAGTGGCTACTTCCTTATCATTTAAATATATTTTGCTATCCTTACGATTTGTATTGATTTCTAAATATACTGGATTAAGCTCTAATACATATTTGTCATAAAAAATCATACTCTTACCTTGTTTCTTTAGTGTAAAGAGGTCACCAAGGTTTGAATAGCCAGATAGCATGCCTAAAATCATATCAGTTTCCTTCTGGTAATCAGCTAAATCCTCAACTTTCTGCTTTCCAGACTTCTTATCAAACTTGGCCTGAGTCTCAATCAGACTAACAAGTGCTTTTTTAACATCTGGTTTATCCTTCAAGTATTCCACGAAAGGTTTTAAACTTTCCTCATTAATCTCAAGCTTGTCATCTGAACTCACTAGGTATTTAGCTAATTTTTTACCGTCAGCATCATTGATAGCCTCTGTCATTCTAGCTACAACTTTTTTCTTACTATTTATTGAAGCACCTATAAAATAAGCGGAAATACAGAAAATAAAAATCGCCGCTGCAACTATTATACTTATTAAGCTTTTTTTGCTTAACTTCTTCCTCATTTTAGGTGATTCTACGGAAATATTTTGAACAGGGTTGTTTTGTACAGGAATATCTTGTATGGGATTATTAAACCCACTCTCTGCTCCAATATTATTTCCATTTAATTTTGCATCTGCCGTATTATTGACTTGCTGAACATTCTCATTACTTACAGCTTGTCCACAGTTTCTGCAAAATTTTTGATCCTTTTCAATTTGTGTCCCACATTTGCTACAAAACCTCATAAATATTCTCCCTTCTAGTTGTATTGAGGTATCTATTATTTTTTTCACAGATACCATATACTTATTCTACAAAAATTTCTAAATCCCTTTAATTTATTACTTTTTTATGATATTTTCTAATATTTAACTTATTTTGTACTGATTTTGTTAGTTTTTCATGAGAAAAAATCCTTAAATAATCAAATTACTAATTTGTATATTTATTCAAATTTCTAGTGAACTTCTTCAAATATAATGACGTATATATTTTAACTTCCATTAATTTTAACTTTTTCTAAGTTGATTGGAAAATAAGCAACACTATTCCATTTTATGTAATTTTTACACACCTTACCTGCTATAATAAAGTAGACTAGAAACTTTGAAAATATGGCCTGATGAGGATTAAAGGTTTATCAAATAATAATTAGATGGGGGGAAAAGATAGTAAATTGTAAGTATCAGCCCATAAGTAAAATTAGCAGTCTAAAGGAAGAAACTATTACAAGGGGGAAAAATGAGAAAGTTTATAAATTCAAGATGGTTTATTATTAGTATACTCTGCTTAGGAACTTTGATTGTGTATGGTTCCCTCTCCTTAAAGAGTAAACAGAACAGAGATAACAAGGCTACTAATAGAGTTGCAACTGAAATTCAAGCTACTACAGAGGATATAGAAAATCACCAAATTTACGGTACTTTTAAAAGTGAAGCTAGTTGGGCAACTGATCCAACTGAACCTAAAAACTTACTAGAAATAACAGAAAATAATGCTATATTAAAAGTTAAGGTAAAATCCATAGGAGAGGCATTATTTTTAGAGAGCACAGAAGATTTCAATGACCCCAATCCCTATACTCCAATAGAAGTAATAGTAAAGAACTCTCTTTATGGAGAAAAGTTGGATAAAATAAATACAATTTACCTAAAGGGCGGTCATATTAAAATATATGACTTAATGAAAAAACTTGACCAAGACACTATTGAAAAAATGGGCATTGATACCCTATCAGAAGAAGATCAAAAAACAATGTATGTGTCCTATGAAACAGATTACGACTATAGTCTAAAGCCAAATGAAGAATATGTGCTAATTGTTGCAAAAAATCCCAATAACATTTACACTGTTGTGGCTAATGGCTATGGAATTTTTAAAGAAGAAAAACCCTCTACAAATTTAAAAGCTGCTACACCTAAGATTCAAATAAAAAACGTACTAACAGATAAGAACTTAACTGATAGCAAGGGGAAAGAACTTTCTATTAAGAAATAATTGATTAGTCAGATTTTAAAGCTCGGCTAGAAGTAAAACTAGCCGAGCTTTTTCAATGTTTATTATTCTATTTACTCTAATAACGTAATTAGACACTTATCCTAGATTCCTGGAATCCATCCGTAAACTCTCTGCAATATCACACAGGGCCCGTACCATTTGCCCCATCTTGTCATCCCCTTTTATGGAGTTGTTTCTAACAAAAATCTCTTTGATTTCCTCCCAGCGAGCTGATTCGTTGCTGTTTAAGCAGCCAACAATCTCCTTCCATTTAAGCATATTTGCTTCTGCTCCAGAAGTTAGGGTTTGGCAATCATTTTCGTAGCTAGAAAGGATAAGATCAAATAATTCATCCTCCCTCATTATAGAAACAACCTTCTCTGCTATTTTATTCATATTTCTATAAGAACCTTGTAGCTGGAATGGTGGTTCCTTTCTGTACTCGTCAGCTTGAGCTGCAGATTGTATATATTCCATGTTAACCTTTAATACTATATCCCTTACTTTAAAGAGCTTCTTTATAACGGTAATATATTCATTAAGCTCCTCTGTAGAATAAGTAGCTTGGAAACTTACACTTTCTCTTTCTGCGCCTTTAGCCAACTCTACCATGCCGTATACATCTTCTTGACTTCTAGTAGAAAGCTTATTAAGCACCGGATTTGAGGTTAAGCAGTTTTCTATATAGCTAAGCTTAAAGGCTTCTTCATTTTCTCTAAGCATATCTCCAAGAGTATATACATCTGCTCTGTTTGCCAGCATATCTGGAATTTTGAATTTTTCCCCGCTTTCTGTGTAAGGGTTTCCTGCCATTACTACTGCTACCTTCTTCCCTCTTAGATCGTAGCTTTGGCCTACTCCCTTGTATACTCCTTCAATCTTTCTCTGACCATCACATAAGGATATAAACTTCTGTAAAAATTCAGGATTACAATGCTGAATATCGTCTATATAGATCATTACATTGTTCCCCATCTTTAGGGCGAAGTTTAGTTTTCTTAATTCATCCCTTGCAGCTGTATTATTAGCTTTTTCAGGATCCAAAGAAGTGACTTCATTGCCTAAGGATGGCCCATTAATTTTAACAAAAATCAATCCAAGTCTGCTAGATACGTATTCCATTAATGTGGTTTTACCATAACCTGGTGGAGAAACTAACAATAGCATCCCCATTTGGTCTGTTCTCTTATTTTCTCCAACTACACCAATTTGCTTAGCTAGATTGTCTCCTATTAGTGGCAAGTATACTTTGTCTATAAGCTTATTTCTTACAAAGGATGACAGTACCCTTGCTTTAAATTCTTCTAAAGGATGCTGCTTCTTAAATTCTTGTATAAGCTCCTTTTTAATTTCTTGGAATCTAAGATAATCCTTAGTTGTAACCTGTTCAAAGTCCTTTAGCTTATGGATAAACTTGCTATAAGTTAATCTATACTTTCCACCATCTATTAACCTGTGACTTCCAATCAATCCATTAATGGTTACCTTAGTTTCCACATTAACTAGTCTGCCTAAAGCTGGGTTGTTGTCAATTAGTAAAACAATAAGCTCATCTAGCACCCCGGCTAGCTCTTCCTCCTCCAAGCTTTCAAAGGCATTGTCCGGAAGAGTCCATCTATAGGCATTAACCCATTCTTTTATTAGATAGAAGCTTCCTTCTATATCCTTTAAACTGTTTTTTACTGAAGTAAAGAATTGGTCATAAGCATTGTTTTCTTGCAAGTAGCTAATAAAACCCTTGTATATATTCTCTGCTTCTTTGCTAACTACAAAAGCTTCTCCCCTCATAAGTTCCTTACAAAGGTATTCTGCCGCCTCGGGAATATACTTATTATCAAAGAAAGTTAAATTCTCATAGGCAGAAGTAATTTTTTCTATTACAAGTGGGATATAGTTATCCAAATTTGGTCTTGCCTTTAAATATGTCTGAACCTTAGATAACTCTTTCAATCGCATGGTTATCAGCTTCTTGCTGCTAGCATCCGCTAAATAGTTCCAGTACAATCGGGCTAATGCTCTAACTTCATTATTATAAATTAATAGATCTATATTATAGTATAACTCTAGCAGTTCTTTTAAGATCCTTGCACCGTCAATGTCATGTACCCCTTTGGTGTAACCTTCCTGATATCTTGGTTCCATAAACTGCTGAACCACTTCTACCAGTTGAGTTTCTGTCATTGAATATAAGTCATCCATCATTTTCCATTCCTTTTTCCTTGCAGCTTCAAAGATAAGATAGGCAAGGAATTCTGCCCTATAAACCTCCCTGTTTTCTGATACAATACTTTGATCAAATACATGTTTATAGTTATTGATTTCCTCATGTTCAACCTTATCCCAGAAATCTGTTCCAGTTATATGGTAATACAATCCATCTTCCCTTTGTACTATAGAAAGATCTATGGCTTTTGTGTTTACGGAGAAGTGATGTTTACCTAGCTTTATTACATTATCGCCTTTTACATATAGCTCTTGCCTATCCTTGAGCTGTCTGATAGCATTCTCTTTTAAAGTTTTAAGCTTTGCTGTAATTTCGTCAGCCTTAACAGTATCCCCTAGCTCTCTTAACTGGGAAATAATATCTCTAACCTTCTCAGCCATTATATCTGTAGCAAGGTAGCCGTTAATCTCTTCCACTGACCCAAAGGCCTGTAATCTATTAGCTATGCCCTTAATAATACGTTCAGAGGAATTAAACAAGGCAAGAATCTTCTTATTTAACCTATCATCAATTGACTGTTTCTTGCTGGCAAAGGTATTATATAGCTCTTCTCTTTTTTCACTAAGCTGTTCTAAGTATTCATCAAACTCGGAGAACTTTCCTTCTAGCTCCTGAATTTGAACCATCACTTTATTTAGGTAAAGGTCACATTTTTCTACAGTATCTGAAAGTTCTAAGTAGTTTACTACCGCTTGACCAAGAAGCCTCATTTGAGAATTAAACTGAGTGGTCATTTCCCTTTTAGCTAATTCTTCTACCCTGGTCTTTACTCTTGCCTTTCCATTATTTAATAATGAGAACAAGGAAGAAATCTTCTCTATTATCTCTGTAGTTACAGTTGGATCTTCAATTTTAAAGTTACTTACAATATCTATAAGAAGTTCTAACTCTTTAGAGGTTTCATCCATTCTTGCAGTAAGCTCTTTACCTTCCATGGACTTCGAGACCTTTTCAATTTCCACTTGAAACTCCTCTACTTTATCGGCATAAATCTTAAGTCCTTCAGGTTCCATTAAAAATTTAACACATTTATTAGAGAAGTCATCATTCTTTTCCTTAACCTTTGATTCTAAAGAATCAACCTTAGCTAGATCTGTATACCTTAAATCTCTTAAAGATATAATTTTACCTCTAAGACTTCGAACCTGAGCCAAGATCTTTACATAATCATCAATAGTATCAAAGGTACCATAGTCAAGCTTCTTTAGGAGCTCTTCAGCCTCTTTTTCTACTTTATCTATTTGCTTTTTTGTTGAATTCTTTATTCTTACTATTTTCTCAAACTCACCAATGGCAAATGATGAAGTTTCTTTAATTTGTAATAAAGTCTCCTTTAAATTAAAGGCTTCTTCCTTGTCAAGCCAAAAGTAGCTGTCAATAATTTGCTCAGTTTCTTTTACAATATCAATATAAATACTCTGATAGCTTTCGCCTTTTTGTATCAACTTCCATACACTCTTACAATCAGCCATGCACTCAACAATCTCTTTATTGCCTATATTGTAAAGGACCGAATCCTTTTGTCCCTCAATTACGTAATTTTTTCCCACATAAGGTGTCTGCCATATTTGCAGCATATGGTTCTTTCTAGGTTCATCTTCATGCTTAAAGACTAGCATTTCACCATTATTAAAATGTGAATATCCACTACAAACAATTGGAGTGTCAATACTTTGTTCAATTATATTGTAGGAATATATTAGGTATATGCTACTTTCAATATTATAGAAGATATACTGATAGTCTTCCCCATTAAAGGAGCTTATCCTCTGATCAAAAATGGAATATTCATCAACAGGTACATCAAAGACCTTAGACTCTCCATTTTGAAGATAATATCCCTTTGGAAAAATTAGGCCATGGCCTCCTGGCAAAAGTATGCAATTATCCTTGATAGCATCAATTCTTACCACGTTCTTCAATTTATTATTGAATATAAAATACCTATACTCCTCTTCCTTATAAGGCCGGATTTTAAGTATTACTATTTCACCTAGATCTCCATAGTAGATCTCTGCATCATCAAGATTCTGGTCCTTATCCTCCACTGGCTCAGAATATATTCCCTTACCAGTGTCAGTGTTATCTTCCACTTTAATTGTTAAATCACCATTAATAGTTTCCACAAAAACCTTATCTAGAATTGAAACGTGGGGATAAAGACCACTGCGCTGATCATCCCTAGTAGCTTTAACATAATCAAAGTCATTTTTACTAACAAATTTAACTTCGTGTTCACTTCTGCAATCCACATATTCTAGCTTATTGCCTTTCATTAACCATTTGAAAGCTTTAATTGCAGTGGCATCTTTCCCTGTTTGAAAAATCATATATAGATATGGTTCTACAATAGTAAATTTAGCGAAAAAGGTATTCTTATAGTATCTATACAGATCATCAAAGTCTTTTATAAATTGGCTATCATTAATTAAGGTTAAAGGCTCCTTCTGAAAGCTATGATCCTTATATCTATAAACAGAAAAAACATCACTAAGCTCTACCCTTGATTTTAAACCTATAGTCACATTGTAACCAAATATAAAACAATCCTCTATAGGTGCCATATCACTTGGTATGCAGTTATTTTCTGTTATAATTCTCTCACTGCTGAGGAGGCTTGTATCAATAGATCCAAAAACCTCCTTTCTAGCATTGTTTAACTCTTCAACCTTCTCTTTTAAATCCTCCCCTTGCTTAATAAGACGATTTTTAATAAGCTCATAGGTGCTGCTTTCCATATCCTTATTATCCTTATTTTTTATTTCTCTATTTTCTATAGACGTCACCTTTATCTACCTCATTTGCCTGCAGTTTCTATCATACTTGCTGGTAAATCTCCAACTCCTGCTTTTTTAATATTATCCAACAAACTAGTTAACATAGTTTTATCGCTACCCTTAGCATTCTTCATCATCTTGTGAACAGCACCAGCTATGGATAGATTCTTTAAATCTTCAGAAGTCAAATTAAATCTGCCAACTAATTCTTTTAATTGTTTTTCGAAATCTTCTGGGTTACCTGTAATAAAAGTATCTTTAATATCAGTCAGAACTTCACTGTTATTAACTAGGCGATCATAGGATTTACCTTGTGTAATGGAACCAATAATCTTATCAAAGAACATGGTTTCTCCACCAACAATATCAATCTTAGCTGATTTAAGGGCTTCTGTAATAACGGAAGCTTGTGCACTTGCAATATCCTTCTGAATATTAATATTAGCAAGCTCAATTTCCTTCTCTTTTTCAAGCTTAAGTTTAAATTCTTCATGGCCTCTACCAACTTCATCTAGAGCCTTCATGCTATCAGCTTTTTCTTTGATTCCTTCTGCTTCTGCCAAGTACTTCTTCTTTAATACATCAGCTTCTACTGTACCTTCTTTTTCCTTAACTTCGATCATAGCAACCTCACCCTTAGCCTGTGCAAGAGCTTTTGCTTCTATAACCTTGGATTCTGCTATACCAGTAGTGGATTCTTCAAGAACCTTAGCGTCAACGATAGTCTTAATAGCCTCAGCTTCTTTTTGTGAAGATTTAAGTTTAGCATCAGCATCTATAATCATCTTCTCTGCTAAGCGCTCAGCAGCTTCCTTAGTAGCCTCTGCTGTTTTAACTTTAATAATTCTCTCTTTTTCTGCTTCTTCCTCTGCCTTTTTAAGGGCTACAACCTTAGAACGTTCAGCCTCTGCCAAGGCACGAGTATCTTTAATTCTTTCTTCCTCTACAACAGTATCTTTCTCAACTGTTACTCTTTCCCTTATTACTGCCTGAATATTTTTCTTTTCAAGCTCTACTGCCTTTTCCTTCTCAATAGTTGCCAGTTCAATTAACTTTTCTTTCTCTGTTCTCTCAAGTAATCTCTTTCTATCTACTCTTTCATTTTCAACTGCTTCTGTACTTTCCTTAGCCTTTAATGCAACAATAACTTGTCTCTCTTTATTCTGCTCAGCCACCGCAACTTCTTCGTCAGTCTTAACCCTTGCTAATTCTGCCTTTAATCTTTCCTCTTGTGCTATTTTTTCCGCTTCAGCAGTTTCCTTGGCGGTAATAATTGCAATTTCTCTTTTTTGCTTAGCTTCTGCCTCTGCATTCTGCTTTTCCAGCTCCAAGATTGCCTCTCTAGCAGCTACATCCTGTTGCTTTATAGTTTTCTCTTTTTCTCTTTGTATTTCATTAGCCAGTATCAGTTGCTTTGAAGTAAGTTCAGTTATTTTCTTAATACCCTCTGCATCAAGAATATTTTCACTATTTAACAGCTTGATATCCGTTTGTTCAAGATAATCAATAGCAGCGTCATCCAAAACATAACCATTTAAATCTGTTCCTATAATCTGAAGAATTTCATTTTTAAAAGTCTCTCTTTCTGTATACAACTGAACAAAATCAAACTTCTTACCAACGGTCTTTAAAGCTTCTGAAAACTTAGCATCGAAGAAGTCCATCAAGGTTGTAGGGTCTGAGGCCTTTGGGCAACCTAACAACTGTGCCACCTTCAGAACATCATCTCTTGTTTGATTTACTCTAACGAAAAAGGCTACCCTTATATCCGCCCTTAGATTATCTTTACAAATCAAACCATCCTTGCCTTCTCTGGCAATTTCAACTCTCTTAACTGAAATATCCATAATCTCGTACCTATGTACTATAGGCAATACAAAAATACCACCAAAACTTACCTTTTGACCACCAACACCATTTCTGATAATAACCTTTCCTTGTTCCACCTTACGGTAGAATCTAGAAAACATTGCTAAAAGTCCTCCGATTACTATTACAAAGACACCTATACTAACTAATATAACTTGAACGGTATAACTCATTTCAACACTCCTTCATTCTTAACAATATAATACAAGTCTTTTTCTAAGTCTTTTCTGATAACAAATGCAGTTTCATTTTTACGGAAGGATACCCCTTCATTCTCAGCCTTTACATTAATAACGAAAGGAGCTCCATCTCTCTCTATTTCTGCCTGCCCTAATCTTCCATCTTCTACAGGGCATTTTAGTGTACATAACTGTCCAATTATTGTGACGCCAAGGTCATCATTTACTTCTTCAATATTAGTATGCCTAAAAATTAACCTTAGGGGAAAAGTCTCCACCCTAGTAATGAACACACTTAGGATGAAAGCAGGTATAAGCAGTATAGTATTTAACGTTCCTCCCACAGGAATAGGTAGGTAATACATAAACATAGCAATAATCCAGAAATTTAGGATTATTATACTCACCACAAACATAAGAGGTAATTCTCCTACCTTTAAGAATGCAAATAAGGCATAGAAGGGCCCCTCACCATCTGCAAAATCTAAGTCTAAATCAAAATCCAAATCAAGAATATCAAAATCTATAGCTCCAATAATAGCAATAAGCCAGTATAATACTATTAATATTAGTAATACTGTAGGTATTAAATTCCCCCCTGTGAAGGCGTTTTTTAGTAATTCTGGCATTTCTACTTCCCCCCTTTCTGCTCATATAAACTTATTCTTTACTTAAATTTACTTGGATTAGCTACTCTCATAGACAAAATATGACCACATCTGGTACAAACATCTGCAATACCCTTTGAACCAGTAGAAAATATCCTATGGGCCGGCATCATGCTAGCATATCCGGAAAGTACTCCTTCACCAATTGTAGTACATCCGCATACTGGACATTCTTGAATCCTATTCATTCATCTCCCTCCTTCACCTACTTAGTATAAATATCCAATATCAATATTTACGGATATCTATAGTACTGTCTACGCCCAAGTGGAATGATAGTGCAATATTACCATTAAGTAGCTAAGTGTAATTATATGTTAATACATTCACATAAAAATGTAAACAATAATTATCATGACCTATATAGGCTCAAGCACCATGTTTACAGGACTCAATACCTGAAAATGAATAATTATTTTTTACATAATAATGTATTTTCCAAATGGTAAATAACTACAAAGCACTATATATATTATTATAATCTATCTTATGCGTTATTCAATACCTTTTTAAATATTTTTTTATATTTTTTATACTTACTGTAAATCTATTATTGAAATGTTCTTAAGCAAGATATTTAATATAAAGTCAGCTTCATTATTTCAAAGCTAATTAATTAAAATATCCTAGCAAAGCAATTACTTGCCTTACTAGGATCTAGTTACTTTTATATTTAGTTTTTACACAATCCATTATCCTACTATATTCATCAAAATATTTTTGCATTCTTTCCACTGAATCGAAAACTTGCTCATAATTCATCATATTACTATATGTCATTGCTGATTTATCATTTATCTCATCTGCACTTAGTACTTTAAATTCTGAATCTTCATACCCTAATGGAAACTTTCCCCAAAACGGCGTTGTATAAATATATGTATCCTTTTCTTTCTTATTTTTTAAATTTGATAAGCAAAATATATATTCTTTATTACCCTTTATAAAGTTATATCCATCAAATGTCCATATAATTTCATCCTGTGTGCTTATTGGTTCATATATAAAAATAGTGTTACTAATAATATTACCTTGAATTACGTCTAATACTTCAACTTCTGTTAGAGTGGCTCCATACAAAACTTTTCTTTTCCCTGTTGACTTTCCTTTTATTATATATTCATAAATGGAATTACTGCCTTCTATAGTAGATACATCTAGAAATGTACCATTTGAATAATCTACGTTATTAAAAGGATCATATAATAATGAATCGGCTATTTCAAAAGTATTTTCAAATTCAAATTTAGTAATAGATTTTCTAACAATAATTGCAGATACTAAACCAATTGATATTCCAGCAATTATAATACTAATAAATAATCTGTCAAAAACACTCATACCAATACCTCTTTAATCTTTCCACAATCAATTTTAAATATTTTATCACTTAGCTCTTCAATATCAGTTCTATTGTGACTAGCCATTAAAATAGTAGCTCCTCGTTGTTTTTCTTCCTTTATAATCTTTTTCAGACTATTAACACTTTCCTCATCTAATCCATTTGTAGGCTCGTCTAAAATAATTAAATCAGGAGATTCCATCAAAGCTTGAACTAATGCTAGTTTTTGCTTCATTCCTAATGAATATTTTTTAAAAGTCCTCCTGTCTTTTGGATCTAATCCTAGTTTTAACATCCAAGAAACAATAATGTCTTCATTTATTATAGATTTAATACTTGCTATATTTTTCAGACACTCTAATCCAGTATGGTTGTCCCAAAATCCTGGTGTTTCCAATATCACTCCACAAGACTCTGGAAAATCTATATCTTTTGAAATTACTTTTCCATCTACTACCACCTCACCAGATGTTGGTCTAATTAGTCCACAAATTGTTCTAAATAGCATGGTTTTACCCGATCCATTACGACCAACAAATCCGTATATATTTCCCTTTTCCAAATTTAGATTTATATTTTCTAGAATATGATTTCCTTTTATAGTTTTAGTGACTTTCTTAACCTCTATATAACTCATATTTCCTCCTCAATAAAACTCATGTTTATTAATAAGCTTCCTTCCTAATAAAATTAAAATTCCTATAAAAAAAGCATTATAAATTAAAGCTTGATAAAAACTATAATCTTTTATATACTGCATAAAGTAAGGAATACTTCTATTAATCAGTATATTATCTTGAATTGAAATCAAATACTGAGTGAATGGAATAAATGCTACCAATAACTTGCTGTTTCCATAAAGACTGTACCATATTAATAAACTAACTATGTTTAATGAAATAGATACAAAATAACCAAAGACTTGATTTACTTTTAACATTAATAAATTAGCTATTATTATCAATATATATTGGGTTGTTGTAATTAATATAAATAATTGTAAATTAACTAATATAAACTCATCTAGATGTATTATTCTAAAGCCTAGTATGTAAAAATAAAAAAACGCAAACATAAATTGCATAAACTGAATTATTATCAAATCTCTTAATATTTCTATAAACTTTCTGGTAATCCACTCCTTTGTTTTTCTTGTTCTAGTAAAAATATAAGCTGCATTTCTTTCTAACTCTATCCATAAATATTCTGCAAAGATGGAAATCATTATGCTATTATTTAATACTGATTTAATTATCTTAAGTATAGAAAATTTTTCAGTTAAAAATGAATATGCATAATAATACACAAACAGATCCTTAATATCATTGGAAATACCCTTTAAATTTAATGATAATGTATAAGATATAAAAATCATTGATAGTATCAATATAATTAATAAATCAGTTTTTTTACTCTTTATTTTCATATAACTCTATTCCTCTATTTCTTCTATTAACCAAATATATCAATATAAAAATATTTACACTTACCAGAGAGGTTACAATATTTATTTTTTCTGCTGTTGTTATCGTTATTGGTGGTAAGAAATATAATTCCATTCCAGGAAAAATTAAATTTAATATCATGTATATTAATAAAGTTACAAAATACGCCGTTCTTATTTTACACCTTTGAATAAAAATAATTATAAAAAGGTATCCGAAAATAAAAAATGATAATGTCTGAATTAATTGTATAAATAGTATGTAGTTTAAATCTTTTAAGATATTTATTTGATGAAAACGAATTTTAATTGCAATAATTGTAGATATATTCAATAACGATGTAAATAATAAAGATATACACATTACAGCTTTTATAGTAGTTTTTAATATATTTTCTATTCTCCCGTATCTAATAATCATATAAGAATCTTTTAGATAATTCACAAAATAACATATTAATAATAAATACTGAGCAAATAGAACTCCTGAAAAAAATAGACCTCTTAATCCTAGATAAACACTTAAATCATTTTCAACTTCATACTCCTGAATAATAATCAAAAATAACACTTCACAAAATATTAGCATCCATGTAATCATAGCTTTTTTACTTAGAAGAGCTTTTTTAAGGCAATAGTTTTTTTTCATATTTTTCTATAGTTCTCCTTCCAAATTGCTAAAATACTTGTTAAAATGCAAAATGTTATCCAAGTAATTAATGTAATTATGAAATTTGATGTACTATAAGGTACAGCTTGTATATATAAAACTAAATTGAATTGATCTGGTAGAATTATTGTAATTAAATGTGCCCCCAAAAAAATATATATATAAAGTGTAAGTCTTTTCAACATGAATATCACAGATATATTAAATCCTATAACAGCTATAATTGCACCATAAAGAGATACCATGGCAATTAGCATAAAATTATATAAATAAGGATAATTATCAAAAATATGTTGCATGAAAAATAAGTAATTATCATCTGATAATTGATATACTGGTATTGACATATATTCATTAACGCCAATGTTAGGAACTGCTATAATTGTTAATATTTCATTTATACATAGCGTAAAAAATAGTGTAATAAAAACTATTGCAAAAATGCATAATATTTTAGAGATAAAATACTTACATTTGCTGCTTCTAGTATGAAAATAGATACTTATATTTCTATCTCTTTCATATATATAGGAATCTGAATATATTAAGCATGCAATTAAAGGTATAATTATTAGTATAAAATGATATATTGTTATCGTCTTTGTATTTAGTATTAAACTCATCATAATTGTTGGGTATAATTCTAACGTATTTGCTTTAAACACTCCATAGCATGTACAAAAATAAGCAAGTAAAGATATCAAAAAAAGAAGTAAAAATACTAGCTTAAATTTAATGCTACTTAAGCAATTTTTTAAATCCAATTTAATTAAATTTATCATATTACCTTCCTCGTTTTTTTATGGAATAAATTTCTAATATCATTCAAGTATAATCTTAAATATAGATTAATTTTCAAAAACTTAACTTATACATATCTCGATAAATTGAATTATCAATGTATATCGAGCATGTATAAGTTAATATTTTAATTACTTATTTCTAAATCAATGTTTCCTAGAATATTGATTTATTCATAATCAACTACGCCAGAAATTGTACCAGTCTTTAATGTAAAGTTTGCATTTGTTCCAACTAAATACACATGTCCAGGTTTAGTCATTTTATATTGATCATAAGAAAGCTTTCTCCACACATTTAGACCTGTTTTGCCACTATTATTTAAATTTGGGAAACTCACCATACTACTACACGAGAAGTTATATGCACCTGGTATGCCCCCTCCCCATATAGCAAGTTTTACAGATGAAAGATTACTTGATGCACTGGTAATTTTAGCCCAAGAGTAAGGTAAGTCTGTCTCCTTAGCTCTACTTTGAAGATAGTTCACTTTATTATAATAAATAGTCATATCCCAAAAATTTCTGTTTGTACCTGCAAAGACTTTAATAGAATTCACTCCCATTAAAGCTCCTATTAAACCCAAAGTAATCAACTTCTTTTTTAGTTTTAAACTTTTCATCTTTTCTCTCCTTTTTATCAACATATTTAATCTTATAATCTTCTTGGGCCCATAAGAAGTTATTAGCTTTTAACTTACATTCGTTTATTATTCTTATTAACCCTTATCTAAAAAGTAGTTCACTTATACACATTCTCTTGTTATTAAAACATATTCTTCTAATAGATAATAACTTACATATTTTACATCTTAGAACACTTGTTAATTTACACCTTGTTCACATAAAATATACCATATTGTTCCATATAAATCAATTTTATCTATTTAGGATACTCCGTTAATTTAAACGTTTTCACACAGCATTTATTACTCTTTCTTTATTTTATAATCTTATTTTCTGTTAATTGTGTCTACTATATTGAAATAAGTCCAGTTTGATTACACCTTCCTTCAGATTCCAGCTCACGCTGGACACCCTTATTGTTCCCCTATATCCTTCCAACTACTAGGACGGATTAGTGACTTTCACCCATTAGCTACGCCTAGGCTTTGCGCAGGTAAAAAAAGCAATCAAGATTTTAATATATTTCTTGATTGCTTAAGTGAAATTCATATATTTTAAATAAGATAAACATTTTGTGACTGCTCTAACTTCAAATCAAAATCGCCTACAGACTCATCCACATACTCACCAATAACATCCACCAAATGTATTGGTGATACAGCATGCTGATGAAGCATATTTAAAAGCTTGTACACTTTTTCTCTGTTGGGACTAATATTTTCAATTAATTCTGATTTAACATTTACAGGTTTTCCATTCCTAATATCCACTCTCTCTACTTCGATGCCATAAGACTTCATAGACTGCTTTTCACCATCATGCTCCATTAATATGTATCCTTCTATTAGATTATACCTATACAAGTAAGTCAATTTCCCTATATTCTCTGTTCTTGTCAAAGTTTCTACAATCACCATTGGTATTCCCCCATAAATTCATCTTTTTTATCATATGATAACTTTCTTCTATATAATAGCATTATTAAAATCAAAATATTGTCATTTTCTGAAGTGAATTCAGAAAATTTTTCTACCTAATTTGACTAAATTATATGATTTGCGAATATTATGGAGGGATATTTCCATATGGTTCAGTTGTATGTTTTCATTTACTGACTAGTTGTGTCGATATTTCTAAAAAAATTGAAAATGTTTTTTTAACTTATTGAGAAATTTAAAAGAAGGGATTCCGCCTTGTTTATAAAGACTTTATCCCTTGTAAAAAATAGATCTTATAAAAAATCCAGCTATAAAATTTTTCAGGTAAGTTTACAAGAACTTACTTAGCTTAACTTTCAACAACTGCCACACCTAATTATCTCTTATAATATATCTCCAGCATAGTCCTATGAGTCTTTGGTATATTTTCTGGTAAGTTGTCAAAGTTGAAAAACTTTAGATCCTTAGTCTCTACATTATCTATTTTCAGTTCTCCTCGAAAACTCTTAGTATAATAAACTATTGTTATAAAATAGGCTTTATCACCATTGGGAAATTCCATATAAGCGTTTTTGCCAGAATTTGTTCCTAAGAAGATTAGATTATCTATATCTAGATTGGTCTCTTCTTTGGCCTCTCTAATTGCTGTTTCCTCCAGAGACTCCCCAAGGTCTGTAATACCACCAATAAGACCCCATCCAAAAGGAAAAGTCCCTCTCTTTTGTAGCAAAACTTCATTATTTTCATTTATAATAAGGACATTAACTCCAGTTAAGTTTATTGGATCATGACCTACCCTATCTCGTATATATTTTACATAGTCCATTTTCAATCCAGCTCCCTTTAAGTTTTGTCTTTCAAGGATAGTATAGCATATTTAATAACTAATTATTTTTCTATTGCCATATCATAAATTCCCCATTTTTCATTACCATAGGTAAAAATATTCTCATTATATTTTTCCTCAACAAAACCTACAGATTTGTAGCAACACTGGGCTGCTGTATTATTATCAAAGACACCTAAAGTTACCCTTTTTACTTTTAATATTTCAAAAGCATATTTCACTGCTAGAGCTACCATCTCTTTACCATAACCCTGTCCTCTTATCTTTGAATCTACAATAATAAATCCAAGATGTATGCTTTCATTTTTATAGTCAGCCTTTCTCATTAAAAAATGGCCAACAGGTATTCCTTCTTCATTTAGAGCTGTCATTATCCATCCATTGTCCTCTTTTTCGTAATTGTGATAATAATCATTAAGCTGCTCTTTTGTTAAGGGGTAGATAAATTTGTCTGCACACCATTGAGTGAAAGCCATTTTGTCTTTAAACCAATTAATAATATATTCAGCATCACTTTCCTTGTATGGTCTTAATCTAATCATTTTAATCACCTTATATTTAAATGTTATATAAGAGTATATACGAACAAAAGCAATTTGTAAATAACTTGTAAACTCCTTCCTTCTTTCAAGCTTACTTCAATCCACCATTCCTAGGCTAGTATAACACTATACTTTAAGGTCTGTCATTTTCCTGTCCACTATCAAATCTCTACATTTTTTATTGAAATTATGAACTTTTTTTAACCTTTTATGTTAATCCACCTTAAAAACCAGACCCTTCTCGTATGTCTATAAGTGTATAGTAAAAGCCACAAATAAAAAATAAAGGAGATGAAAAGATGCGAAACAAGGCTTTAGCTAGAAAAATTCTTGCTTTAACATTATGTTTTTCTTTGGGCTGCATTGCATTAACAAATAAATTTAAAAATAGTGCAAATGCATCCACAAATACTGCTGTAGCAGAAGCTCAAAAGGACGTTATTTACAAGTTGACATCGATTTTTGAAAACAGTACCACACAACTAAAGTATGACTATGTGGAGGATATAGGTGATGGCAGAGGATACACTTTTGGTTTCCCAGGTTTCTGTAGTGGAACCTATGATGGAACTCTATTCTTAAAAAAATACAAGGAGTTAAATCCAAATAACCGCTTAGTTAAATATATCCCTGCCTTTGAGCGTATTGATAAGGGACCACACCCTGATGGAAAGAACAATGATACTTCAGAAATTAAAAGCTTTCCTGCAGATTTTAAAAAGTGTATTGACGACCCAATCTTTAAAGAAGCACAGCACAAGTTGGTAGACGAGCTTTACTGGAATCCTTCACAAAAGGCAGCAAATGAAATTGGTGCAAAGTATGCTATCACCCGAGGACAATTATATGATGCCTTCATAAACCACGGAGAAAGCGGAGCTAGAAGAATTATAACTAAGACAAATAATTCAGTTGGAAAAATTGGCTCTGGTGTAGATGAAAGGAAGTGGCTATCAGAATTCTTAAATCAAAGAATGGCTATTCTTCAAGCTGATAGAACTTGGAGTCAGGCTGTAGACAGAGTGAAAGTATATCAAAAACTCCTAAATACCGAAAACAATCTTAATCTTGCTACTCCTATGACTGTCACTTGCTATGGCGATACTTTTACAATTACCGGTAATAACAAGGATAAGCCAACACCAGCACCAAAGCCTAATCCTTCACCTAAACCAACGCCAAAACCAACACCTGACAATAATTCAACCATTCCAGAATGGAAACCAAATACTAGCTACAAGATTGGGGATTTAACAAGCTACAAAGGAATTACATATAAATGCATCCAAAGCCACACTTCCTTATCTGTATGGATTCCACCAATAGTTCCAGCACTATGGCAGCAGCAATAAGCTTTTCAGTAAATTGTATTTCCCAGGAATTATTTCCCAGGCAATATTACCTATAGACTTTAAATCATTTAGTAAGTATAAAACTGATGCTCAAAGGATAGTAGAGCTATAGGACTGATTTTATCTGAGGAAATAATAGGTTAAGGTCTGCAGGTTTATTCTAAGATTGTGGTAACTTTCTTTAACTCTGAATATATTTATTAAGTAGATAATTATAGGAGGAAAAAGGGAAAATGTTTTTCAGCTTTGGCAGCGATTATTATGAAATCCCCTTAACATAAGATCTTGCTGTTAAAGTTGATAAAAACGTAATAACTTTAAGCAGCAGCGACTATAGTAACACTCTAGATAATAAAGGTGGATTTAGCAATATAAGATATAATGACTACTTTGGTGTTCCTTATAAAGCCACTATAAAAAATGGTAAGATTGTAAGTCTAGTAGAGCAATACCGCCCTTAGAAGGATAATAATGTTTTGCAGGGTCGGCACTATCAGCGCCGACCCTCTTTATAAGTACATTGCTCCAATAACTTAGCTAAATTTAATTATATTTAAAATCTTAAGTTCGCAAGCGCTGGAGCATTGACAAAGCTCAGTTTATCCTGGGATATAATCAAGCAACTCGTTCTTCCATATGTCAAGTTTAAGTACCTTTCCGGTGGTATTACGTCATTTAATAATCATCAGGATATATTAGCTCCAGCAATTCTGAAAATGAGTTGCAGACTGGATGAAGATTTTTATTTAACCAATATTCTAATGGTTTTCTAGCTAAATCTTCCGGTGCTAAATCTTCTTCCGTTGCTGCTTCTTCATGGTCCAAGAAAACAATAGCCGGCTCTTTATCATTTTTTCTATAATCAAAGAGAAACAAATTCCCTCCTGCATCTTGTGCAAATGGAAATATCTTATCCGGTTCCGGCAAACATTCTTTATATGCATTGTATGCTCTTACCATTAATGTCTTTTCTATAGCATCATCGTTAGCATATGTTAACAATGATACTATAGCACATTCACCTTCCCAACTTGGAATATTTATTAACCCTTCTTTCCATTCACCAAATTCGTCCTTAACCATTAGTACTGAATTATCATGTTGCACTGCTACACAAACATATTCTTTTGGAAAAACAACATTCCAATGACGCTCAAGTTTTCTGATAAGCTCCTCAGATATAACCGCCACTGGGTACCATTTAATTTCATATTTCATACTTTTCCCTCCTAATTAATCATTTTCTCTAATTATATTCAATTGCTTCCCCACAATGAATATCCACCATTATGCCCTAAATTAGAATGAGTTAACTCATCAACAAGCTGCATTCTACCAGTTTCTTGATTGTTATGCCAAGGAATAAGCTTTCTAAGTCAATTATTGCCCACTTCTATAGCCAACTGGCACAACTAACATATAAGTTAATCGTACAACAGCCCCTCACTTTTACTAGATGTCTATCCCAATCTAAAATAACTTTTAAATTTACCATACCAATCAGTATTCCAACTTCTTTTCTTGCAAAGCTCTAACAATTCACTTTCGTCGCATATCCCTTCCACAGTGATGATACTGTGAGTTTCCTTATTAACAATAAGTCCATTTTCAATCTCCAATGCTAGAAATTTAAATAGAGAAGCACTCCTAATATGTGAAAACTCAGCCGTCTTATTTTTTAGCTTCATTCCAGTTAATTCATCAACCTTAATACTATATTTTTTTATTCTAAGCTTCTTAAGTTTCTTTCTCTCTTCAGCTATATTGTCAATATATTTTATTCTGAGAATCTCCACCGCCTGGCAATCTCTTATTCTTTTGTATATACATTCTGAGTATAGTAAATAATCCTTTCTTTTACCCAGTTTTTCCTTTTGTATATGTTCATCTAATAATCCGTTTAATCTATAGCCCCTAATAAATACTTTTTGTCCATATTTCTTTATATCTTCTTCTCTCAAGTTGCCAATTATATACTTTAACAATATCAATAAGTCACACCTTATATTAACTTATTTTGTATTATATACCATTTTATAGTGCTTATGATAGTAGTTTTCAGCAATTTAATAATTGATAAAATTTTATAGAAATCCTTTTAAAATTTTCAAAAAGAAAAAAACCTTCTTATCAAAAGATAGGAAGGTTTTTAAACTATCTGTTTCGGCCAGTACTTTTTACTATTTTTCAGCACTATCTTGCTGAAACTTTTCTATTCCCTGATCTGTTAATGGGTGCTTTGTCATCATTTCTATAACAGAGTATGGCACTGTAGCAATGTCTGCACCAGCAGTGGCACAGTCAATTACATGAATTGGATTTCTAACACTAGCTGCAATAATTTTTGATTCAATTCCATGTGTTTTGAAAATACTTGCTATACTCTTTATTAACTCTATACCACTCATAGAAATATCATCTAATCTTCCAAGGAAAGGAGATACATAAGTAGCACCAGCTCTAGCAGCTAATAATGCTTGAGCTGCTGAAAATATGAGAGTTACATTTGTCTTTATTCCTTCGCTGGAAAGAACTTTTGTAGCTTTTAAGCCCTCTACTGTCATTGGAAGCTTTACTACCATATTTTTATGTATAGCAGCAATTTCTCTACCTTCTTTTATCATACCTTCTGCATCAAGAGTTGTTGGCTTTACTTCTCCACTAATTGGCCCATCAACAATTGAAGCAATTTCTGCAATTACCTCCTGAAAATCACGGCCTTCTTTGGCAATTAAGGAAGGATTAGTGGTAACCCCACATATAACCCCCATATTATTTGCTTTTTTTATGTCTTCTACTTTAGCTGTATCTATAAAAAACTTCATCTTTTTCCTCCTATTCCTATTTCATTTTATCTCTATTAGCTGCATATAGGATGGATCCAACAATAACTGCATTATCCATTAGTACACTGGCTTTAATTTTATATCGATTTTTATTAGCAATAAAAGCAAGGGCCTCAGTATGTTTTTCAATAGGTTTAAACAGTATTTCTCCCATTTTTGCAACTCCACCACCAATGGTTATAGTATCAGGAGATACAAGTGCTAGGCAATTAGTTAGTGCTATAGAAAAACTTTTTGCTATTCTATCTAGCTCCTCTGAAGCAAATTTGTCTCCAAGTGTCACTGCCTTTGACAAGTCCACACAAGTAACCTTTGACAAATCACCTTTGCACATTTCATACAATAGGGAACTTTCAGGAATGTAGCCCGCCTGACCAAGTCTTTTTTCAATGGATTGCCCAGAGCATATTAACTCCATCCTGGTATAGCCACCCTTAGCATTACTTGTCCAATCTGGCACCAATGTATTTCCTAGATAGGAAGCACCATAACCGATACCATCGTAGTACTTCCTATCTATATAGAGACCTCCACCTATACCAGTGCCAATGTTTGTATAAAAAAAGTTCTTGCTATCTTTCCCCGCTCCACATATTAGCTCTCCAAAGCCTCCAGCCACTGTATCGTTAATTACTTCTGTGGGCAACTTAAAATTTTCCTCAAACCACTCTTTTAATTTAAAATTTTCCCAACCGGGAACCTGAAGTGAGGAAAGGACTCTACCAGTAGAGCTTTCTAAGGGACCTCCAAAGCCAACTCCTATTTTATGAACCTTGTCTTTGTAGTCATTCTTGTTAATCAGGTCCCTTATATTAACTTTCAACCATTCTAATATATCAATTGCCCCATTTTTGAATATCATTTTTGTTTGCAATAGTTCAATAATTTCTCCATCTTTGTTTCCAATGGCAATTTGCTGTTTGGTTCCACCTATTTCAACAGATAAATATAGTTTTTCAGAACTATTTTGCACCATATTTCTTTTCTATGGCAGTAATCAAGTCTACTCTCACCTGATGTCTGCCCCCTTCGAACTCAGCTTCTAACCATGCATCTAAAATCATTTTTGCTAGTTCAGGTCCTATAACTCTAGCACCCATGGCTAAAATGTTTGTATTATTATGCTCCTTTGAAAGCTTTGCTGTATAAGGTTCGCTACATACAACTGCTCTAATTCCTGGCACCTTATTTGCTGCTAGGGAAATTCCAACTCCTGTTCCACAAACTAAAACACCTTTATCACATTCTCCACTAGCAACTGCTTCTGCTACTTTTAGTCCATAATCAGGATAGTTTACTCTTTCTTCGGAAGTGTATGGACCAAAGTCAACACATTCAAAGCCCTTTTCCTTTAAATAGTCCATTAAAATATATTTTAAATCTGTAGAAACATGATCACAACCTAATGCTATTTTCATATTATTACTCCTCTCAATTTTGATTTATATAATACCTTAAATAAAGGAAGATTATAAAAACTCTGTTTAATATTAATATTAAGGACTTTTCTCAGTTTCTGAAAAAAGTCCTTTGTTGTTGTAGTTATTATATTAAGTACTCATAGAATAATATTTGATTCCTATAGGATTTTATATAGATCTCATTTCAAGTTTAGTCTTTTTTGATTAACTTTGAGTCTATTGGAATAGTTTTAACTTCAGCGTCACTGCTAATTTCTGCCTTGTTCTTAACTGCTTCTACCATAGCTTCTAAAGATGCTGCTCCGATAGCTGCTGGGTCCTGAGCAACTGTTGCAGATAATAAGCCCTGTTCGATTGAATCAACTGCTTCCTTATCTCCGTCTGTACCTACTACAAGGATTTTTCCAATGTTGTCTGTGTTTTGTAAAGCTTGAACAGCTCCTAATGCCATACCATCGTTAGCACAGTAAATAGCTTTTAAGTTTGGATACTGTTGAATGTAGCTAGTTGCAATGTCAAGAGCCTTTTGTCTATCCCAGTCAGCTGGAAGGCTAGCAACTACATTTAAACCTGCTTCTTCAAAAGCTTTCTTAGCACCATCTCTTCTATCTTCTCCAGAAGCGTTACCTGCTTTTCCTTCAATGATAGCAACTTCGCTACCTGCTGGTACATTATCAATTATATACTGAGCACCATTTCTACCTACAGCTTGGTTATCTGTTGTAGCAAAACCAATAACACTTCCACCTTGAGCCTTTAGCTGATCCATATCTACCTTTTCATCTATGTTCATTACGTAGATACCTTTTTCGTTAGCCTGCACAATTCCAGGGATTAGATTTACTGGTGAAAGAGGAGCTACACCAATAGCTTTATAATTTCCACTGCTAACCATGTTTTCCATGATCTTTAATTGTCCTTCAGTATCTTCTTCTGATTGAGCTGCTTGGATATCTACTTCTATTCCTAGCTCCTTTGCTTTATCTTCAATACCTTCCTTCATCTTTACCCAGAAGTCCATGTTCTGAGTTTTTAAGATAACAGCGTACTCAGCGTCACCAGATGAAGATTTGTCCTTAGAATCTTTTGTTCCGCATCCAACAGCAAATACCATTGTAGCAGCAATAGCAAGAGATAACATTGATAGTTTTTTTCTTTTCATTTATAATACCTCCTAAACTTTTCAATTATAGTTAAACTATTTTTCAATAGTTACTATCCCATTTTTATTTGTTTTGTTTTTTGTTAAATACATAAGCTGCACTTCCAAGTACACCACTTTCTTGTGTCAGTTCTGTAAATATGATGTTTACATTTTTTTCAGGATAAGGTTTTCTTAGACACTTTTTAATTTCTGCTACTAAGAAATCCTTAGGGAAACCCTTCATAGAAATAACTCCACCAGCTAAAATCACATGGTCTGGATCTAAGATATTAATTTCTGTAGCTACTATAATGCTTATAGTTCTAATAAATTCTTGTACTACTGCTTCACTACTATGCTTTTCAAAGACATCATCAATTATAGTGTCTGGGAAATGCTCCTTTTTAATCTTTTCAAGAAAAAGCCCGGAACATACTGTTTCAGCACAACCTATATTGCCACAAGTACATCTTTCTTTTACACCATACATTGGTATGTGGCCTAGTTCACCTGCTACTCCATTTTTTCCTGAATAGATATTCCCATTAATATATATTGCATTTCCAAAGCCTGTTCCAACATAAAATCCTAGGATGGTTTTATCTCTGTCAGCATCTAGTTTATAATATTGAATATCATTAAGTAGCAGATAGTTAACATCTCTATCTATAAACACTGGTAAATCCAAATACTTACTTAATAGGTTGCCTAAATCTATATTTTCTATGCCTTTTAAATTAGGTGTGGAATATACAAAGCTTTTGTCCTTACTTACAATCGAAGGAACTCCTATAGCTACAGCCTTAATATTCCCTTCCAACCCATATCTTAATACATAGTCTTTTATTTCCTTGCCAATTCTCTCTACTGCATCATCGGAAACTAAGCTACGACTTGACTTTCTTTCAAAGTTCATTAGTTTTCCATCTTCGGTAACAGTACCTATTCTAAAGTTTGTTCCTCCTATATCAATGCCTATTACATAGTTCACTACTTCCACCCCCTTTGTCTATTCTAGACTATCTGCTTCCAGTGGCCTTCTCCATATTTTCGATCATCTTGTCCCAAGCTACCTTTAGATCCTTGTCTAAGTTAAACAATCCTGATGATCCAACAATAAATACTTCTGTTCCTGCTTCGTATAAGTCCTTGAAAGTTCTTTCGTTACAAGAACCATCTACTTCTATAAGGTATTTATAGCCATTTTCTTCTTTTAAAGCTTTTGCTTCTCTAATTTTATCTAACATTTCACGGATGAAAGGTTGTCCAGCAAATCCTGGATCCACTGTCATAATAGTTATCTTATCTAGAAGATGAATATAGTGTTTTATATAGGATAGTGGTGTAGCTGGGTTTAAAACCACACCAACTTTACAGCCTGCATTTTTAATTCTGTTAATAATTCTAAAAGCGTCAGAATTAATTGTTTCTGCATGAGGACAAATATATGCTGCTCCTGCTGCTGCCAAACTATCTATATAGTCATCTGGATCTGTTACCATCAAGTGACAATCTAATGGTAATTTAGTCACTGGGCTTATAGCCTTTACAAAGTCAGGGGATAGGGTAATATTCTTTACAAAATGTCCGTCCATGATGTCAACATGATAAAAATCTGCTCTTTCATTTATAATTTCTATTTGTTCTTTTATATTTAATAGGTCCATACACATAAGTGATGGCGAAAACATTGCTTTTTTCATTGTCCGTCTCTCCTTTATGATCTTATTTTCTGTTTGCAACAAATCTATCCATTGCTACTGATATAACAATTAACGCTCCCATTACAACCTGTTGATAGCTGCTTGGCACTGTTAATACTGTCATTCCGTAGTTTATAACTCCGATGATTAAACCACCTACTACTACACCAAATATTTTTCCTTTTCCTCCAAAGAAGCTTGTACCACCAATTATAGCTGCTGCTATAGCATAAGTGTCAAAGCCTGTAGCTGCTGCTGGTTCAGCGGCACCAACACGTCCTAGAAGTACTATTCCTGCAATACCTGCACAGAAACCTGAAATTATGAATACAATTAAAGTATGAAGTTCAACATTTACTCCTGAATACCATGCTGCGTCCTTGTTACCACCTAAAGCATAGATGTTTCTTCCAGCCTTACACTTAGTAGTGAAGAAAGCGAAAATCAATGCAACTGCAAGTGCTATTATTACTGGTACTGGTATTCCTAATATTTTGCTACTTATACCTTTTGTAAATGAAACTGGGAAACCAAATACGGATCTAGCGTTTGAAGTAATTAAAGTGATTCCTCTAAAAATAGCTTGAGTACCTAAAGTGATGATAAATGGGTGTAATTTTGTCTTATTAACTAATGTTCCATTAATCAATCCCATAAAAGCTCCAGCAAACATACCGATTATAACTGCAACTACTGGTGCTGTACCAGCAACCATTAATTTTGCTACTATCATACCTGTTAGTGCTGCAACCGAACCAACGGATAAGTCAATACCTGCTATTAGAATTGCAAAGAACTCTCCAACTGCTAGTAAAATGTTTACAGAACTTTGAGTTAAAATTTGAGTTATACTTTTGGGATCAAGAATACTATTAGGTTTTAAAATTGCTAATATTGCAAGTAATGCTACTAAAATTCCAACAGTTCCATACTTCTGCCAAATGTAATTAAAAGATAAATTTTTCTTTGTATTTTCCATTTCACTCACCTCTAATTATTTATTTTCCACCTGTAGATGTTTTAACGATAGCTTCTTCTGTAGCTTCATCTATACTATACGTTCCCTTTATTTCACCTTCATGGAACACTTTAATAGTGTCACATACTGATAACAACTCAGGTAACTCTGAGGAAATAACTAATACTCCTTTTCCTTCGCTAGCCAACCTTCTCATTAGAACGTATATTTCGCTTTTACTACCTATATCTATACCCTTTGTAGGTTCGTCAAAGATAAAGACTTCTGTACCTGCTGCCAACCACTTAGCTAGTATTACCTTCTGCTGATTACCACCAGATAACTCTGTAATATTTTGATCAATATCTCTACACTTAATTCTCAATTCTTCTTTATGATTCTTACCGTATTCAAGTTCATCCTTGTCATTTACAAGGCCGTATAAACCTTTTAGCTTAGATTTTTTTACGAAAGGAAGAATAGATATATTTCTCTTTATATCAAAGTTATGAAAGAATCCTGTTTCTTTTCTGTTTTCAGTAACCATTCCTAAGCCATGTTTAATAGCTTCGTAAGGACTTCTAATTTGAACTTCCTTACCATGAATGAATACTTGTCCAGATACCTTTGGTTCAGCTCCAAAAATAGCGTTCATAAGCTCACTTCTACCGGAACCTACTAGACCTGCAAAGCCTACAATCTCACCTTTATGAACCTGGAAGGATACATTCCTAACCTTCTTATCTTTTCTAGTTATATTTTTAACTTCAAATATAACTGGTTCCTTTTGAAGATCTACACCGCTTTCATTATGATAGGTTCCTTTAATTTTTCTACCTACCATCATGGCAATCAAATCATCTATTTCAACTTCTGCTACATTTCTTGTACCTACATAAGTTCCATCTTTAAGAACTGTTACTCGATCACCGATTTGCTTAATTTCCTTCATTTTATGAGATATATAAACTATGCCTTTACCCTCTTTTTTAAGCTGTTCTATAACCTTAAATAGTTGATCTGTTTCTGATGTTGTAAGAGATGTAGTTGGCTCGTCCATTATTATGACCTCTGCATTTGCAGCTAAAGCCTTGGCTATTTCTACCTGTTGCTTTTCAGAAATACTAAGGTCTTCTACTAAAGTTTTAGGATCTTTCTTAAGACCAACTTTTTCAAGCATCTCTGTAGCTATCTTATTCATCAATTTGTAATCCACCATTGAAAAACCGGCTTTTTTAACCATTGGAATTCTACCAACAAATAAATTCTCTTGTATGGAAAGTTCGTTTATTACGCTTAATTCTTGATAAATAATACTTATACCATTTTCTTGTGAATCTTTTGGTGTTAATTGTGTAAATTCCTTATCGTTCACATAGATCTTCCCTAAAGTTGGTTGGTATACTCCACTAAGGATTTTCATCAATGTGGACTTACCTGCACCGTTTTCTCCTAATAAAATGTGAACTTCACCTGCTCTTATATCAAAAGATATATCCTGCAAAGCCTTTACTCCTGGAAAATGCTTTGACACCTTTTCCATTCTTACTAATGTTTTCATAATGCCCTCCTTACTAAAAACTGTTCTCTGAATAAACTAGGCCAGTTCGCTTGTAACTTGCTACAAAATTACTTTTGATTTTTGTTTATTTATCTAGGTAAAGGTTTACGTCTAATGAATTTTTTAAGCTTTTCCAAGTTGAAAAGCTAATTAAACGTTTTACGTAATGGTTTACGTAATAGTCTTTTTATAAGCTTTTCACATAAGAAAAGCTTATTAGATATATTTAATTATCTAAACTAAGTAGATACTTTATACATTATAATTGTTGTACTTGTCAACATCGGTTTTATGTTGATTTACGTACATTAAGTGAAACTGGCACGATTATCTCTTTATGCTTAATTTCTTTCTTCCTCATTAGACTAAGTAGAGTCTCTGAAGCTAATCTGCCCAATTCCTTGGTGTTTTGAGTTATGGTCGTTATTGGCGGGTTACAAAACCTTGCGATGGAAACGTCATCAAAGCCTACCACCTTAACGTCCTCAGGAACCTTATAACCCTTGGCAATTAAAGCATGTATGCAACCTAAGGCCATCAAGTCATTGGTTGCGAAAACACCGTCAAAGTAACGTTCACTTTCTAAAATCTCAGCCATTTTACCTTTAGCACTTTCATAATCAGGGGTTACACTAACCTCGAAAGATTTAATGGGTTCCTTGAATTTATTATTCATCTCGTTTAGAGCCTTGACGAACCCCCTGTATCTGTGTCTTACTGGTGAAACTGATCTGCTATCTCTAAGAAATAATATCTTTCTACAACCTTTTTCAATAAGTTCCTTCCCTGCCAAGTATCCTCCCTTAACATTATCTGACTCAATAAGAACATGAGCATGATTTGGCTTTCTATCAATATATACAACTGGCATTGTGTACTTATCGTCTATTTCCATAACTTCAGTGCGGCCAGATATATAAATGATACCATCTACATTTTTTTCTATTAGATTGTTGATGTGCATGTCCTCCATTTGTTCATTCTCATTAGAGTCACATATAAATACTGAATACTTATTAGATAGAAAGAAGGTATCAATCTCTCTGACTATCTTTGCAAAGAATTCATTTGTTATATCTGGGACAACTACACCTACGCTTCTACTTTTGTTTGTCCTTAGGCTTATAGCGTTTACGTTTGGAGTATAATTTGACTTTTCAATTATATCTAAAATCTTTTTCTCTGTTTTTTCAGAATAACCACCACTATTATTTATTACTCTTGATACAGTAGCAGTTGACACTCCAGCCATCTTAGCTATATCTACTATAGACAATTTCTTGGGGCCCATTACCTCACCTCCCCTTGTCCATCTATTATTATCTAGAGATAAATCTTTAGTAAAGGCTTTCGTAAACTATTTACGTAAACCTTTACCTTACCATGTGACTATAATATCATCTTCAATAAAGCTTGTCAACATAATTTATTATTTTTTTTAAATGCTTACTTTAAGCTAAAAATCTCCTCTACCAAACTTATCAATAGATATAGATACATTAACATCTATATCTGAGTTTGAAACTACTTCATTCCAATCTACGCCGGTATTCCTTCCATACTTAGCAGCAGCAACTTTCCCAAGCTCCCAAGCATCTACTTTATACTCTGACTTAAACCATTTTATATAAGATCGTAATTCATCTTCTAGTTTAATCTTAATTTGCCCTTCAATTTCTTTCTTTTTCTCAGGTTTATTAATTAAATTAGGTTCATAATCGTTAGCTATTAGTTCTCCACTTATTTTTAAACTTATTAAAAACTTGTATTCATCCTTTTCTTTGTAACACTTTACTTTTCTTTTACTTTTCCCTTGTAAACACAAATATCTGTTTGGATCTTCTTGCAGGTTGATAACTCCCATAATATTATTTTCTCTTAACAAATTATTAAATTTGGTTTTTTGCATTGGCAAGGTTCCAATCATCTTATCTCCCTTAAAAAATGCTATTCCATCAATTTGGATTTTATCTTCCTTTGCTATAATATATGGAACCACTAAATTCCGTCCTTCAGAATTCATCCTAGTATAGGCATCAATCAATTTATAATTTTCAGGAAAAAAGTTCTGTTCTCTAGAGTATTCAATCAGACCTTCAATGAAGTCCCCAGCAGAAGGGTACCCCTTAATCTTTATCTTCATAATATCTTCCGGTTTACCTTTACAAATACAAAGATAGGTTGAATCCCGTAGTTCTGTATTTCTAAAAAACATATTCATAACATCTTCTATTCCACTTCTAGCATATCTTTCACTAATAATATATACCTTTTCTAAGCCAATCAAGATCCTCTTGTCTGTTTTTCTCTGTCTATCTTCCCTAGCTTCCATAATAGTATTACCTTTAGCTGAAAGAGTCATAGAATCCACTGAATTCTCCAGTATTATGTAACGATTGACAGTTACAGTCCGAATTTTAATTCCTTCCATGTTTTCCTCAAAGTCAAAACCTATGGCAGAATTTATAGCCAACTCTTCTACCGGCTCTCTACTGACTCCAGAAATAAAATACCATGTAACTCCTATGACTAATAAGACAGCAAAATTAAACTTATAAATTTTCATTCTTTTCACCCTTTTTAAAGAATATTACCATAGCTATAAGTGTTACAAATAAAATATTGAAAGCCGCTGCAGGGTAGCTTGTCATCTTTATGAAAGTTCTCCTTCGTGTTTCATTACGAATAGAGTTTACTGCCACAAAAATCACCGGAAAAAGAATTAAAGCTGTTCTTTTTAAGTTAAGTTTTATAGTAGAATTGCTTATTGAAAATGTCAAAGCATAGTAATAATTTATAACGGTTTTAAAGGTAACCATTATCCATAGATACATAAAGAAAAATCTAAAGCTATTTAAATAAGGTAGTTTCACAATTTCATTTAAAAGCATTACAGGAAAGTAAGGCTTTAAAATTAGATCAGGCCCCAGAAAATATAAAGTTAAAAAAGTAAGGTTAGTATATATAAGCATTATAACTAATACAGCCTTCAAGGCTGGCATAGATAAATTACCTTTTTCCTTTACATTGGGATAGATTAAAAGTAAAATTTCTATTCCAGAATAAGAAAAACAAGATTCCAAACTAGCCTTTAAAATATTACCCATACCTGAGCCAAATATAGGACATATATTTAGAATAGAACCAAAGTTTAATGCAATTAAAGGGAGAGTTAGCAAAAATACTGTTAAGTAGTACATAAATTCACTAATTCTCCCTATTACCTTTAAACCTAGAAAAACTCCATAAACCGCTAACAAAAGTAAAATAATAGAAACCTTCGCTGCACTCAAGAAAGGGACTATGTAAATTCTTGATAAACTCATAACTCCAGATGTAAGACTAATTAAGTTTACAAAAAAAACGCTAGTATATAGAAGGTTTAAAATGGACCCCAAAAAGTTTCCAAAGACATTTTTACTCACTGATAAAATGTTATCTTGTGGATACTTTTTTGATATTAGGATACACATAAGGACTATATACAGCGGATAAACTCCTCCTAGAGCTGCGGAAATCCAGCAATCTTGCTTTGATATTTCCGCTAATCTATTTGGCAGACCAAATATGCCCACCCCTAAAACTGTTCCTACTATTATACTAGTTAACTCCTGATAAGTAATTTCATTCTCTCTAACGTTTTTCATTTTTTCTTTCTCCACAAACTCTTTCTATTACTTTTTTTGCCTTATATTATCTTGGTGAGGAATACCCTGAGGTCTTTCATCCATTTTCCAAATAGGTGCCCTTATTATATTGTCCTGAAAATCTTTATAGTGGTTAATGGAAAAATAAGGCACTCCAAAACTATTTAAAGAGAATAAGTGCATTAATAGAAAAAACCATCCTAAGGCTATGCCAAAGAGCCCGAAAATATTTGCTAGGAAAAGCATTGGAAACCTAAGAAATCTTATGGATAGCGACATTTCATAGTTTGGAGTTACAAAGGAGGCTACCACAGAAATTCCAATTATAAATAAAGTTGTAGGACTAACAAACTTTGACTGCACAGCCATGTCACCAACTATAATACCTCCAACTACGCTTATAGTTTGTGCTATTTTACTTGGTAGTCTTAATCCTCCTTCACGTAAAAATTCTATTATGAGTTCCATTAAAAATATTTCAAGAAAAGGCGTTAGTGCTATTTCCAATCTAGAACGCATTATTGGCACTAGAAAGTTAATGGGTATTAATTCGATATTGAATTTAAGCAGCACCAAATAGGCTGGAGCTGTAGTTATAACTATAAAAATTGCCAAAAATCTTATTAGTCTAAAGGCGTTGGCTACTATAAATCTGTCATAGTAATCCTCCACTGAATGAAAAAATTCAATAAATATAGATGGAACAGACATTGCTATAGGGGTACCCTCGATAAGTATAGCTACTCTTCCCTCAAATATTCTTGCTGCAATTTTATCCACTCTCTCTGTAGTATATATTTGAGGGAAGATTGAAAATGTACTATCCTCTATCAGTTGTTCAATATGGCCAGAACTACTTGCCCTATCTACTTTAATAGAAGTGAGTCTATCTCTTATATTTTTTAAAACATCCTTATCCACTACATCTTGTAAATAAAGCATACATATATCAGTTTGAGTTCTCTCACCTAGGGTAAACTTTTCAATAGACAGATTTTTATCTTTTATCAATCTTCTTATCATAGTTATATTAGTGCCTAGATTCTCAACAAAACTTTCCTTAGGTGCTCGCGCCGCTGTTTCTACCTGAGATTCTTCTATAGCTCGATATTCTCCGCCCTTTGTATCTATAATAATGAAATTAGGTTGATTGTTAATGAACAAGATTGCCTTGCCTCTTCTGGCACTTCTAGCAGCTTCATTGATATTTGCTATAATTGCAGTGGCGCTCTTGGCAATATACTTTTTAGCCAAATAATCCGCTAAATTAACTTGTTGATTTAGGTCCTCATTTATATGAAGCATAATTGGCTGCAATATATCCCTATCAATGGAACTTCTATCTACCAGTCCATCTAAATACACAAGGGCTAAATCTACAGGTTGCCCTTTACCTGCTAAAATATGTTTCACTACAATGAGGCTTTCTGTTCCCAGCTCCCTTGTCATAAAATCTATATATTGTTGCAAGTTATAGGCATTGTCAACCAACTAAGCTCCCTCCCCTCTTATACTGATAGTATGTGCATCTACTTCTTTTTTTATCCTATTGATTTGAAATATAATTTATATTGAAATCATAGCTTGAGGGTTCTTGATATACTCTTAAATCAAATTCTGGAACAATAGCTAATATATGATCGAAAATATCTGCCTGAATGGACTCGTAATCTTTCCAAACAATCTTATTTATAAAGGCATATATCTCTAACGGCAAACCAGTTTCAGTAGGTGGAAGCTGCCTCACAATTCGAGTCATATTATCACTAATATTAGGATTGTTTTTAAGATAATTCTCTACATAAACTCTAAAAACTCCGATATTGGTTAACCGTCTCCCCTCTCCACTAGTATTGTTTTTCTCCCTATACTCCTTGTTATAATTAGCAAGCTCCTCTTTCTTGCTGCGAAGATATTCTTTTAAGTATGGGTTCTTTTCCAACCTTTCCAGTAACTCTTCATTGCAGAATTTTATACTGGTAATATCAATATTTATTGCCCTCTTGATTCTTCTAGCTCCCGACTCCTTCATTCCACGCCAATTACGAAAGGACTCTGATATCATCGCATAAGTTGGTATAGTGGTAATAGTCTTATCAAAGTTTTGAACCTTTACTGTATGTAAGGATATTTCAAGGACATCACCGTCTGCTCCATATTTAGGCATCTCTATCCAATCTCCGATTTGCAGCATATTGTTTGAAGTAAGCTGAATACTAGACACAAGCCCCAATATAGAATTCTGAAAAATAAGCATAAGCACCGCTGTAGCAGCACCAATTCCACTTAATAGTATTAAAGGTGATCTGTCTATCAATACACTAATAGTTATAATAGCACCAACTATATAAATAATAATTGATATAACCTGAAGATAACCTTTAATTGGTCTCACCTTTGAAATTTCAAAACTAGAATAAATTTCATTTATTGCATCCAAGGTCTTACTAACTGTTGGTAATATAATTATTACAATGCAAGTGAAGGCTATTTTCTGTATCAAGACTTGATAAGCAGGAAAAATAGATGCCGACACATGTATTATGGCAAAGGGCACTATGTGAGCTATGCTCTCAAAGACCTTCTTCTCTAAAAAAACATCATCCCATTTAAACTTAGTCTTTTCAACATATAATCTTACATACCTAAGTAAAATTTTCTGTATGGCCTTATCCGCAACCAAGCTAATTGCAATAATTGTTATCACCGCAATTACATTAGATAAAACCTGTGCCATTCCCTCATTGGCACCATAATCCATAAATATTCCTTTAATCATCTCAATCATAGATATCTTTCCTCCCATTTTATCTTATGTTTAATAATATATCAGTTTTCTAAGACCTATTCCAGTTTAGGCAGATATTAAATCTATTTGTTTTAATTTTTAAACTGTCCCTATAGATAATTTTCTTAACACTATAAGAACAAAAGGAAGCAACATTTATATACACCAATCTGTTTGCCTAAAAGAGCTGAAGCTATAAAGACTAAAATGCTACAAATATTAATAGGACTCCATTTTTCTTCATAATTATCATTAAAGAAAATACGCAATCTCTTTGACATACATGATATGAAGAGTTTCTTTATAATAAGGTGCCATAGAGATGCTGTGATAAATACTAATGGCAGATTAAAGTATAAAAAGCCACTAAAAGTATGTCCTATAACACCGTATGCTTTAAATTGGTTTTCTTACCTAGAAAAGGGATAATAGCAGCAGGATGGGCAAATGTAAAGGGCATAACTTTCCTCCTTTATTTATAACACTATATCAACCTATTTATAGTATGTATTGTTTAGGATATTTTTTCCAGAACCGATTTGATTTGCTTTCCAACATAAGCTACAAGAAGCAGGTTACACCCTATAGACCACTAGCCCAAGGGCCTATTGACAAGTATTATTAAAGGAAGTATAATTAGAATATAATCCATGAAAGGAGACAATATGAATGAAGCAATTTATTAAGCCAAATCTTCTTTTACCAATAAGTCTTCATGATGCGGTAGTTACATCAATTGATGTCACACCTGCCACATCTAAATTAACAGATGAACGCCTAACATTCAAATTTGCAGAGGGTTTTTATCTAGTGGCTGAAAATAAAGTAGAAAGCTCAGGTGAGGCCGTGATTAAATTCTCCGGTATTGATTTCGATTTTTCTTCAGTATATTATTGTATGGAAAATGAAAGACAGGAAGTTACCTTTAATGATTTAGCCAGAGATGTTAGTAGATACAGCCTTGAAGTAATTGATGAAACTTATGGTTATAATCAATCAAAATTCAGTTGCCAACTTTTTAAGGAGGATAGCTTGTACTGGGTAGAAATTGAGATTTACCATTATGAAGATACAATATACGAATGGGAAAATGTTTATTAAGGAAAAAAATAAGCATATCACCTGAAAAAATCAAGGTTATATGCTTATTTTATAGTGTGCTGATAAGGTTTAAAGTTAAAAAATTTCAAGCAATTCCTTGGCTTTTGCTTTTAACTCTTCCTTTGTTCCATTATTATCTACTATGTAATGACATAAGTTTTCAACAATATATAAAACGTCCCTTTCTGTATTATGGTTACTATTGCTGTTCTTAGCTGTTTCAAGACCATCCCGGAGTACTAATCTTTCGAATCTAATATCTTTATCAACTTCTAGTCCTACTGCAAGAAAGCCTTTCTCAGTCCAAAAGTCAAAATCTGCAATGGTTCTGCCTCCTACAATTATTGGAATCTCAATCTCTCTTATACGCTTTATATGCTCTAGTAATTTACTTTCAAATCGATCCTTGTCCAGATCTGATATGTTAAGCTTAAATTTTCTTTTAATTTTCTCATAAATTACACCTATTGTGTATTTATTAAGGATATTAATATCTATCTCTCGAAGCTTATCAGCATAAATCTGATAAAGAGTCCTTTCATTTCCAATCCATTCTGGACTTATTGATGCATAAGGCTGTATTATTCTGATTAAGGCAGAAAGATTATACTTAACTGCTTTAGGTGATAAGATCTTAAGCTTATCTGCAAGTTCATCCTTACCTGAACCCATTTCACCAAATATAATTATTCCATTATACTCCTTATCCATGGTATTCCTCCTTGAGGTTTTTAATGGTATTATACCATAATTCTACATAAAGAGTATACCTCAGGGGCATTTGCTGACGAAAATCTGCGAACCCCTGGGGTATATTTTTATTTTTCTTTTCTTTAAGCAATGTTTCATTCTGCAGTTTTAAAAGTTTATCATTTCAACCTTTTGAAAACATATTTATATTCAGCATAGTCTTTGTCTACGAGTGTGAGAGTGTCTCCCTCTATTTTAAAAGTATATGCTTCATTTCCTAACAATGGTGAGTTCAATACAATGGAATCACCAGATATATCATAAGTTCCATTAAACCAGTAATAACCTGCTGTAAAACGTCCATTCCTCATAAATTCAACAGTTTCATTTTTGTTTTGCCAACGTCCAATAATTTTATTTTTAGGATTATTGCTTCTTATAATTGCAAATATAGATATTAGCACAACTAAAATAACTGACATAATTACAACAATAGGTTTTTTGGACTTATTACTTGTAATGTGAGGATATGGTCCGTTATTATTGCTCGCTACTTGTCCGCTAAACTGGCTGCTTTCTAATTTCTCAGATACTTTAGTGCCACAACTTGGACAAAAGGCAACATTATTATTTGTTTGCTTTCCGCAATTTGTACAAAACATTTGTACAGCTCTCCTTTTCCATATATAGTTTGTTGGTTAACCTTTATAATTGTACCACATTAAACCATAAACTTAAATATTATTTGTAATATTATGTTGTATTTTGATACATAATTCAAATTTTAACCCTATAATTAATCTTGAGTTTATGAATTAGATACACTTTCCTCAAGACTTCTTACCTACTTTTCAGAAGGATAATGTCATTTCTTGTTGAATATAGTATCTATGAATACTTTTGAAAATAGAATGTTTGTATAGTATTTACAAGTTAGGAGTGACATTATGGCAAAAATGATCCCCGCAGAATTATCCTACGGTAACTACTTAAGCGAAGGTGAAAAAGAAGTTTTTGATGGATTAAAGAATCAACTCAGTGATGAGTGGACAGTTATTTATTCTTTACATTGGGTTACCCAAGATGATGTATACATAAATAAATCAAATGGTGAAAGTGATTTTATTATACTTCATCCAAATTACGGTGTACTTATTCTTGAAGTTAAAGGAGGTGTTGTTAGCCATCATAATCAAAAGTGGACAAGTATTAATCATCAAGGAATCCCTCAAAATATTAAGGATCCAGAAAAGCAGACTAGTGATGCAAAATACGAGCTTCTTTCAATTCTTAGGAAAAATAAGATCCAAGCTTATATAACAACAGGCTTTTGGTTTCCTGATACAGATATTGATAAGGCAAGCCTCCCACTAAGCATGCCTCGTGAAGCAATTCTTGACATGAACTCCTTTGATAATATTGAACAGAGGATTATTGATATTTATAAATTTAGAATGTCTAAGGAGTCTTTTGTTCCTAAAGAAATGTCTACAGGTGACTTTAATAGGCTGCTGCAAGTGTTGAATCCAAAAATCTCCTTTAACATGCCACTAAAGCGATTAAAACATAAGCTAAATATGCTTTATATAAGACTCAATGAAGAACAAAGTAGAGTTTTTGAACAGTTAGAGGACAATAAATTCATTTCTGTTAAAGGTCATGCTGGTACCGGAAAAACTGTACTGGGGGTACAAAAGGCATTAAAAGATTCGAAGGCAGGGAAGAAAGTATTATATCTATGTTTTAACAATATGCTCTGCACCAGGATCAAGGATGAAAGTCAGGGATTTTTCAATGTAAACACAATTCATGAATTCGCTTTAGAATATCTAAATAAGTTCTACCCAGAGCTGGTAGTAAACTTTGAGAATGAACCTGATTTTGATAAATTGATGGCCGACTTCCTTGAGAAATGTGAGGATAATCTAAAAAAGAATCTAGATTTATATGACACAGTGCTAGTGGATGAAGGCCAAGATTTTACTAAAGAATGGTTTGAATCTGTGATATGTCAACACCTTTTTGGACATATTCTAACCGAACAATTTATTTAATAGTGTATGAATTTATCCGCAATTATAAGATTGCTTTTTGGCTACGCCAAGGGTAAAATGAACTCGCTGCGCTCGCCCTTGACAAAACCAAAGGCAATCTTACCATATAGCTACAAGTTCATCACATTTTTATCTTGAAATCTATTAGACTGCTCTTCTTTTCCCTTATATTCCATTGGAGTAAGATAATTTAGTGATCCATGTAGTCTGTGGTTATTGTACCAATTTATATAATCTGCTAGCTCTATATACAGATGTTCTAAGTTATCAAATACATTACCCTTTATAAACTCCGTTTTTAATATATTATATAGACTTTCAGCAACTGCATTATCATAGGGACAACCTTTATTACTCAAGGATCTTTCTATCTCAAAGGCATCTATCACTTCATCAATTAATTTATTTCTAAACTCATTGCCCCTATCTGTATGGAATATCTTTATCTCTGTCAGGGGATATTTACAGTTGAGGAATGCCCTATATACAAGTTCTGCGGTTTTATTTTTACCAACTGAATAACCTATGATCTCTTTATTATGCAAATCCACTAAAACGCATATATACGATCATTGGCCGTTTACTCTTACATAGGTAAGGTCGCTAACAACTACCTCTAGCTGCTTCTTGATCTTTCTGGTTCCATAATTGTTTCTGCTTTCTCTAAATATTCTAATGACTGCATTTTCAAGTTTTACTTCTTCTTTAGAAATCTTGTTAGTTTTTGCCTAGTATTAGCGCTGCTTGCTTTAAAATATCATTTTCCATTTCTAGTTGCTTTACTTTTTTTCTTAATGCGATTAATTCCTTTTCCTCTTCAGTCCGATTATCGTTAATGTCAAGTGAACCTGAATTATTAAGCCTTTCAACCCAGGTTTTCACCGTGGATTTAGCAATCCCATATTCCCTATTGATATCTGCTAATGATTTACCGTTGTTAAATAATGCTACTATCTGTTTCTTAAATTCTTCCTCATAACGTCTTCCTCTGCTCATCTTAATTCCTCCTATGATATATGGTTTTATTATATCATTGTTCGGAATTAAATTGTCCTATTTAGTATAGCCTATCCACTTCTTATAAGTAATACCATTAGGCAGTATTCCCGTAACCATTGCACTAGTGAGAATATTTACATTGTATATTCTTAATCTCTCCATTAAGAATATTTTTGGATAATTAGGTTCATCGATTGCAACTTCATCTCTCATTTCAACAACTGTGACATTTCTTAAATTTTCAGCCAAGAAATCTGCTGTTTCAACACCGACAGAACCACCACCGATAACTAAAACATTTTTGCCAGCTACTTTTTTGCCAGATAGAATATCTAAAGCAGTAACGACGTTTTCATTTGTCACACCATCAATTTTTGGAATGATAGGACATCCTCCAGTGGCTAAAACAACAGCGTCAGGGTTCTCTGCTTTTATCATCTCTGAAGTCACTTCTTCACCACACTTATATGTTACGCCGTGCTTTTTACCCATGGATAGATAATGTTTCAGAAGGCCTGCAATTG
>FZPS01000004.1_pt161 | contig 51527 bp, 52 predicted proteins | sample 1817821 | NCBI WGS metagenome assembly FZPS01 (sample SAMEA104158645, study PRJEB21678) | metagenome | place: Germany | collected 2015-04-21 | reverse complement strand
GGAAAAGAAGATATGTGCTTTTATGTACAGGGACCAGCCGTCATCAGCTTTGATGCGCAAGGCCTCGTTTATGGTTTCAAGGCTTTTTTCTACCTCACCAATGCCTGCATAGAGTTCTGAAAGTTCCCTGTATGCTTCAAGGCTACAATTGAGTTCTGTAGGGATTGAACTGTCTTCACTTTGTTTTGATTGTTTTTTTTCTTTTGTATTTGCTATACAAAACTCTAGAACTTCTATTGCTTTTTTTGTTTCTCCCTCTTCTTTCAAGATGCTTGCGAGCCTAACAAGGGCTTCTTTGTTACAGCAGGTTTTTTCTTTTTGTATGCTCTTGTAGTATTTTTGCAATGTTTTTTTTGCGGTATCTTTATTCGTTTTTCTTTCTGAATCGATATGTTCTGTGTTTGCCGTTGCAATATTAAACAGAGAGAGACCTTCAAGGGCAAGGAGCTCGGTGGTATGCTTTTTTGAAAGAAGCTTTGCATCTTTTGACTTAATAAGCTCAAGTAGCGAATAAAAACTTTGAAAATCATTTTTTTCAAAAGAATCTTTTAGAATCGAAAATCTCATTTCCTGAGCTTCGGCAGGTTTTTGCAAAGCATCGAGCATTTGACTTGCGTTTTCAAGGTGTTCTCTTTCTTCAGGTGCAAGACGGCTTGCATGAAGGTAGTGATTGAGAGCTTCTGTATAAGAAAAACGCATAGCAAAAAGATGTGCTTTGAGGCTTGCTATACGGCTTGAATCTTTTGTGATTTCTGAATGCAATGCAAGAAAATTGTCGAGCTCATTGTAGCGTCCCCACAGGTATAAAAGTGCCGCTTTTTCTTCGATGATTTCAATTTTATTGGGGAAGTGCTCTTCTGCCTTATGCAAAAGATTTTCTGCCTCATCGTAGAGTTTTTGTGACATGAGCAGTCGCGCTGCAAAGACATAGTCTGCACATTTTGATATACCTTGATTTAAAGCTTTTTTTACTTCGATGAGGGCAGGAACCATTCGAGAAACAGCTGCGTAGGAGAGCGCAAGTTGTATACGAGCATCACTGGGGATATAGGCATTTTCGATGAGGTCGCTTGCAAAGGCTGAAACTTGCATTTGGCGGGATTCAAGGGAGATGTTTAGAAGGCTTGCTTGACTTACTTCTTCGCTCGTCCAGTTTTGTCCGGCAAAGGCTATGTAGCCCTCGCTTTGCACTGTGTCGTCATCGAGCATGAGAGCGAGTCGTCCATTTATTATGGCTGCAATTTTTGTTTCATAGGCAAGAATTGTAAGAGGGATTTTTCCGAGTGATTTTTTTGTTTCTTTAGTTTCTGCTTCTTTATTTTTATTTAAACTTCGTGGGGGGGGTGGGCATTTTGTCCAACCGATGAGAGGAAACTGGTTTCCATTGAAATAAGCATCGAGGCGAAAAAAACCTTGGTTCGATATGAGAAAACTTAAATGATTACTTTCATCGACGTAGCGAAATAAAAAGCCAAATGCAGCGGAACCAGCTTGGGCATCTTGGCTCAGTTTATTTGCAAGACGCTTACTTAGATTTGTTTTTGAAAAGTCAATCGTCCCTTGGAGGATGAGGTTTTTGTATTGGAACTGTGGGTTCACTGTCCATGCGTAGAGGTTTTTTCGCAAAAGCTGTAATTCTAAACCCTTGTTAAACTGTGTTTTATATCCGTCGCCTTCTTCTTCGATAAATCGCCGCGTTTCTGGGTTTGAAAAAGAACTCGCCCAATTTTCAAAGGCGCTTTGTTCAAAGTCTTGGACTGCTACTTTATTTTTAGATTTGAAAACACGTTTTAAAAATGAAAACATACAAAGATTTTATCATTATTAGTTAAAGTGTGCAATCTAATTAAGGCGCAAAACCGATGCAACACGTCCTTCTTCTGTGTATGCCCGTTCTGGATTTTTTTCATCGACAAAGGAAGTGAAACCCTTATAATAAGTATAATAATGCGTTCCCGGTGGCAAATGCAAACGAAGTTCATAAAAGCCTTGTTTTGTTTCTTCCATTTGATAGATATAGGGATCCCAGCCTGTAAAACTTCCAGAAAGGCTTATGGTTTGACCAGGTTCACCTTCATAGATAAAGCGTACAAAACCATCTTCAGTTTTCTCTGTAATAACTGGGACTTCGTAGGGTAAGTCGACATATGAAAGTTTCATTTGTGTTGTTTCATCGATGTGTATAGCTGAGTTGAGAGGGTCATTTGTCCAAAGCCCATCGATTATTAAGCGATATTGTATGCGTTTTGTATTTTGTGGTATTTTACAAAGATAAAATAAAACAGAATCGAGGGGTTTATAGTCCATATCAAAAAACGGAAGGCGTTCAAAAGCATGGATTTTTTTATACTGTTCAAAATCAAAGCTTATGCCAACAAAACGATATTCTTCTTTTGCGGTAAAGACAATATAGCCGTCTTGTATAAAAGGCTCTCCTACGCGGCGTATGCTTGAAATGAGGTTTTGCCTGTCGTAGAGCTCTTGTTCTGTATACAAAGACCCAGAAAAAGCACTAAAAAGGAGATATATAAAAATAAAGCTAATAAAAAAGATTTTTTTCACGATTATAATATCGGAGTGTTTTAAAAAAAACTAAACCATAAAATTTTACTATAACAGCTACTTGTTATATCGATAACAGTGATGTAAAATGGAAAGAGTATGCCGGGATTAGAACAACTACAAAAATTTTCTCAAGATATAACAGGGCTTGGAGACGAGCCTGCCATTCGGGAAGAGCGGGGCGAGCCTTTTTCTGTTTTGCCCATACCTCCAGATGTCTCCGAAAATAACGATTCAGATGATTTTTTACTTGGTATGCCTCAAGAAGGCGAAGATAATAGCCTTTTAGATATAGATGGTATTGATGAAACTGAAGAGCTTGGTGGCATCGATGATGGAGAGCAAGGTTTAGCCGATTTTGCATCGAGTTTTGACTTGCCTGACCTTGATCCCAGTGCCGATTTTGAAGATGTTTTTTTATCTAAGGATACTACAGAACAAACTGAAGCTTTTGATGAGACAGTGGAATCCCTTGATGAGGACTTAAAAGTTCTTGGGGAAGACTTGGAAAATGCAGACGCCTTGGCTGAGCTTGCAAGCTTTGGCCCAGATGATGCGACTGGCGAGATTTTAGAAGGCTTTGAGGAAAATGTAGAAGACCTTGATGAGACCTTCGAAGATTTAGATACACTGCCTGATATTGATGCGCTTTCTGAAATAGAATCGGATACTGAAGAAATTATAGATGTTGAAAATGAAGAAGATAGATCTGTTCTTGATATTTTAGGAGAATTTGAAAAGGAAAATTTGGCTAAAGAAACGCCTGAGGTGGAAGTCTTAGATGAGCTTGAAGACTTATCTGAAACTCCTGATGAACTTCCAGACCTCGATATACTTTCTACAACAGAAGAGACAGTTGAACCAGAAACAGCTGATGGAAGCGATGACCTTGAATCCCTTGCTATGGATTTATCAGGGGATTTTTTAGAGCCTGATACACCGGGGCAACTCGTACCAGATTATTCTGATTTTGATGTTACAACGGATACTGCTCAGGATATGGATGCGCCGATCGAGGATTTTGGGGACTTTGACATTGACAATTTACCTCCTCTTGATTCTGCCTCTTTATCCTCATTGAATGATTTTGAAACAACGGATGGTATTCTTTCTCAAGAAGAAGAGGTCTTAGATGATGATTTTCATATTCCAGGATTTTCAGATTTTCAACTAGACGGAGAAGGAAGGGAAGTAGAAAAAAAGACTTCAGGTATTATTCCCGGAATTTCTGAAGCAGAAAGCAGAACAAGTTTAAGTGAAGCAGAATATAAAACATTTAAAGAAAACTTACAGCACTATCCTTTAAATCTAAAAATAGCGATTCAAGAAGTTATCGTAAAAAATGAGTTCACTGATGATGCAATTTTTGGCTTGATAGAAAAAGTCTTACAAAAGAGTACTGCTCGCCAAGTTTCTTCATTTATGTCAAAGTATCTCGATATATATGTCGATGTTCCGAGAGATTTTGAAAAGCGATCCGTTGAACAATATGCTGCATATAAACAGTCTTTAGAATATCAACTAAAAAATCGCCTTGTACCAGCACTTATTATTGGTACTGCGGCAGCTCTTTTATTGGGAGCGGCTAGTTTTCTCATCCATAACTTTGTGTATAAGCCCATAAAAGCAGAGGGACTTTACAAAGAAGGCTACGCACTCTTAGAAGAAAACTTATATGTGCAGTCGGAAGAATTGTTTAATGAAGCGGTCTATTATAATCCAGTAAAAAAATGGTTTTTTACCTTTGCAGAAGGCTATCGTGAAAAAAAACAATATGAGCGAAGTCGCACAATGTATAATCGCATATTGGCTCGGTATAAAAATGATAAGAAAGCAGGTATGTCGCTTGCCGAAATGGAGCTTTATGATTTAGCAAACTATTCGCAAGCAGAGGAAGTGATAAAGCGAAAGGTTTTGGATTATCACGTAAACGATAAGGATGCGATGCTCTTACTCGGTGATGTATACCTAGAGTGGGCTACAGAAAAAGACCCGGCGCTCTTTCCTCAAGCTTACGATCAGTATATGGACCTCATAGACTTATGGGGCAGAAAGGATGCGTATTTACAACGTCTTTTACGGTATTTTATTCGTATCGATAACTTGCGAGAAGTGCTTCCTCTCAAAGCATATTTTCTCCCAAAGAAAAAAGCACTTGAATCTCAAGACCTCATAGAATTGAGTGGCTATCTTTTTGATAAGCTCTACGGAGATTTGCCCCCACGCGATGAGTTTTTACGCAGTGAAATAGAAGATGTACGTCTTTTATTGGAACGTGCTCTGGAAGCAGATCCATCTGTTCCCGAGGCACATTATAACTTTGCACGGTATTTTCTAGAAAGTAAAAACTTCAGTAATGCAAAAAGTTTTTTGAAATCTGCATTAGATTTATTTGAAATGGCAGATGAGCGTAAGGCAAAGCGTATCTTAAAACAAATTCATAGTTATAGCTTACTCGGCGAACTCTATGTTGAGGAGCAAGAATTTTTGCTTGCTGAAGAAAGTTATGCAAAGGGAATTCGCTTGTTTGAAAAAGAAAAAGAGATGAGCTTCTTGGAACCAAATAAGGATGTAGGAAAAATATATGCAAACCTTGCCGATATTGATTATTTTATTTCAGGGGATTTACAATACGCAAAGCAAAATTATGAAAATGCCATAGCGAATACCTATGATAACGCTTCTGTGCGCTATAAAATCGGCTTTATTCAGTACACAAATAAAAAATATGCCGAAGCTTTGGGTTCGTATATAAAGGCGAGTGATGAAAAACCTGAGGATTATCATCTTTTACTTGCCTTGGGAAATAGCTTGTTTTATCGCGGTGATATCTTTGCATCTCAAGCCTATTATGAGCGCTTACTTGAATTAGTCGATTTACAGCGGACTAGACTGGGCATTATGTTTCCGCAGGTGAGAGCCGACCATGCAGATTTGGTTACCATGTATCTTCATGCTTCAAACAATTTAGGAGTTGTGCTTTCAAAACGTGCAAAAAGTACCGGAGACTCAAACCTTAATGCCGATGCCATGCTTTATTTAACTGAATCCTTGCGTGCATGGGATGCCTTGACGCGAAATCAAGAGACAATGATACGACTTGAAGGAAGTAATCTTGCACAACAAAATATAAAATACCTCACAAATCCTTTGAGTGACTACGATGTATCTATTTATTCAGGAATTCCGAGAACCTTATACGGTGAGAAAAACATTGAACAAAGCTACCTTAAATAAAATGCAAGAGAAATTTCCGCATCATCAAACAAAGATGGATGGTGCTCTTGTCCAACAAAAGAAAACAGAGCTTATAAAAGAATTGTTTCGTAAAGCAATTCACATGCTTACTGTTTTTATTCCCTTTCTACTGCGCATTGCCTACTATCCCGTTATTTTACTTTTGACTCTTGTCTTAATTGTCTACGTGCTTTCAGAAATCTTACGACTTCATAAAAAAGAATTTCCTATTATATCTCATATAACGAGTGCTGCAGCAAGACAACGCGACGGGCATGGATTTGTTTTAGGACCGGTAATGCTTGCCCTCGGTGTTATTCTTACCGCTCTTATTTTTGATCCAGTTTCAGCACAGATAGGCATAACCGCCCTTGCCCTTGGAGATGGATTGGCAAGTCTTGTAGGAAAGCTTTGCGGAAAAATTTGTATCCCATTTACAAAGGGAAAAACACTTATGGGGAGTCTAAGCTGTTTTATTGCAATTTTTCTTTCGACACTCTGTATTACACGGAGTTTGGCACCGAGTCTTATCATCGCCTTCTCCGGAACCCTTATAGAACTCATTCCCATTAAAGATGTAGATAATATACTCATTCCCCTATCTTTGGCCTTATTGGCACATTTCATAATCTAAGTATTTTCGTTTATTTCCATAGATAATAGGCATGAAGCGTTTTCAAGAAAAAAGAATTTCCAACAGATAACAATAGAGCCCCCAGTATACAGAGGGCATAGGAATCTGCGCTACCCAAAATAATTGAACCGATTATGAGAAGCAGGTAGGAAAAAGCAAATAAAAAAATCTTTGTTTCATAGTGCTCTTTTCCACGAATGACAAGGGCAATAGCGGTAATACTTATGAGGCTGTATTTTAGAACTGAAAAAAGATGGGGAAAACCTATTTTATAGATAAACGATGCTTCGAGTATTTGTGTGTTTATAGGCATAAAAAAGCTAAGGATAACAGCAACGACGATGATTATGAGGGCATTTTTGTCTGCTTGCTGGAGCGGGTCTTCAAGTGAATAAAATGGAATAAACCAAAGAGAAAGCACTGAAAGTAATTGGCCAGAAAAAAAAGTGCGTGATAAAAGTATAAGAATAGAACGGTAGCCTTCGTAGAGATTAAAAAGTGGCACAAAGATGCGTAGGCTTTGTAAAAAAATACCTGTTAAAAAAAGTGTAAAATAGATAAGCTCTGCGGCCTGTGTTTTTTCAAAGTTACGTAAAAGGAAAAACCCAGTGAGCGGAAGATAGAGCAAGAGAATAAATAACGAAAGAATACTTGCAAAAAAAGAGCTTTGAAAAAAGGGCTGAGAAAAATGATTTTTTGCAATACTTATTTCAAAAAAATGAGCAGGCTCTTGGTTACGAAAAAAAAGCGCGACAAATAAAGCGAGTGAAAGGACAAAAAGGAGGGCGCTTGTATAGGAAAATATATGCAATAGACGATTTCTTGAACGCAGTGTCATGTAAATAGCATACTCCTAACTTGCATTTTAGTAAAGTGAAATATAAAAAGAGCCGATAAAAAGAGTAATAGCATTTTTGAGAGGTTCGAATGAATACAATACAGGATAAAATAGCAAAAAAATTTTTTCTAGCAAGTATCTGCATCTTGTGTACTGCTTTTTTTCTTTTTGCAGGTGATGTTGCTGAATTTAAAGATCTCGGTTTTTCAGAAGATGGAACAAAGTACAGCTTTGCACAATACGGCATAGAAGATAAAACCTTTCAAGCCTGGGCTGAAATATACGTTGTCGATATTCCATCAAATAATTTTGTAAAAAACGGTGTTTTTAGTACAAAAGCGAGTGTACAAACAGCGTCGAAAACAAGTATGACCGTTTTTCAAGAATTGTATGATAAAAATAAAGCTTTTATCGAGCGGTATGCAAAAAAGCGCTCTTCAATCGACAAAACTCTGTATATTCGGGCAAATGAATCAAAGGATGCTGGCGAAATAATACGATTTAAGGACTATGAAAAAATAACAAGCCAGGATGATGTGACTTATAGCTTGCAAAGAATAATACATAAAACGGGAAGTGGCGAAAAGACCGAATCTTCGTTTTATATTAACTTAGAAAAAATAGATGCAAATGGAGTTGTTATCGCAACACAGCTCATAGGGACACCGCAACTAAAAAGAAAAGGCGTTTTAGATTATACAATAGAACGTGTTTTTGTTGATGAAAGTGGAAAAAATCTTGTTATTATTGTAGAAAAAAAGATTTATGATCCACGCGGTAGCTCTATTCGTTATATGGTGGAAGCAGCCGAGCTTAAATAGCCCTTTTTGTTTCAATAGTGCGCAAGATTTGAAAGAGCATTTTTCCACCTTCTTCGAGAATGCGCAGATAAAAAAGGTCATCTACAAAGCGAATATTTTGCCATAAGGCTTCAAGATAGATAGCTTCAGCAGCTTTTTGAAAGGCTGTTTCATTTGGCTCTTGCGCTTGTACAAAAAAATAGCTTGCTTTGGCAAGACTAAAATCGCCTGTATCAAATGTCCTATATCCTAAAAACTTTTTTTCTCTTAAAAAATCCTCAGGCTTTGGCTCGAGGTTTTTTTTATCAACCGTAGTTTTATAGACATAGAGTTTTTCGCTTCTGTCGATTGTACTGTTTTTTTCTAAGTCCTCGGATATAGACTCATCCGCATCACAAAAATAATATAAATCTTCAAGTAAATGTAGTTTTCGCACAAGAAATGCCATTGCTTCCTCTCTTTTTGCTTTGTTTTTTACGAATCTCTTAAGGTTTTTATGGAAAATAAATAAAAATAATAAAAAACACAAAAAAGTCCTTCAAAGCGACAATAATAATAGTAGGATACGCTTTTTTTGCGTTGATATCAATATGAAAATCTGGAGGATGTATGAACAAATGGATTTCTTTTATGGTATTTTTTGCCTTACTTATTCTGTCGACACTGATACTTTTTGTGCCGTCTTGTAAATTGAGCCCCCAAGGTATTGTCTTTTTACATGGCGATTTTGCGTCACCTGTTTTATTGGAAACAAGGATACAAAGTACTCAAACAATTGATTTTGTTTTTTCAGAGGCTTTGTCAAAGTTTAGTGCTGAGTTAAAAGAAAAAAAAACAGGGGAGGTTTTAGATTCACGCTTTGTTATGAGAGAGGAAGATGGGCGTTTTATGGTGAGTCTGCAGCTCGAAGAGGGAACAAAAGCAGGTGAGGGCTATGAATTGCATGCACGCATTTTTGATGTAGCGGGTAATTCTTGTGATATTCTTTTTGAGTTTTCAGGTTTCAATGATAGAATTCCACAAGTGATTATAAATGAAATTCAAACGGAGTATTCGAAACCAAAGGCAGAGTTTATAGAATTGTACTGTCAAACAAGTGGAAATATCGGGGGAATGTATCTGTATAATGCAGGGGATGGTGAAGCGCTTGCATATACCTTCCCAGCCGTGGAAGTTTCTGCAGGTGAATACATTGTCTTGCATTATCGCAGTTTGCCTGATGAAGATATTGTCGATGAGCTTTTTGCCTTGGATGAATCTGGAGGAACCTATTCTCACCCAGAGGCACGCGATTTTTGGGTAGCGGAAAACAAGGCGCGCCTTCCCAAAAGCGATGTTGTCTTGCTCAAAAATTCTTTTATGGGAGAAATTATCGATGCGGTGATGTATAGCGAAAGCGGAAAAACAGAATGGAAGACAGATGCGCTAAAAGCAGCGGCAAGAGCGGCTGTTGAAGCAGGCTTTTATGCGAGCGATTTACCTGCAGATCTTCCGTGCAGCGACAAAGTTACGGTAACGAGGACATTGAGCCGTCAAAGTGATGGAACATGGTTTGTAACAAAGACGAGTGGCGCAACGCCAGGTTATGAAAATTGTACTGTTCCATATTGATAGGTCTTTCTAGTCCCTGACTATATTAAAATCTTTGTTTTTGCTATAGTTAAACTATGGCAGAATTACTCGCTCCTGCAGGCAATATAGAAGCACTGAACGCAGCAATTGGCGAAGGTGCAGATGCAGTATACATGGGATTAAAGAGCTTTAACGCTCGCTTACGCACAACAAACTTTGCGTGGAACCAGTTTGAGGCCGCAGTCGAAGCGGTGCATAAACGTGGGAAAAAAATTTTTGTAACGGTGAACACCCTTGTCGAAGAAGGGGAACTTGAGCGGCTTTATCGTTTTTTAGAATATCTACAGCGAATCGGTCCTGATGGACTCATTGTCCAAGACATGGGTACAATTCGAATGATACAAGAGTTTTTTCCCGATTTGCGCATACATGCTTCGACGCAGTTAAACGCATCAAGTGCACATGCGGCAAATCTTCTTGCAAAGGAAGGTGTAAAGCGTGTTGTGCTTGCGCGCGAGCTGGGTTTTAGTGAAATACAAGCGATTCGACAAAAAACAAATATCGAACTGGAAGTATTTGTGCACGGTGCGCTTTGTGTAAGTGAGTCAGGACTCTGTATGTTTTCGAGCTTTTTGGGTGGAAAATCTGCAAACCGTGGTATGTGTACACAAGCGTGTAGACGTTTTTACGGGGCAGAAAAGCCTTCTGGACAAGAACAAGGCTATTATTTTTCTCCCTACGACTTACAACTCATCGATTATATCCCCGATTTGGTGCAAGCGGGTGTAGAGTCCTTTAAGATTGAAGGACGTATGAAAAGCGCTGAGTATGTCGGCACTGTTACTGCTGCCTATCGTTATGTTTTAGATCATTGGCAAGAGGATAAAAAAGCTGCGATTGAAACAGCGAAGCGTATTTTGGCAACAGACTTTGCGCGTAAAAAGACAAGCTATTGGTATGAATCTTCGAGTGCAGAAAATCTTCTTGATCCAAAGCAGGCGGGGGGAACAGGGATTTATCTCGGGAAAATCGAAAAAATCCGCTACCATGAAAAAACAAAACAGCCATACATTTTTTTACGTGGTGGCTCCTATGAACCAGAAATAGGTGATTCTATCCGTTTGCATAAAAAAGATGATTCAAATCGTGTCAGTCATAAGGTAAAAGAAATCCTTGAATACGCTGGTGATTTATTTATAGATGCTCCAAAGGGTTTTAGTAACGGCGATACTGTGTACTTGTTGCAAACAAAGTCTATGTCAAAGCGCCATCCCTTTGTTTTGCCAAAAGATTTGAGCAAATATCGAAGGCAACCTGGGGCAGGTACCTTGCCTCTTATGGAGTTAGAGCGTCTTCCTAAAAATAGCTTAGACTATTTTCCTCAAGGGCTCTATGTGCAGGTTTCCACAGTAGAAGATTTTCATGCAGTCTTACATCAAAATAATGTGCGCTATATCTTAGAGTTTAATTTTAAAACAAAAGAAGCGCTTATAGATAATATGGAATCGCTACCGGTTTCAAAAAAACAAGTTATTATATCCTTGGACCCTTTTTACCCACAAGATTTAGAAAAAAGTTTGCAGCAAGATATGGACGATTTAGTAGCGCTTGGCTATGAAAGCTTCATGGTAAATAACCTAGGACATTTTGCTTTATTTGACAGAAAAAAAACAAATCTCATTGCTGGTCCCTACTTGTATACGATGAATCGTTGGGCAGCTTCTTTTCTCGAAAATCAAAATATTGAAGCCTTTGTTTCATCCTATGAAAACTCGAGAAAAAATCTTGAGGCTAGTTTTGAACAAGTGCATCGGAAAAAAATATTACTTCCACTTTTTGCCTATCCTGCACTATTTCGTATGCGTTTTACTCTACCAGAATCCTATGACTTTAATTATTTTACTGACAAGGAAGGCGAAATGTTTAAATCGCTTTCAACGCCAGATGGCTCCTTTGTGCTTCCCGAAAAACCTTTTTCTATTTTAGATAAATATAGCCAAATGCAGTCCGCAGGTTTTAGTCGTTTTTTAATTGACCTTTCAAAAACAAAGGTAGCAAAGGGAACTTATAAGCAACTTTTACGATCGATGTATACGGCTGAACCCTTAGAGGATATTAGCAGATTTAATTGGGCTGAAGGTTTTTATGATCCAGAAAAGATAGCACAGTATAAAAAAGCCAATCTTAATCGCGAAACTTTTTCTAAGTCGAGACCTAGAAGACCGAAAGGCTCTTAAGATTGGCAAGGAGATTTTATTTATGAAAGAAATAAAAAACTAAAATGCGGGAATTGCTTCTTCTTTACCCTCCTTTTCTGGATTTTCTGAAAGGTTTAGCTCATTTTCATCAAGCCCCTTTTCTTTTTTTGCAAAAACAGGCTTAAATTCGACATGCTCGGCAACAACGGATACTTTGGAATAATTTTTTCCGTCACTGCCAACCCAGCGATTTTGCTTGAGTCTTCCTACAACGCGAACCCCCCGTCCCTTGCTCCCGTTTTGCGTGCAAGACTGCGCTAAATTTCCCCAGGTTTCTACATCGAAATATGAAACTTCTTTTTCTAAACTTCCTTCGCTTGACTTATACGCACGGTTTGATGCAATGGAAAAAGTACAAAGCGAATTGCCTTTTGCGGTTTCCTTGTACAAAGGATCTCGCACGATATTACCTTCGATTACCAGTGAATTAATTAAATTCATACACTTCTTTTGTCTTCCAACTGCGCTTATCTAGAAGTTGGAAGCCTTTACTCCTATACAATAATTTTTACTTTTACGCAGAGGTAAAAGAATATAAACCCGCACTGACTTGCAACGTAAGCAGATAGGGTTCATTCGGCCGTATCTTATTAGTGGCGGTTTACTTGAGTTTTTATTAAAAAATAAAAAAAATAAATAAAAAAAATAAAAGTCGAGGTTTTTTATATCGAAATGCGTAGGTTTTTAGTTTTTTTTAACGATTTGTAGAATATAAAGCTGAATATAGGTTTCAAGCTCTTTTTTATTTTGTATTTTTTGTAAGGCGGGAGTATTTACAAGGGTTTTTGCAAGATTTTCGACACGATCTTTGGTAAAACTATGTGATTTAAGGCTTCGAAGTACCTTTCTAAAATAATCGCGAATAAGAGCATTTACGTCTTCCGTTAGATCTTCTCTTGCCTGCGTATTTAAAATCCTATTCCATTCATTTAATGCGCGCGAGAGTTCTTTTTCAAGCGTTGAATCAGCAGGTACTAATTTTTTTTCAATTTCAAGCGCATTTTTTTTCAGCTCTTCTTTGCGACTTGGTTCTTTATCTTGTTTTTCGTCTTCAGGTTTTTGAATTTCTTTCGGCTGTTTTGTTTTTTTGGGACTTGGTTTTTTGAGAAAGAGTCCAATTAACCAAGAGAAAAAGGGGATAGAATGCCAAAATGGAAGCATTATTTTTGCATCAGTATGTAGCTCATGTCTGTTGAGCATTAAAAGCTCGCTATAGGAAATGCGTTTTCCGTTTACAAAGAGATTTATTTTATCGCTTACAGGATTTTGTGTAGAGCGTGTTTCATAATGTACGAGAGGTAAAAAGTTTGCCGTTAATAGTGCGTATAAAACGGGCGACGTGTTTTTTACAATTTGTTCAAGTAGTTCTTCAAAGGCTTTTTGGTCTTTAATCGCCGGTACTGCTTCGTAGGCTTTGAGTTTTTTAAACCAGTCTTTTACGATTGCCTGTGCAATATGTTCACGAGATTCACTCGCAAGTCGAACGATGAGTGGAATTACGCGTGTTTTTAGGATAAAAAACCGCTGTTCTGTTTCAAGTTTAAATACAAGGAGCTTGGGTAAGTCCTTGTTTTCTAAAGAAGTGCTTGCTTCATGTAGCCATTCGTTTAAGTCTTGTTCACTGTATTGGCCAAGAAGAGGAACGCCACGAGAGTCCACAAATCGTGCTATGGAGTCGTTATTAAAAAAATATGGTGGTTTTCCTAAGATAAGTTCAAGGTTTTTAAGAGCGGTAAGCCTTTGTTGGTCTTGCTGAAATTTAGTTTTGAAATAGGTGATAGCTGTCTCAGTTATTTGAATTGCTTGTAAAATAGAAACGTGTTCGACAGTGAGATCTTTTATCTTTTCATAGTCTTGGCGAATAAAAAAACAAAGTTGATTCCATAAATAAAACGCATCGGATGAAGTTTTTAGAGAATCAAGGGTTTCACTTGGTCGGGTGATAATTTGTGAAAAAAAGTTTTTTACGCTTAACTCTTTTCCAGGGTTTGAGCTACGTAATTTTTTTAAAAAATAATCATGATACTCATCTTTTCGAAGCATAAAGCGTATTTTGTTTATAGAAATATCTACGAGGTTGTTTAAAGGGAGAGAGGAAGGATAGAGAAGCATTGGAAGTTCTCTCGTAAAAATGAGGGCATAGAGATTATTTGTGTCAGAAAGTTCATTATTAAAAGATTTATAGATTAAATCTGTTACCGTTTGTTTTTCGTAGACCTCATCGGGTACTTGACGGGGAAGGTCCTGCACCACAGGATATGGTATAGAAAGATTATTTTCTATTTCTCGGTAGCGTTTGTAATAAAAATCTATGAGAAAGGCTGTTACAACGATAGCTTTTTTGTCTGTGTCAGGATTTATTATAAAAACTTTTTTTTGCTCTATGAGTTTTAGTAAATCTTTGTTTAAGGATTCAGCAGTGCTTGTAATATAGGGAAGTAGGTTTGGTTGCGATTCTATGTGATGTTGTGCATAGCGTTTTAGATAATCATAAAATTCATTATATTGAATAACTGATGTATTTTGTTTTGAGGAAAAAAGTGATAAAATTTCATATAATTTTGTTTCACCAGCCATTCTTTTATTCTATCACTAATGGGCAAAATTCTCAAGGCTTAGAGATAAAATATAAAAAGCAATAGTAAAAAAAATGAAAACAGGCTAGTATTAGTTAGCGAGAGCAACTGCAATAATGCTTTCGTTTAAATAAAAAAGAGGTTATGATGATATCTAAACGTGTTTTATCGCTCAATCCCTATGTCCCCGGAGAACAACCAAAGGATAGGCCCTATATAAAAATTAATGCAAATGAAAATCCCTATCCACCGTCAAAGAAGGTTTTTGCTGCTATAAAAAAATATTTGAAAAAAAATAAGAAAAGTCTGGCAAGGTATCCAGACCCAGAATCTCATGCTTTGAAAGAAGCAATTGCAAAAATGCTAAATGAAACGAGGGGGTTTTTATCTGCTACAGAAATGAGTCCTCAGTTGGAAATAAAGCCTGAAATGATTTTTTGTGGAAATGGTTCTGATGAGGTTTTATCTTTTGTCTACTATGCTTTTTTTGATTCAGAGCATCCCCTCATTGTTCCAGAATATACCTATAGTTTTTATCCCGTTTATGCGAGTTATTATGATATTGAACTAAAAAAAATTCCACTGAAGGAAGACTTTCATCTCGATACAAAAAAGATGCTCGAGTTTGCACAAAACAATGCTGTTTCTGGTATGATTTTTGCAAACCCAAATGCACCGACTTCTTTGGCGCTTAGTACTGATGAAATCCGCTCTATGCTTTTGGTCTATCCAAAGGAAAAAGTCTTTGTTGTAGATGAGGCCTATGTTGATTTTTCCGATGAAACAGCTTTGAGTTTGCTTTCCGAATTTCAGAATCTTGTTATTATTCGCACCTTTTCAAAATCATTTTCTTTTGCAGGTATGCGTTTAGGTTATGCGGTTGCAAATCCAAATCTTATAGAAGCGCTTACACGGGTGAAAAATTCTTTTAATCACTTTCCTGTAGATTGTATAACGCAGGAAGCAGGAATTGCGAGTTGTGAAAATGTGGGCTATTATAAAGAAACTGCTATGCGCATAAAAAATACGCGTCAGTTCTGTGTAGAAAAAATGCGAGAGCTTGGGTGGTTTTGTTTTTCTTCAAAGACAAATTTTATATTGGCAAAGAAAGAGGGCTATGCAGGAAAAGACTTGTATGAGAAAATAAAAAGCAAAGGTTTTCTTGTGCGCCATTTTGCAAGTCCCTTGGTGCAAGACTATGTGCGCATTACAGTTGGTTCAGAAAAAGAAATGGCTGTTTTTTTGGAACTTATAAAAGACTTTTAGTAAATTGATCTTTTACTGCAGCTTCTCGTTGTATTGCGAAGTTGTTAAAAAAAGGCAATTATGAAAATTTTGATTTTCTCATTGCTTTTTGTGAGGAGGAAAAAATGCGTTTTTTAGTTATTTCGGACATTCACGGAGATTTGGCATATCTGTCAAAGCTTGAAGAAGAATTTGTGCAAGCTGATGCGGTCATATGTGCCGGAGATTTTGCTGAGGTTTTCAAAGAAGAAACTGGTTTACCTGTGCTAGAAAAGCTGGTAAAAAAACACGAGACGATTTTTTCTGTCTTGGGGAATTGTGACCCACCTTCTTTTTTAGAAAAACTAGAATCCTATGATGTCTCGGTGCAAGGCTTGGTCGCCTCCTTTGAGGGGCTTACTTTTATAGGCGCCGGGGGAGCAACACGTTTTACAGGGCAAACACCAAATGAAATCTCTGAGGAAGAAATACTCGGAGATATTGCTCTCGTACAAAATGGAGAAGATGCTCCTTGGGATAATCTCGTTATGATCATTCACAACCCTCCTCATGATACAAAGCTCGATAAGGTTTCCATGGGCCTTCATGTTGGTTCAAAGAAAATCCGAGAAGCAGTTGAAGAGATAAAACCCTTAGTTCTTATAAGCGGGCATATTCATGAATCTTTCGCTATCGATAGCTTGGGAGAAACGCTTTTAATAAATCCTGGTTCTCTTGCCGAAGGTCGCTATGCTATTTTAGAAATAGAGAAAAAAAACGGCGTCTTTGAAGCAAGGGCTGAGTTAAAAGAAATAATTGTCCCCTAAAGATTTTAATACAGTGGCTTGAGACTGCGGCAAATACGAAAACCCATGTAATTGAATGCGATGTCTGGATCAAAAGCATAGCGGTCGCCTGCATAAATAAATGATGCATACGGACTCCAACTGCCACCACGACTCACTCGTTCATAACCGAATTCTGGTCCAGTGTAACGATCTCTTATATCAAAAGGTTGAGAATAATCCGCAAACCAGTCCCAGCAGTATTCTAAAACATTTCCGCTCATATCGAAGAGACCTGCGCCATTTGCTCGCCCGCTTCCTACTTCTGCATTTTTTGAAAAGAGCGTTCCTGCGGTACCAACTTTTTCTGTCTTTGTTGTATTGGCACTTGTCCACGCGATATCTGTCTCTAGAACAGAATCGTCGCTCTGTCCCTTAGCATTTACTGAGCCAGAGGGAAGGTTGCCTTTTTGGAATCCTGTTTTTGTTTTTCGAGCAGCCCACTCCCATTCAGCTTCTGTTGGAAGTCTATAGCCATCCGCTGTCCAGTCGCAGACGACAAGGTCTATTTTTGCGCTATCAGCAGAGTTTCGTAAAACCTCTCCGTCAAAGGTATAGCAAGGTGTATAGCCACGTAATTCGCTCAGGGCATTGCACCATACAATGGCATCTCGCCAGCTTATTGTTGTGACAGGTTCAAACCTACCCTCTTCTGTTGGCTCCTTTCCTCGTTTTCCTTCAGAGCCTTCTTGACCAGGATTTTGAAAAAGATAGCCTCTTTCAAGTGCTTGTTGATATACCTCGTACCAGAGTGCGTAGGTGGTTTCGTAGGCATTTATTTCGAAGGGGGAGAGAATGAGTTTTACTACACTCGATTGCACACTTTCTCCCAAAACAAAGGGAGACTCCAAGCTTTCTATTTCAGATTTACTTGCAAAACTATACATTTTAAGGTGCTCAGGAAGTTGAGATAGACTTTGTTTTTCTTCGCTTTTATGCAACCAACGCCATTCATTTACAGCGCTTTGAGAAAAAAGAGCTGCGGCGATACAAATAAAAAATATGCTATAGAGGTGTTTTCTCTTCATAAAAAGAGTATACATCGAATTTTATATTAGGTGAAGTCCTTAAAAATAATTAAATCCTCTGTCAAATACTAAAAAATCTTGAATATTTTATTATTTTTAATTTTTTTTTAAAAAAAATAAAAAAAACTCCTTAGAAAAACCAATAACAAGATAGGAAAAAATAAAAAGGAGTTAAAACTACGATGGTAAAAAAAGCGATACCCTTTCTATGCTGCTTTTTCGTGTTTATATCAATGCTTTCTTCGAAAAGCTATGAGTTTATCGATCAAAACATAGACGAGGTGCTATTTGTGCTTTCTTTAGAAGAAGGCAAAACAATTATAGGAGACGATACAGTAGGCGGAAAAGCGACCTTTAGGGCAGTTGGAGAAAATTTTTCCAGCGTCTTTGATTTGTTTTTAGCACAGCAGCGCTTTTATGTTGAAAAAAAAGATGATCTTTGGCTTGTTTCAAAGATGCGGGTTTTATGCGACGACGAAAATGTTCTGCAAGTTGATGCCTTTGACATACAACCACAGCGCTTATTTGAGCAGATAAGCAGCGTGTCGGGTGTACCTATTTTATTTGACATTATACCCACACAAGAAATTTCCGTGCATGTGTCAAATCTTTCTGTAAAAGATTGCCTTGTGCTTATTTTGGCAAGCTTGGGAAATTATACTGTTACAGAAGAGAAAAATATGCTTCGTATACAACGCGAAGAACGGCAGATGATCGAAAACAAAAACTATGGATATTGCCGAATTGAAAAAAGTGCAAAGAGAGAAAATGCCGAGCCTAGTGCAGAAAACCGTTTTATCGAAGGCGATTATTTTTCTGTGGAGATTTCCCAAGCGATTGGAAAAAATGTTTTAGAGGAACTTTGTGAGCGTGCGGAAAAAGAAGTCGTCTTTCTCGCTCCCTGTGATGCCTTGATAGAAACGATACAGCTAAAAGATAAAAGCTTTCAAGAACTTCTCGATTTATTTTGTATGCAATTATATGTAAGTGCAATCGAAAAAGATGGAGTACTCTATTTTGTAGAGGGACAAGATACATTATTCAATAGCAAAAACTTTGGCAAAACGTGGGATATGTACAAGCTTGATTATCTTAAGAGTCAAGAGTTTAGCTCCTTTTTGCAAAATCGATTTGAAAATCTTCGCATGTATACTATTTCTTCTTCGCTTCTTTTTGTTCTTGCAAATGATAAAATACATAAAGAAATTCAATCATTGATTCAGATAGTGGATATCCAAAAACAGCCCTTTATTGTTTCTTTGCAGTTTATCAAAGCAGAAGAATTTTTCGCGCATTTACCGCCAGGATATACAGCTGATGAATTTTATAGAATGGGACATGATGGGGAACTCTTTTATCTAGGTACAGAAAAAAAATACGAGTCCTTATTGGGGCTTGTGGAAAAAATAGATTTGCCGGCGAAACAAATTCTCTACGATTTGTTGGTTCTTCAAGTGCAAGATTCAAGTAGTTTTTCTTGGGAGCCATCTTTGTCCGCAAAAACAATTTCGGCTGTCGAGCGTCCCTTTGTAAGTGTTGATTTAGGTTCGGTTTTAGATTTGCAGTTCAATGTCTTATCTGCCTTTGGTATAAATTTTGCAGTTAACTTACAAACAGCTATAAATGAGAGCAAGGCAAAAATATTTGCTGATACGAGTTTACATGGCTTATCGGGAACTCCCATTCATTTCCAAAATACAAATACCTATAGATATAAAGATATTGCTATAAATCCAGAAACGGGAAAGCCAATGTACACGGGAATTACAAGGGAAATTGTTTCAGGTTTATTTCTAGAAGTTGAAGGTTGGGTTTCAGGAAGCGGGATGATTACAACAAAGGTAAAGGCGACTATTTCTAAACGTGGTGCAGATGTTTCTTTGTCGGCTGGAAATCCTCCACCGACATATGAAAAAATAATTACAACAGAGGTTCGATCTAAAAGCGGAGAGACAGTTATTTTAAGTGGGCTTATACAAGACGATTCTGTTTTAATTGAACAGCGCATTCCCCTTGTATCAAAAATTCCCATTATAGGAAAATTATTTAGCTCTCTAATAAATACGCGTGAAAAAACAGAAATGCTTATTTATCTTATACCCAAGTTAGTAAATGATGATGAAGAAAATAAACTAGAAATTCGAGATAAATATCAAGAACGGATGGACGACATTACAAAAAACATATTTCATTTTTTAAAGGAGGAATGTGGATATGAGTTTTAATTTATCTTCAAAGTTTTGCGCCTATAATAAAGTGGTGCAACTGGAAAATTCTGAAATGCAATGTGTGATTGGTCTCAGTCAAGAAAATGATGAGATAAAAAATATTATTGCAAAAAACTTTAATCAAAAAAGAAGGTCAGAAAGACAAAGGCTTTTGTTTAGAAAAATTTCTACTGAAGAGTGTTTGCGAAAATTATCGAAAGAGTTTTCAAATGCATTGTTTCTTAAAAAAGTTGAGGAAAAGGAAAAAGAGAAAAGTCATTTCGATGATGTCCCTATAAAAAATATTTTGAATTCGATGATTATTGAATGCCTTGAAAATAAAGGAAGTGATATTCATTTGCAGAGATGGGATAATTTTTATGAACTGCGCTTTCGCATTAACGGTACGATGAAAACGCAATCGAAAATAAATGCTGAAATCGGCGATGCGCTTATGCAACGTGTGAAAGTTTTATCAAAGTTGGATTTAGCTGAAAAGAGAAAATGCCAGGATGGTCGTTTTGACTTTCTAAAAGGCGATTATGAAGCTGAGTTACGTGTCTCCGTTATCCCTTGCTTTTACGGTGAGTCATTAGTTTTACGAATATTGGATCGGAAAAAAAATATAGAAAATTTTTCTAGTCTTGGTTTTAATGAAGAGCAAGAAAAAATGCTCGATGAAATTGTGAAAAGCACAAGTGGTTTGGTGCTTATTTGCGGACCGACTGGTTCGGGTAAAACGACAAGCATGAGTAGCATACTCGGTGAGATTCAAAAGCTAAACAAAAAAATAATTAGCTTAGAAGATCCAGTCGAATACATTATCCCAAATGTTACACAGGTGCAGATCAATAAAAATCTCGGTCTAGATTTTCCCACATTACTTCGAAGTGTTATTCGACAAGACCCTGACATTGTTGCAATTGGTGAAATAAGAGATAGTGCAACAGCAAAAATTGCGATACAAACAGCGCTTACTGGGCATTTAGTTTTGGCTACTCTTCATGCTGATTCAGCTCGAGATAGTTTTTTCCGTTTAACGGATATGGGCGTTCCTGCGTATTTACTTTCAAGTGTTTTGAAATGGGTTATTTGCCAAGAACTCGTCGTCCTGCCAAACTCAAGAAAGCTCAATGCTTCCATAACATATTGTGATTCAGATTTTCTTTCAGAATTGAAAGAGGAGTGCAGATATGGCAGCTAATTTGTTTTACATGTTTTGCTCGAACCTTTTAGGTTTTTTGCAGGGAAAATTCTCCTTGCAAGAATCTTTGGAGCTAATGTCTTCACATGAGGCAACAGGTAAAAAAATAAAAAACTTTACATCTTATATTTTAAGTGAGTTAGAAAAAGGTTCCCAGTTTACAACTATTTTGATTGCAAATCCATATATTGTAATAAAAAAACAATACCAGCTTTTATTTTATAGCGAAGAAAAAACAGGAGATTATAAAAAAAGTCTAGATTATGTATGTAAGAGTGAAAAAGAAAAAAATGAAACTATAGAAGAAGTTATAAAACTTTCTTTATATCCTTTATTTATTATTTTGCTTTGCATATTTGGTTCTATTGCTTTTATTTTCTACAGCAAAGACTTTCCCGTTTATGTACAACAAGCATCTGTTTTTAGCGGAATTGCATATGCAAATATATTTTTAGTTTTCTTTCTTTTGCTTTTTGCATTTTCTTTTTATATGCTACATAAGAAACCAATTAAAAATATTTTTTTAATCTGTCTCGATTTTTTTCTTGCACAATCTTTTGATTTTACAACAGCCTTAGAATATGCAAGCTATGTTTTTGATGACAAAAAAAACATACGGCAAATTGTTTTGGACTCTTTATCTGGATTATCACTTGGATTAGAACTTTCGACTGTCTTTGACAAAACGGGTTTATTTACAAAATCAGAAATAAAAACCTTGGACCTATATATTTTCAATGGAAATCTACGCGGCGGGATAGATATTGTTTTAAAAGAGCTTGAGAGAAAAGCTCAAAAAAACAAAGACATCTTTATATCCTTGGTCGAGCCAAGCTTAATAATCTGTGCCGGAATTTATTTTTTACTAATAGTTATACATTCACTCTTACCCTATTTGACTTTTTATGGAGGTCTTTTATGAAAACAAAAGATGATGGTGGATTTACTTTTGCAGAAACAATTGCATCCCTTGCAATTATTCTCATCCTTAGCTGCAGCGTTGGTTTTGCTGCCTTTAAGTTTATCGATAGGGCAAAAGAAGTTTCTGTACAAACGCAAATCTTACAGTTTAAGACTGCATTAAATGCGTATTATTTGGATTGCGGATTTTTTCCCAACGAGGCACAAGGCTTAGAAGCTTTATGGGAAAAACCGTTTTTAGAACCAGTTAGTTCTGAATGGAAGGGACCATATACAGATAAAAAAATACCCAAGGACCCCTGGGGTAATTTTTATGTGTATAAAACAGAGAATGACAAAGGACTTCCATATGTAATTTTTTCATATGGTAGAAATGGAAAAGTTGAAAACAGGGACTTGCATTATGAAAATTCGAGCATTATATATTCGTGGGAGTGATTCAGGTTCGAGTTTCGCTCTTGCATTATTTCTTCTGAGTTTTGTTGTCTATGTATATTTTCCTCTTGCGCTTCTTGCAGACAGTAAAATAAAAGTGCAAAAACAAAAGCTGGAGATGTTCACTCGTGCAATAGAGAGAGACAATAAAGTCTATGAAAATTATTTTGAGGAATTGTTCTATGAAACTCCTTGAGTCGGTTTTTGTGGTTGCGGTGATCTGTTTATTCGCATCAAGTTTTTTTGGAGGTTTTGCTTTGTTAGAAAAAGAAAAGTTGTATTTGGATTTTCTAAAAAAATATGAGGCAGTCGTTTTTATAGATCAAGATTTTAAAGCAAAAAGTAAGATGGGATATTTTTTGTCCACAGAATCAAAAGATAAATGGATGCTTTTTATAGAGAATTATTTTTCTTTGGAAAGTATTCGTTTTTTTGAAACGTCTAAGGGTAGGAAGTTTTGCTATGACCTAGAATTTTTTCTGAGCGGCGAGAAATATACAATAAAATATGCAGGAAGATTAGATGAAAAAATATAATTATATGGACGAAACGGATTATTGTGTTTTTGAATTTGAAAAAAACATGCTTAGTTTTAAAGAGCTCTTTTTTCAAAAAAAATGGAAGTCAATAATAAGAAGCGAACTAGAAAAAATGTATCCAAGCTTTGACAGTTTTACTTTGTGGCAGGTAAAAGGTCTGTACTCTTTTTTTAGAAAAAAAATCTTAGTTATTGTCGTTGAACCAGAAGTCTATGCGAGGTATAAGATGAAATCAAAAAAAATGAAAATTTTATATAAGGGAAAAAAATATACCTTTTCACTGAACTCTATTCATATTTTTTTGGGAATTTTCAGTTTTATTTTTCTAATAGCTCTTTTGTTTTTTTACCGGTTTTATAACAAAGAAAGATATAGAGAGCCAGTTCGTAATCATAGCTTTGAAAATATTTTTCCTGAGGAAACAAAATCAAAATTGCTTTCTGTTTATACCGCATTAGAGTGCTTAAAAAAAGAAAGTAGAGGCATAGAATTTGAAGAGTTTAAATGGGAACTAGATAAGACAGGAGGGGAAGTTTTTGAAATAACTATAGAAGATATATTCCCTGAACAAATAAGTGAGATTCTAAATCTAGATAAAAAAGAGCATTCAGATTTTAAAATTTTATCTATAGCATACAAAGAAAATACTCCACAAGTGACCTTCTTGCTTCGAACAAAAACAAGTTTTGATGTTTTTGAAAAAAATAAAATAGAAGTTTTAAGGTCTTATGTTCAAAGCACAGGTGGATCCTTTCTAAAAGAAAAAACAGATCAGAGTGAAATCAATTTTAAGATTCCTCAAAAAAAATTAAAGGCATTTAATGTTTTGTGTCAAAAAGAAGATATAGCTATAAAAAAAATCGATCTCTATAGGAAAGATGGACAATTGTTTGTGACAGTACAACCAGCTGAAACGGGAGTTTCCCTGCATCGAATTTTAAAATATTTTGAAGATGAAAGAGAGACAGTTGTTCAAACACTAAAAGTAGCTCAAGTAAGAGAAAAAAAAGTTTTTGATGGAGATTTCCTTGGAAAGATAATTGATGAGAGAGGAAATGAAAAACAATATTTTAAGAGCAAGGACAATAAAATATTTGTCCTTGAAAATAAACAAATAGGAGGTAGAAAATAAAATGAAAAAATATCTAAAAATAGTTATGTACCTTTGTTTTCTTTGTTGTTTCGTTTCGTGTGTATCGAGAAAATCTTTTGGTGAGGAGAAAATAATGTATGGGAAAATTTCTGACTTAGATAATAATCCAGTTTCTGATGCAGAAATTTATTTAAATGGGAGCATGAAAGCGAAGAGTGATAAAAATGGAAATTTTACATTTCAGTGTTTTGCATTTAAAGAAAACACTATACAGGTGTTCAGCAAAATCTACCAGCCTTTTTCTGAAGATTTTTCCTTAGAACATCAAAGCCAATTTTTGCAAATACGCTTAAGAGAAATGGATGAATTTATAGAAGAAGCAAAACAAGCGTTTAAAGAAAAAAAAGATGCAGAAGCTGAGACTATTTTGTTACATGCAATACAGGAAAACCCAAAGTTTCAACCTTCGTATTTATTCCTTGCTTTTATATATTATAAAAATAACGAAAGCGAGTTGTTGGAAAATCTTTTTGTTATAGCGGAAGAAGCGGGTTTGAAAAAACAAAACTTTAGTGATTATCTTCCTTTACCCATGGAGAAAAGATATGAATAAAAGATATAGAGTTTTTATTTTTTGTTGTTTTGTTTTAATGCTCTTTTTATCCTGTACCTTTGATTTTGGAAATCTTCCTCCCTATTGCATTTCTAGCCCACATATTATTTTAAACAATGAAGATGTATTTGACTCTTCATGTGGTTTGTTTTTTAATCTCAAAAATACTGATGCAAAAACAATTGCAAAAATCAACCTTGTTTTTTCTGCTTATGAAAGTAGTAATAAAAAGCCAATAACGACTAAATACCTAAATGAAATGTCGGTTCCTGTTTTTTTACCACATGGTGAAAGCCTTGAGGTTTTTATTGATTTGGAGCCTTTTATTTTTAAGATTCCTGATAGTGATTGTAGCGTTGATTTTTTTTGTATTAAAGAAATAGTGTTTTCAAATGGAGATGTTTGGAAAGATGTATTTTATAGCTATGCTTATTGTATTGAGTAGGGAGGTAGTGGGATGAAAATAAAATATTGTATTTTTATGGTTATATTTTTTATAGTATTTAATGCTTGCAATTTTGAAACAAATTTAGATGTTGAAAATTTTCAAAAAAAGGAAAGAGCATGGACTTTTCTTATTTATATGGCTGCTGACAATAATCTTGAATCAGCAGCAATTCGAGATTTTAATGAACTTGAAGCAGCGCAGTTTGACAGAGCAAAAATAAGTATTCTTGTTTTACTTGATAGAAGTCCCTTTTACGATAACTCAAATGGAGATTGGTCGGGAACACGATTGTATGAGATTTCTTATGATCCAAATGGCATCGACAATATAATTCGGTCGAAAGAAATAGTCTTTCCGCTCTTGGATATTGGAGGAGGAAAACAAACCAATGTAAATACCGCCGACCCTTTTGTCTTAGAAGGAACGATAGATTTTGTAAAGCAAAAATACCAAGCGGAAAACTATGGGCTTATAATGTGGGGACATGGCACTGGTTGGCGCAGCCCGGCACAAAATAATTATCGGTCAGCATCTAATGAATCCCTCGGTACTAAGGCCTTTGCCTTTGATGACACAAGTCAAACATATATGAGCCTTTCTAGCTTTCATAAGGCAATAGCGGGCAAGGGCTTAAAATGTATTGGCTTTGATACCTGTTTTGGTGCAGTTTTAGAACTTGCCTATGAAATCTGCGATGAAACAGAATGGATCATCGCATCTCCGTCTACGGTGCCGTTTGAAGGCTGGGATTATAAAAACCTGTTCAATTTTTTCACAAAGACAGATTTCAGTGTTGAATCATTTTCCATATCTATTCTTGAACAATTTCAATTGCAATACGCACAAGAAAATACTGCTGCATTAAGTATTATCAAAACTGATAAAATTGCAGCGTTAAAAGAAAGTTTTGATTCCTTTGCAAAAAAACTGGCAACGTGTATCGTCGACACTGAAGAGAGACATAGCTGTCTTGGATGGATATTGGAAGAGGTTCTAACATATAAAGATACGAGTGCCCGAACAGACGTCTTTGTGGATATTGCATCCTTTGTTGAGGAAGGTGGAAAACGCTATCAAGATTTAATGCCGCAGGCTGAAATAGTTTTGCTGAAACTATCAGAAGTACTACCTCTGTTTTATTCGACTGAAAAAAGAGACTATGGGGGCTTGGGTGTTTTTTTTATTGGCTTGGAAAATGGAATCCCAAATGCAAGCCATCCAAATGACTATGTGCAGGGTAGTGATTTTGGCGAATGTAGCCGTTTTGTAAAAGAGAGCGACGGTTGGGTTCCCCACAAAAATGGCGGAGATAGCTTACTCGATGTTTTATTTTATACAACATTTTAAATGAAAAAACGTATGCGGCATGGATGTCGCAGGGACTAAGTACACTCGTTTTGGTTTACTGTATAAATTACTCCGCCAAAACGAGATAGTTTCTTTTTTTATATCAAGATACCTTGACAGACGATGTAGCGTGTTGTAGTATGTATCTTGAAAGGAGATATATGTTACAGTATTCGGATATATTGCGAGGTTTAACGGACTCACTTATCTTAGCTCAACTAGAATATGGGGACAGTTATGGCTATGAAATAAGCAAGACAATTCTCAAAGAATCTGATGGTTCAATTGAGCTAAAGGAAGCAAGCTTGTATACCTCTTTTAGGCGTTTAGAAGAAGCAGGCTATATCACTTCGTACTGGGGGGATGAAAATTCTGGAGCCCGAAGACGATATTATACACTCAATGATGAAGGAAAGGTTTTCATTACTGAAAATAAAGAAGACTGGAAAAAAATTTCAAAGCAAATAAGCGATTTATTATCGGGGAAGAAAAAAAAGGAGAAAAACAAAGATGAGTACAAAAGTTAGAAACTATGTTGAGGTATTGTTTAGTGACATACCTCGAACAAAAAAGAGCCAAGAATTAAAAGAAGAAATTCTTGCAAATGTAACAGAGCGTTTCAATGCCTATATTGCGCAAGGCAAAACTGAAAATCAAGCTTATAGCTTAGCTGTTTCCGAAATGGGTGATATCGACGAAATGCTTCAATCGATTGCACCTGATCGCGAGCTCAAACCAAAGATTGACGCTTATCGAGTAAAGCGCGCAAAAAATACCGCTATTGCCGTTAGTTTATATATTATCGGGGTGGCTTTTTTAATTTTATTCGGTGGTCTTCCTACTATGCTCGATATGGATATATTAGAAGATACCGGTGGAATAATTGGGCTCATTGTATTGCTTGTTTTTTCAGCCATTGCAACCGCTATGCTTGTGTATACTTATTTAGCTGTGCCACAGGATATAGAACCCTATCTACGGGAAAGACAAAAGGATGACTATGATTTGGGAAGGGTGTCAGAGCAAAAAAGAATGCTCTTTAAGTCAGTGTCAAGTTTATTGTGGCTTGCAATTACTATTATTTATCTGCTTGTTAGCTTTACGACTGGAGCTTGGCATATTTCTTGGATTATTTTCTTAATTGGTTCTTTTGTACAACAGAGTATTCGCACCTTTATGATGATCGATTCAGACAAAGAATAGATGGAGTTTTTTAATGAATAAACATAAAATAACAATGTTGATTATAGCCTTTTTTTGGATTCTCCTTGCAATTTTTGCATCTCTCTTTTTTATACGACTTTTGACAGGTGGCTCCTGCCCTCTGTCTTTGAAATCTCGCTTTTTAGGAAATACAAAAAATCTTAGTGTAGAAGAATACCAATTTGATGTTGAAGGTATTTCTGAATTATCTCTTGAACTTATTCCTGAGAGTATTGATCTTACAAAATCCTCCGACAGTTTTATTCATGTACGTGTATCTTCTTTAGCTGGAGCCGAAAGCCCTGTTCCAAGAATAAAAAATCATGTTTTGGAAATTAAAAGAAGTAAACCAAAAACGCGGTTTTTTAGTTTTTACGCTTTTAAAGAATCTGTTGAGGTATCTATTCCAGAATCATTGATGTTAAAAAAAGATTTTATTATTCAAGCTTTTTCAACGAGCGGCAGCATTAGCATGAGCGACATGAGCGCATCAGAAATATTTGCATATTCTACAAGTGGCAGCATAAGAGCAAAAAAAGTACATGCAATAAAACTTGATTTTAAAAGCACGAGTGGAAGTGTCAAAGTCGAAGATTCTTCTTGTAAAAATGCGTCGCTTCATTCTACGAGTGGTAGCATTGTCTTCGAGGGATCCGCTGATGAGGCAGATTTAAGAAGTACTTCGGGCTCAGTAAATGCTGTCTTTTTAGAGATGCCCAAAAAAAATTCTCGATTTGTCTCAACTTCGGGGTCAGTTCGCCTAAGTCTTCCTGAAAACGAGGGTTTTGATTTTCATTATTCGACAATTTCTGGGTCTGTTCGAAACGAGTTTACAGGATTTCGAGGGAAAAAAACTGGTGTAAACCGATATAAGGATGGTGGAATAGCTTTTGATTTAAGCTCTACTTCTGGTTCCGTTAGAATAGAGAGAAATTAGGGAGAGAAAAAGATTCAAAAATCTTTACAGGATTCTAGCACCAGAATAAAAAAAGTGATAGAATAGTATAATGTTTCCCCGGGTGCTGGAATGGTAGACAGGCTCGTTTCAGGTGCGAGTGCTCGTAAGGGCGTGGAAGTTCAAGTCTTCTTCCGGGGAAAAAAAGAGCTAGGCCCTTTGCCATAGCTCTTTGTGTTTTAAAAACACCTGCCCGTTTTCGCGTGCGTGCAAGAATCTCTGTTTTGCCCACATTGATAGCATATTTCATTCTCCAAGGCTTCCCCCGCAAAGTAGGCACGAATATTTTCAAAGCTTGTGTGCGCAATTGACTCGAGCGCATCTTGCGTTAAAAAAGCTTGATGACTGGTAATAATCACATTTGGGAAGGTCATAAGGCGAGCGAGGGTATCATCTTCGATAACTTCGGTTGACCAATCTTCAAAAAAGTATTTATCTTCTTCCTCATAGACATCAAGGGCAGCACCGCCGATGAGCTTGTGTTTGAGGGCATGCACCAGGGCCTTTGTGTGAATTAAGGCACCACGTCCTGTATTTATTATGACAGCATCATTTTTCATCAGTTCAATAGACGGAAGGTCTACAAAATGGCGAGTTTCAGGTGTAAGAGGGCAGTGCAGGGTGATAACATCGCTTTCTTTAAAAAGGCGTTCTTTTGAAACGTATTCTGCACCAATGTTTTTTGCCCAAGCTTGATCGGGGAAGACGTCGAAAAGGAGAATATTCATCCCAAAGCCTTTTGCAATGTTCGCCATAATTTTCCCTATTTTTCCCGTCCCTACAATACCGATTGTTCGCCCCTGCATATCTCTTCCGGTTAAACCCACGAGGCTAAAGTTTCCGCTTTTTGTTCTATTGAAAGCTTGAGGAATTTTTCTTGTAAGTGCAAGTAAGAGAGAAACCGCATGCTCAGCAACAGAGTAGGGTGAGTAGGCAGGTACCCGGGTAACATGAATTGTATTGAAAAGCGCTTTTAAGTCTAGATTATTATAGCCTGCACAGCGCATGGTAATAAGTTGCACATTGTGCTCTTTTAAAATGCTCACTGTTTTTTCATCAATCGCATCATTTACAAAGGCACAAACAACGTCAAAACCCTTCGCTGCATGTGCTGTCGACGCTTTTAGGCGAAACTCAAAAAAATGTAAATCATAGCCATATTTTTCATTTGCCTTATTAAAAAATACTATATCGTAGGGTTTTGCGTCAAAAACCGCTACTGAAATTGTTTTATCGTTCATATTGTACCTCCAATATGATTTAGTCTAGCAAATAATAACCTAGTAAGTCAATAGGTTATTGCGAGTTTCGGTAGTGCTTTTTAAGCTTGACAATTTGCATAAAACAAGTGATGCTATTAACATGGATAAAACCAACTTAAGAAAAGCAAAGCGTTTTGAAGAGGTTGCAAAAGTAAGTGTTCCAAATCTCAGTCAATTTTCTGGTGTCTTAGTTGATGTAAGTAAAATAGGCTGTAGGATTCATTTTAATGTATTTCTAAATATTGAGATGGATATGGAATACGAGATTTTAATTTTTCCGGTACTAGCGGATATCGACTCTTTTACGCTTGTGGGTGAGCCAGTTTGGGTTCAAAATAAATCAAAATCAACAGAAATTGGTTTTAAGTTTCTTCGTTCCGTAGGTATGAAGCCATTTGAAGCCTATATCGATAATCTTGAAGCTCGAGAAAAAAAAACATTCTGGGAGGAACGACTCTAAATTTTTTAGAAGAAGCTTCTTCCTTGCGCTAAAAAAATAAGCTCGACAAGAAATCGTTGGAAAATGAATAAAGACTTGATAAAAAATCGATAGAATATACTTACTTTTATTGATATACTTGGTCCCATGGACCTTAGCTTAAAACCCATTTCGGGGCGGGCTTTTTTAGCCTACCCTGAGATGCTTGATTTTTTATTATTGGAGATAAGAGAGCGTTTTTTTATCGATGTAAAGAATATAAAAAACTCTGATTCCGATTATAGCGAAAAAGAAATAAGTATTTTTCCACATTCAAGCGAGCCCCTTCTTTTTGGCAATCTCTTGTATATTCCGCAGTGGAATGAGGAAAAAAATCCCTATTGGGCAGCGACGGTTTTAGAGGCGCCCGCTCTCTTGGATTTTTCTTCTATAAAACAAGCAGCCCTTTCTTTGCGAAATATTCAAAGAAACTGGGGCTCGTATCAGTACAAGCTATTCCGTCGGGCGGCCCTCATCGTTGAATCGCTTCCCTACATAAATCCCAAACCGCGTAGTTTTCCCTATCTCATACCCGAAAGTCCCATGGGCTTATTTACGCTTGTGAAAAAAGAGCTCATTTTATGCAGTGCAAAAACAAGCAGCCCTCTAGCCGCTGGTTGCCTGAGTTTAGTTGAAGATAAGATAGAACCACCGAGCAGAGCTTATCTAAAGTTTCAAGAAGCTTTAACGCGTTTATACAGTGCAAAAGGAAGCATTCCGCAAAAAAATGAGCGCTGCCTCGATCTTGGTGCTTGCCCTGGAGGCTGGACCTGGGTTTTGCGCCAACTAGGCTGCGAGGTTCTTGCGGTTGATAGGACTGCTCTTGACGAGAAGCTTATGAAAGACCCCAAGGTTCGCTTTATCAAACACGACGCTTTCACCCTGCCGCTTGAAGAACTAGGACCCTTCGATTGGATATTTTCCGATGTTATTTGCTACCCGGAACGTTTACTCGAATGGGTAAAAAAAATACTCGCGTCTGGCATAACAAAAAAAATGATTTGCACAATTAAACTACAAGGAGATATAGACTGGCAGATTATCGATGCCTTTGCTGAAATCCCACATAGTTTTGTACAACATCTTTGCTATAATAAACACGAATTAACCTGGTTTTATTGCGAATAAACAAAAAATTTGCTATGCTCATAGATAACTTCCTAAATATAGATAAACGGATAGTATGTTTGATAAAACGAGGTAGGAAATGGATATTATTTCAATTTTACAAGAAAGTGAAGCAATGCTCAGTGGGCATTTTTTATTATCATCAGGCTGTCACTCTGACAAATACTTTCAGTGTGCAAAGTTATTGCAATATCCCGATAAAGCAAGTCTTGTTTTATCGGTGCCAGTCCAAGAGATTCTTGCAGAAAAAAACGCAGAAAAAATAGACTTCGATGCCGTAGTCGGTCCTGCAATGGGTGGCATTATTCCTGCCTACGAGTTTGCACGGCAACTGGGGACCCCTGCATTTTTTACCGAAAGAAATGAAGACGGAGACATGGTTTTGCGTCGTGGTTTTGAAATAAAAGAGGGAATGAAAATCCTTCTTGCAGAAGATGTTATTACCACCGGGCGTTCAACGCTTGAAAGTGCAAAGGTTTTACAAGATTTAGGAGCAAAAATTGTAGCATCTATTTGCATCGTCGACCGCAGGGCCGAAAATGCAGAAAACCCCTTTAGCTGGCCTATTTTTTCTGCATTGCGCTCACCAACGCTCAAGTTTGAGCCAACTAACTGCCCTCTTTGCGATGCAGGAGAAATACCGCTCGTCAAACCAGGCTCACGAAAGAAAATCTAGTCGGATAGAGGCAAAAGCTCGAGAAAAAAATGAATTTAGTAATCGATATTGGCACAACAAATATTATTTTCTTTGATGGACAGAGAAAAACGCTATTTCGTAACCCCCAATATCGATTTGGCAGCGATATTATGAGTCGTATCCTCCATGCAATGCAAAAAGGCCAAGAAATACAAACGCAGCTTTTACGTGAGGTTCTTGTAGAAGGGCTTTTTTCCTGTCTAAATGATAAAAAGATACAAAGCCTTGTAATTGTCGCAAATACCGTGCAATTACATTTTTTACTTGGCTTAGATATAAGCGGTATGGCAACATTTCCTTTTACACCGCTCGAATTTTTTGGAAGGGCTTTTTCCTTGGACGCAGTTTTTGGCGGTCTTGCTACGAAAATCGCGCCCCTTTTTAGCGAAAAAAACACAGAAGTTTTTATTCCCGCTTGTTTTGATGCCTTTATCGGTGCAGATTTAGTTGCGGCAAGTTTGGGGGTAGGGCTTTGGCAGCTGAAAGAAAAGGCGAGTCGTTTTGATAAAGCTTGCAGAGAAACGTCTCAATTGCTCATAGATATTGGAACAAATACCGAGTTAGTTTTGCGGCACAGGGGGAAAAATCTTGTGGCATCGACTGCTGCAGGACCAGCCTTTGAAGGTGGCAAAACGAAGAGCGAACTCAAGGGCTCCGAGCTCCTTCATGCGCTCTCCCTCATGCTGAGTCAAGGACAAATGGATGCAACAGGCTTTATTTTGGTTGAAAAACCGCTTTTATGTCAAGAAGATGTTCGCGTTTTACAACTTGCCAAGGCTGCTATCCGTGCCGCTGTCGACACCCTTCTTTTTGAAATGCAGATAGATGCAGAAGAAATAGATGTAGTTTTTATTGCAGGAGCCTTTGGCTCGCATATAGAAGTGAAGGATATAGAAAAAACAGGACTTTTGGATGCCGGTTTGGCAAAAAAAATAAGCTTGAGGGAAAATGCGGTTTTAGACGGTGCTTTTTTATGTACAAAGGCTGCTCTCGAAGCAGATTTCCATACCCTATCTAGCTTTGTAGAAAAAGAATTTTCTCAAACGACCCTCGTTCAGCTCGCTGATAATGCTTTTTTTGCAAAGGCTTATATAGAGGCGATGTCTTTTTAAGTATCGTTTTATACATAGATTGTAAAAGATAAAAAAAAACCTTCAAAGCGCGAGACTTTGAAGGTTTTTGTAGATTTTGGTTTTTTTAGCGAGCGTATTCTACAATACGTGTTTCACGAATCATCGTGATCTTAATTCGCCCCGGATACTTGAGGTCTGCTTCGATTTGTTTTGCAATATTTCGCGCCAAATCTTTAACCTCTGCATCAGGAATTTTTTCGTTATTTACCAAGATGCGTAGCTCACGACCTGCTTGAATTGCGTAGGCTTTTTCTACGCCTTCAAAGTGTTCCGCAATTGCCTCAAGGTTTTCAAGACGTTTTACATAGTTATCTATGGTTTCTCGCCTTGCCCCTGGACGTGCAGCAGAAATTGCATCTGCAATTTGTACTACAATTGCTTCAATTGTTGTCGGCTCCACATCATTGTGGTGGGCACCGATTGCGTTTATAACCCTTGGATCTTCGCCCATTTTTCGTGCAAGGTCCATTCCCACTTCTGCGTGGTTTTGGTCTGAATCAGTTTCTGCACCCTTCCCAATATCGTGTAAAACCGCTGCTCGTTTTGCAAGTTCCTTGTTTGCCCCAATTTCTCCAGCTAACATTCCTGCAATAATTGCTACTTCTTTTGCGTGCATAAGGACATTTTGTCCATAGCTCGTTCTAAAGTATAATCTACCAAGGGCTCGAACTCCTTCCTGGCTCATATTATGAATACCAAGATCGAAGAGCACTTTTTCGCCTTCTTCGTAGATCTTATGTTGAATCTCTTTTGTTACCTTTTGCACTATTTCTTCAATCCGAGCTGGATGAATGCGTCCATCGGTAATGAGCCGTTCAAGTGCAACCTTCGCAATTTCCTTGCGAACAGGATCAAAACAAGAAATAACAACCGCTTCTGGTGTATCATCGATAATAACATCGACCCCAGTAAGTGTTTCGAGGGTGCGGATATTTCTTCCCTCCCTCCCAATAATGCGCCCCTTCATTTCGTCGCTCGGCAGTGAAACTGTTGCAACAGTTACATCGCTCGTTGTTTCAGTTGCAATACGTTGTATAGTTGCAACCAAGATTTCGCGTGCTTTTTTCTCTGATGCAATTTGTGCCTCTTGTTCAATTTTATTCAACAAGGCTTGCGCATCATGCTTTGCTTCGTTCTCCAAGCTTTGAATGATAATTGCCTTTGCTTCATCAGCAGTAAAACCTGAAATTTTCTCGAGTTCTTGTATATAGCGTGTCTCTTGTAAAGATAACTCTTCTTCTTTAGCTACAATGTGTTTTTCTCTTTTTTCAAATTCCTTTTCTTGATCATTTAATGTGTTTTCTTTTTTATCAAGTGTTTCTTCTTTAAGCAATAATCGTCTTTCTACTCGTTGAAGTTCGCCCCGGCGCTCTCTGTTCTCCCTCTCTTGTTGATTTCGCTCTCGAATGAGTTGGTCTTTCGCTTCTAATAAAATTTCTTTTTTTTGAGCTTCAGCCTCTTTTATCGCATCTTGCGTAATTCGTTCTGCTCTTTGTTCAGACGCAGATAATTGAATTCTGGCATAGAGCCAGCGAATAGTCCATCCAAGAACAACTCCAGCAATTGGGAGACCAATAAATAGTACATACTTCATCAGGTCCTCCAAACTAGACAAGTTCAAAGTACAGAATATCACAAAAGGGGCGTGTTGTCAAACATAACTATATAAAAGCGTATAGAAAGGGGGGAGATTGGTGGCTTTTAAGGACGTAAAAAGTGGCTACAAAGCTACATTTTAAAGCTTTCTCCGAGATAGAGCTTGCGAGCAAGGGGGGATTCAAGAATTTCCTCTTTGTTTCCCTGGCTTACAATCTGTCCTTCGCTTATTATTATGGAGCGGGTAGTTATTTCGAGGGTGTCGCGTACATTGTGGTCGGTGATAAGGATACCAATGCCTCGATTTGCGAGGATTTGTATCATTTCTTTTATGTCGGCTACTGCTATGGGGTCGATTCCAGCAAAGGGTTCGTCAAGAAGTAAAAATTTTGGTTCAATGGCAAGGGATCGAGCTATTTCTGTGCGTCGCCTTTCACCACCAGAAAGTGTGTAGGCTGATTGTTTTCGTAAATGGGCTATATTAAATTCTTCAAGGAGGTTTTCCAAATGCTCTTTTTTTTCAGCATGACTTAAATCCTGCCGTGACTCCAAAATAGCCCAGATATTTTTTTCAACACTGAGTTTTCGAAAAACAGAAGGTTCCTGCGGAAGATAGGAGATACCTAAACGCGCGCGCTTATACATGGGAAGTTTTGTAATGCATTGCTCATTTAAAAAAACTTCACCAGCGGAGGGTGGATAAAAACCAACGATCATATAAAAAGTTGTCGTTTTTCCTGCTCCATTTGGGCCTAAAAGTCCCAGAATTTCGCCTTCTTGCATAGAAAAATCAATTCCGCGTACCACTTCTTTTTTCCCAAAGCGTTTATACAAGCTATGTATAGAAAGTTCAGCCATTATTCTGCATCCTTTGTTTTTTTTAGGGAGGTTTTCGCGAGCCTTTTAGTCACTTTTATCCTTCTCCTGTTTTTTATCTTCGGCATTTTCATTTACGATACTGCCACGAATTTTTCCATCGAGTTTTATTTCTTCCGTTTGGATATCGAGAATAATTTCCTGTGCTTGAAAAATATCCTTGTTCCGCTCTATTTTTGGACTCCCGCTCAAGACGACCCTTTGTTGCGCCTTGTTATAAATTGCAAGGGCACTCGTACAAATTGAGTCCTTGCTTGTAAGACGTACCTCTATTTGCATTGTGGCAATATCTGTCTTTTGGTTGTATTCAATACTTTGTGCACTTATCCGCACATCATTTTCTGTATCGTGAAGTTCAACAGCCGTTTCTAAAAGAGCTATTTTTGTTATGCGGTCATAGTGTAGCTTTTCGCAAGAAAAGCTAAAGTTCGATGTGAGGTTTTTTCCAGAAACTCGCCCACTTGCGGTGATAAAACGAAAATTTTTTCCAGAAATTTCGATAAAGTCTGCCTGTATTTCAAGGTCGTCGGTTTTGACTTCCGCATTTCCATCTAAGCTTGTGTATTCGCTATTTTCACTTGTTTTTGCGACAAGGGAATCGCCGCTAAAATATATTGTTTCTGTGTATATACAAAAAAAAGCTCCCAAAAAGGCTAGGGCTAAAAGGTATTTTTTTTTCATTCTATTCCTCTCGCATCTTCATCGTCAACGATGATTAAACCACTTACTTTTCCGCTTATACGAATTGTATTGCTTACGCCGCTCGCCGCTATTGTTTGCGCATGTATAAAAAGTTTTGTGTTTTTTCCCTCATTTATGCCGTATTCGATTAAAATGGTATCATCTTGTGCACTTGTTAGCTGCTCAAGTTCTGTATCGACCCTCAGATTTTCTGCCTCAATGTTGACATCTTCCTTGTATGAAGTGAGGCTCACACCACCAGAAAAAACTAAAAGTTTATCTTTTTCAGATTTCATAAAGCCGGCGCTTCCCTCTGTTTCTATCGCCTCGTTTTTATCGTACAAGATAAAGGACACGTCTTTTGCATACATGTGTTCATCTTTTCGATACTTTTCCATTTGCTTTGCTTTAACGAGGCTTTCTTTTTTTCCATTGCTTACCTTTGTCATCACCAAATCATAGAGGCTCAGCTCGCTTTCTTCTTCTTCACTGAGTTCTGTTCGGTATATGAGAGAACAGGAACAGAAAAAAAAGATACAGAGGCTCAGTAAAAATCGAATAATAAGGCTCTGTTTCATGTGTTTTTTAAAGCGCTTTTGATAAATGCGGTAAATAAGGGATGTGGTTTTGATGGCTGGGATGTAAACTCGGGGTGAAATTGCACGCCAATGCCCCAAGGGTGGTCTTTCCACTCAAAGGCTTCTACAGAATTGTCTTTTGTCGAAAATCCTGTGATACTGAGGCCTGTTTTTTCCAAATCTTCGGTATATTTTTTGTCAAAGGCATATTTTGATCGGTGTCTTTCCATTATGGTAGTCGATTTATACACAGATTCTATGAGGCTGCCCTTTAGCAAGCGAACTTCCATTGCACCAAGGCGCATAACTCCTGCCGCTGTGAGCCCTGCTTGTTCTTCGGGGAGGGAAATAATGGGATATTCTGTGTTTTGAATAAATTCCGTCGAGTCAGCTTCTTGCCATCCGAGGATATTTCTCGCTGCCTCGATTGCCATCAATTGCATGCCCAAGTCTATACCTAAGAAGGGGATTTTTTGCTCGCGTGCGTATTGTACTGTGGCGAGTAAGCCTAAAAAGCCTCGTTGTCCATAGCTTCCTGGAATAATGATGGCATCGATATCTTTGAAATAATCTTTGGGGTTTGTACAGGATTCAATTGTTTCTGCATCTATTTTTATGATTTCGAGCGAGGCATTGTTTCCCGTAACTGCTGCATGGAGAAGAGACTCGCGAACAGATTTATAACAGTCGTCGAGGTAGTTTTTTTGTCCGAGCATACCGACTTTTAAGCTTTGTTTTGGATTATTGAATCGGCGTAAAAAGAGGTTCCAACTTGAAATATCAGAGACAGTGTCGTTTATATTGAGTTTTTGTAGGGCTTTTTGCATTAAACCTTGTTTATGAAAGTAAACGGGAAGTTCATAGACGGTATTTTCAACATCGATAGACGTAAAAACAGCATCCTTTTCGACATTGCAAAAGAGGGCAATTTTATGTTTTAAGTCCTCAGGGAGTTCAGATTCGCTTCGACAAAGAAGAATATCAGGCTGTATACCAATCTCCTGCATTTTTTTTACCGAATGTTGGGTAGGTTTTGTTTTAAGTTCATTGCCACTCACCATGGGGACGAGGGTGAGATGGATAGAAAGCGCATTTCCTCTTCCTTTTTCTCGAATGAGTTGACGAGCTGCTTCTAAAAAAGGGATGGATTCAATGTCGCCGACAGTGCCACCTATTTCAACAATAACAATATCTGCTTCATTGCTCGAAGCAAGATAGAGGATGCGCCGTTTTATTTCGTCGGTTATATGTGGTATAACTTGTATGGTTCTGCCATTGTAGCGCCCGGCACGCTCGTTTTTTATAACTTCTTCGTAAATTTTCCCTGTTGTAACGGAATTGTGCTTTGAAAGACTCACATTTGTAAATCGTGAATAATTGCCTAAATTAAGGTCTGTTTCTGTACCGTCATCGGTAACGTAGATTTCACCATGTTGATAGGGGCTCATATTACCTGCATCAACGTTTATATAGGGGTCACACTTCATTAAGGCAATTTTTAAACCAGCTTTTTCCAAGAGGCTTGCTAGGGAAGCAGTTGCGACACCTTTCCCTAAGCTTGAACAAACACCACCTGTTACAACAATTAATTTACTCATTTTTCAATTTTCCCATCTCATGAGTTTTTTGTCAACATGAAGCGACAAAATCATTTACTTTTTATTGAAGCTACTGTACAATCTCTGTATGGCAGATTTACTTACCGATTCCGATTTTGATTTATTTAGAAAGGTTATCTATGATGAAAGTGGTATTACCTTTTCTTCTTCAAATCGGTCTATCTTAGATAGCAGGCTAAAAGAGCGCTTGCGTGAAACACAATTACCTCATGTGCAAGATTATTACAAGCTTATTATGTCTGACAAAGAAGAAATGAAGACAATGCTCGATGCTGTTACAACGAATCTTACACGGTTTTTTAGAAATCAACCGCATTTTGATGCATTTATCAATTATGTAGTTCCGCATATTATACAATACAAGCAAGGAAAACCCGATACCAAGGTTCGTGTTTGGAGCGCTGGTTGTTCGACAGGAGAAGAACCCTATACGATAGCTATGATTCTCAAAGACATTTTAAAACCGCCATATAGTTTTGAAATTGTAGCTTCGGATCTTTCTTTGAAATCGCTTATGGTAGGACAACAAGGCTTTTATTCTGACGCCCGCATTGTAGGTATCCCCGATGCTTATTTGGCACGATTTTTTACTAAAGTCGAAGGTGGTTATCAAGTTAAAGATGAAATAAAAAACACTATTCGATTTGACTATCATAACTTAAAACACGATGCAGGATTGCGAAACCTCGATGTTATTTTTTGTAGGAATGTATTGATTTATTTTGACGAGGCTGCACAAAAAGCTGTGGTAAATAAATTTTATGACTCCCTTGCACCAAAATCGTTTTTGTATATTGGGCATTCAGAATCCTTGTTTGGAATGAATACAAAGTTTGAGTTTCTAAAAACAGATTGGGCAACTTTGTATCAAAAGAATGAATAGGACGTAAACGATGGATACAATATCAGTTTTAGTAGTCGATGATTCTGCCCTCATGCGCAATCTCATTGGGCGTATTGTAGAGCAAACACCAGGGCTTTCTCTTGCAGGAAAGGCAATGAATGGGCAGTTTGCTCTCGATAAAATTCCTATGCTCAAACCCGATGTTATTGTACTCGACATAGAAATGCCGACTATGAATGGTGTGGAATTTCTAAAAGAGAGAAAAAAACGTGGCATACAAATTCCCGTTATTATTTTATCGAGTATTGCAAAAGAAGGTGCGGCAGTTACGCTAGAATGCCTTTCCTTAGGAGCGAGTGATTTTATAACGAAGCCTTCTGGCTCCGACTCTGCAGATATATCTAAGGTTGCGCGAAAACTTGCGGAACTGCTTTTACATTTCGGGGCAGAATACGCCAGAAAATACGCAAAAAAACAGCTTGATTTTTCTGCAAAGCAAAAAACTGATCTAGAAAAAACGGAAGGCGCGAAGGAAAGCGCCATTGATTTTGCTGCCATTTTAACGCCACCAAGAGTAAAAAAAGAAATAACTCCGGTTGTTCCACTACGAGAAGGTGGCAGAATTGAAATAATTGGGATTGGTATTTCTACAGGTGGTCCAAATGCCCTTCGAGAAGTGTTTGCAAACATTGACCCAGATATTCCCCAGCCCATTGTTGTGGTACAGCATATGCCTGCAGGTTTTACCGAAGAGTTTGCAAAAAGCTTAAATGCAATTTGTCCCTTAGAGGTAAAGGAAGCGAAGCAGGGCGATTTACTAAAACCAGGTCGCATCCTCATTGCTCCAGGAAACAAGCATATGACGGTTGAGCAACGTTCTCTTGCATCGATTGTACATATAAATGACCACGACCAAGTAAATGGACACCGTCCTTCTGTTGATGTTTTATTTGAATCTATTGCACAGCAGTATAAAAACAAGGCTCTCGGTGTCGTTATGACTGGGATGGGAAAAGATGGGGCGGCACAACTCGCTGAAATGCGAAAACAAGGCGCCTATACCCTCGCACAAGATGAGGAAAGTTCAGTTGTCTATGGTATGCCAAAGGTAGCCTACGAATACGGTGGTGTTCAAAAGCAAATTCCCCTTAAAGATATGGCCAAAGAAATAAGCAAACTCGCAAAAGAAAAGGCTGTCTGAGTTTTAGTATTTCATTAGTGTAAAACTAGTTTACAAAACAGCGATAATCTCACTTTGTCCCCTTGGTGGGAAAAAACGGTTTTTGAGCATAATAAGAAGGCTTGAAATAAATAAAATGCCAATTGCCCCTAAGGTTTTAAGTCGCTCGATAGACTCTGTATTTACGTGTCTGCCAAGTGAGTGAGCAAGACTTCCAATAAGTACAAAACTGAGAATAGCGAGAAGAACAGGTAAGAAAATAGCAAAAAGTGCTTGAAGCATCTGGTCCTTTGCTCTTGCGTGGATTTTTACGCTGGAGCCAATTGAAAGGGAGAGGTTTTGAGGGTTTGTTACAAAAAAAGGTTCCCCTCTTTCCCCACAACTGCTTTTTTCACAACCGATACAGGTATCAGTTATAATGGGTACAACAGTAATTTTTTTTCCGTCAATGGCTATAACGCTTGCTATATCACGCATAAAAATATCCTGGCATCTTTATCATTTTTAGTTTATCGTCGCATTCTTTTGCAGCTTCTTCATTTCCCAGCTCTTCGTAGGTGTCGCGTAAGTTATAGAGTGCGTCAAAGTAGTGCGGGTCAATACTTACCGCTTTTTCAAAGCTTGCTGCAGCTTCTTCATAATTTTCATGGGTAAAATTCATCACGCCGATAGTATTCCAAATCTGCGCATTGTAGGGGTTGAGTTCGAGGCAGTCTTCGCAAATGGCAAAGGCCTTATCGATTGCTCCAAGAGAAAAATAAGTGAGCGCAAGTGTTTCGAGGACTTCTTCATCTTCTGGATTGATAGTATTTGCTTGTTTGAAAGCTCGTTTTGCACTCTCTAAATCTCCAGAATCGCGGTAGGTTATACCCATATTGAACCATAAAAGATAGTTTTCTTTTTCTAGGGCGATAGCCCGTCGTAGGCAGGCTAAGGCTTCGGGAAAATCACCTTGAGCGGCAAGTTCTATCGCTTGAATATTTAAATGTTCAGGGTTTTCTGTCATAGCTACTCCTCTATCTAATAATAGTCCATTTTCCCCAAAAACTCAATAAAGTCTTTGCCGTCATTGCTTAAAGCTTAAGAAAGGAGCATTTCAAAAAATAATTGTTGTATTTCTTTTGCTGCCTCATTGTTATCATAAAGATATACTATTTTGTTACAAGAATCAAGAATAAGTGCTTCGCCTTTTTCCTTTGCTTCCTTGAGCGCATCCGAAGTGTTGATAATTGCAATACATTTTTCAACACTGGGCGAGTCAATCCCTTCAACTCTTGCGTTTTGAAAATACTCTGCTATTTTTGCAAGGTCTTCGGGTTTTTTCTCTAGGTGGAGGAGTATGGGATAGCTTTTTTTCCCTTCGACAATGTCATCGCCGCGCTTTTTCCCCGGGTTTCCGATCGTGAGATTGGTATAATCGTCGATGATTTGAAAGCCGATGCCTATTTGCATTGCAAGTTCTCCCAAGCTCAGCGCTTCTTTTTCGCTTGCTCCTCCGATGCTTGCGCCGATTATGGCAGAAAGTCGCGCGAGACTTCCTGTTTTAAGGGCAATCATTGCCTCGTATTCTAGGCTACTTGGTATGAGGGCGCTTTCTTTATGCCACGCTATGTCCATCGCTTGCCCGAGATGGAGTCGGCGGATATCTGTGAGGCTGTAGTTTAAAAGGCGATAGGCGAGGGCGGCATCCTCTGCCTTTGTCGAAAGGCTTGTTTCAATGGCGTTTAGTGCTGCAAAGTAAAGCCAGGAGCCAGCATTGAGGGCGGTATCTAAGCCGTAGCTTATGTGGCAGGCGGCTAATCCGCGGCGTGTATCCGAGGCATCTTCTATATCGTCATGGATGAGGCTGGCGGTATGAATGAGCTCGACTAGGGGGCTTATCGCATAGGCTTTTTCTCGCCTTTCTTCAGCGCTTGTCTTTGTTTGGGTATCTCTATTTTTTTCTTGCTCCTTGTTGAGAAAGATTTCGGCGCAAAGTACCAAAAGTAAGGGGCGCCATCGCTTTCCTCCTTGGGAGACAAGGCTCATACAGGGATTTTTTAATTCAAGAAGGTGTTTTTCTTGTATTGTCCTAGGTAGTTTTGCATAGGCGCTTGTATCGATGGTTTGAAAGAAAGTTTCTATTGCATCTTCTATTTTTTTACGTTTTGCAGTATACTGGTTCATGGTACAGAGTATATGATATATAAATATAAATTGAAATAGGGGAAGGATTTTAATGGCAGGAAACAGCTACGAGAAGCCAGATTTTTGGTCAAAAAAAGCTTTTTCAGAAGGCTATCCGGCTCGCTCTGTATATAAATTGCAAGAAATAGATGAAAAATTTCACATATTGAAAAAAAATGCGCGTATACTAGACCTTGGTGCTGCTCCCGGGAGTTGGACGGTCTATGTCTTGCGTTATCTCGGTGCTTCGGGGCAGGTGACTTCTATCGACTTAAACCCGCTTGCAAAAGAGGTCAAAGGAGATAACTTAACCTTTATTCAGGGCGATTTATATGATGAGCGAGTGAGAAACCATGCGGCGGCTTTGGGGCCCTATGATGCACTTATTTGTGATGCGGCTCCCCCCACGACCGGAAATAAGCTTGTCGATACTGCTCGTTCTGCCGACTTGGTTGAACTTGCGCTTTTTTATGCACAAACAATGGTAAAGAAAGGCGGAAATTGTGCCGTTAAAATATTTCAGGGGGGAGATCAAAATATTTTGCTAAGGCAGATGCGTGAAATCTTTCAATCCGCAAAGGGTTTTAAACCAAAAGCTTGCCGAAGTGAATCCTTTGAAACCTATCTTATTGGCTTAGATAAAAAAAATTAAGGGAAAAAAATGAATAATACGACTATGAAATCCATTGCCTCACATCTTATCTCTTTTAGTTTTATTGTTTTATTTCTTTTTTCTCTCGCTGCCTGTAAGAAACAAGGCCTTGGTCAGGGTGGATTTGAAAGCCCTGGTCGAGAAGTTTCTAGACAAGACTTTCTCGAAAAGGGTACTGCTCTTACAAAGACTTTTTCTGGTCCTTCCTTATCGACAGGGGCGCTCCCTCTTGAGACTGTCCGTGATGAAACTGCCTTGGAGTATTCGGTTTATCGTGTAAAAAGCGGCGATATGATTGGTGTCCTTGCCGATGACTTTGGCTTAACGCAGGATACGCTTATCTCGGTAAATGCGATTCGGCAAACACGGCTTTTACAAGTCGGTCAATATCTAAAAATTCCTTCGATGTCCGGTATTATCTACACGGTGCGAACTGACGGAGAAACAATCGAAGCTATAGCAAAAAAATATGAGGTCGACGAGAAAAAATGTGCGAAGATAAATAGCTTGCCTGTTTCTCAAAGTCTCAATGCCGGAACCGCTCTTTTTATCCCGGATGCAGAGCTCGATTGGGTTACTCGCCAGGAAATCAATGGGGACTTATTTATCAGACCTTTGCGCAGTTCCTATTATTTTTCTTCTTATTTTGGTTGGAGAAATAGTCCCTTTACGGGGCAAAGAACCTTTCACAACGGCATTGATATGGCAGCTCCTCGCGGAACCTATATTTATCCAGCTTTGGCAGGCACTGTTAGCACAGTCTCCTACGATAATGTATATGGAAATTATGTTATTGTAACGCATCACTCAGGCTATAAAACCTTGTACGCGCATATGAGCGAAACGCTTGTTCGAAAAGGGCAGTATCTTACCACTGAATCGAGACTTGGTCGGGTCGGTAGCACGGGCATGAGTACGGGTGATCACTTGCATTTTACCGTCTTCAAAAATGGTGTGGCAGTAAATCCTCAAGCTTTGTGGCGCTAAGCGCAGTCTTGTTTTATCTTTCGTCTAATGTCTGAAGTAAAAACTCAAAACTGAATTTCAAGCTTATGGAGCTTTTTTATAAAAAAATCCATATTGCTTCCGACAAAAAGAGCACAATAACCAGATATAAATACCGCAAAAACAAGATAGACGGGAAGGGCGATTTGTGAGTTTTGCGAATAAATATTGATTGTAAAAAAAAGCATGGCAAAAAGCATAATAAGACCTGAAATAATCCAGTTTTTTAATGTCAGTTCTTTTGGGACAAAGATTTCTTTGCATTCTGGGTCATTTTGAATGCGGCTTATAATTGTTTTTGCAAGACTTTCTTCTTTTTTTCGCTCAATCTTCAGCGGCTTTGTGCAGGCTGTATCGGCAAGGTTGAGAAATCGCACCTCCGTTCGACAATCTTTACAGAAGAGTAAATGCGTCCACAGTTTTAAGGGAACCGCTTCCCCCCTATCCAAGCTGAGATAGTCCTCTATTATTTTTTCACAGGCGTCTTTTTTTTGCAAAGCTATACCTCCTTATTTTTACCTTTGATTTGTGTTTTCTACGAAACCTTCTAGGTTTTTTCGCAGTATTTTTTTTGCTCTAAAAATATGAGATTTAATTGTATTTATGGGAAGGTCCAAAACAGAGCTTATCTCTTTATGGCTCATATCATAAAAAAAATATAAATCTAAACAGGCTTTATAGCGATCAGGAAGTTCGCCCATAGCGGCTTGAATCGCAGCCTTTGTGTGTTTTCGAAGCTCCTCTTCTTCAGGCCCAAAATCCAAGTCTACAAGCTCAAAATCCTCACTCAAGCTCAAGTATTCTTTTCGCCGATTGATTGCATTTATTGCGGTATTGTAAGCAATTCTCATAAGCCAAGTTGAAAAAAGCGACTCCCCTTTAAAGCTTGAAAGGTTTTTGTACACTTTTATAAAGACCTCTTGTATAAAATCATCCGTATCTATTTCGTTTTTGAAAAAACTAAGACCGAGTATGCGCACTCTGTTTTCATATAAACGGAGTAGTTTTTCGAAAGCGAGATGGTCACCCTTGCAAGCAGAACGGATAAGCGCCTTATCTCTTTTTTCGATTATCGTTCGCTCAAGGCTTTGAGTTTGTATTTTTATCGGCTTAGATTTTGTTTTTTTCAAAGAGTTAAAAGGCTTTGTTTATTTTATATCTTTGGGATAGAGAAAATAAAACGCGATAAGAGCGAGACCGAGGACACAGGGAATGAGTCCACCGAGGAGAGAATAGGAAAGCCCTTCTAATAAAAAAAACAAGAGACTCAAAATAAAGCCTGTTCCAGAAAGCAATAAGCCAGTGAGTAGTGAAAAAATGCGTAAATCAACACGAGCTGGTTTATAGCTATTTGTTTTTATGAGCAAACTTACCTGCTTATGTCGCCATAGCAGGTAAAAAAATAAGATAGCACCACCCATTAGAATACCGATTATGGGTATAATCGAAACAATAATTTGTGCACTGGGAACCATCTGCGCAGTGTTCATACATCCTCCCAAAGTATTTTTTTTTCGAGCCTTCGCAGCCATGCGAGAAGGCTCCGTTATATTTAGACACAGGCATGGCTGAAAAGTTGCATCTTAGTCCAAAAAGATATACTCATCAAAATAGAGCTCCGTTATATATCCTAAAACAAGTTCTTCATTGAGTATGCTCAGTAAGTCGCTTTTTATATTCGCCTCTTTTGTGTTTATTATATATTCCTTTGTTTTTTTCGAAAAATACTCGGTTATGAGAAAACGCATTTTTTGATTTTTTGTAACAAGCTCTTCAAAAAAATCGGTATCGCTTTTTGGATAAAAAAAGTAGGGACGAAGGATAACAATAAAATCATCTGCATCTTCTGTTGAAAGGCGCAACTGTCCAATCGAGGAAAAAACGCCACGTTCGCTTTTTTCTTCTTTTGCCTCTGCCTGAGCTATTGTTGCTTCTTTTTTTCTAAATGCAGTCCCAACCTGTTCTGGAAAAAAAACAAATCGAACCAAAGATAGAAGGGCAAGAGAGAAAAAAAGGATGGCGGCAATGAACATAAGTATTTTTTGAAACTTTATCATAGTATAGAGTATAGCAAACTTATTCAAAAAAGATAAGAAGATTAAAAAAAGCCCTTGTCTTCGAGGTATGTTTCTCCGAGAATTTTTGCTTCGAGATTTGGTTTGACACGTGCTTTTACAATAATCGCAGTATCTGTCCATTCGCTTGAGACAAGTACTCCTGTATTTCGTATTTCATCGATGAGGGCGATATCATGTAGTGAAAGATGAAATGTTTTTTCCAAGCCGTATGTGAGGTCAAAGATAGTTTCTGTGAGCTCCTTTAAACCTTCTTTTGTATGACTGCTTATAAAATGTAGATGTTTTTCTGTTTTTTCTAAATAACTAAAAAAAAGTTTTTTATCGCTCTGGTCAAAAAACACCGAGTCTTCAGAATTGGCCTTTTCGTCGAGTAAATCTATTTTATTTAATGCAATAATGCGTTCTTTTTGGAAGGCTCCGATTTCTTCCAAGACAGAGCAAACTGTTTCGTATTGATTTTCAATATCGGGATCGGAGCTATCAAGAACGATTATAAGTAAAGATGCGCGAACAGCTTCCTCCAGGGTTGCTTTAAATGAATCGATGAGGCTGTGGGGGAGGTTTTTTATAAAGCCAACTGTATCGGTTAGGAGAAGGCCTGTTTTCCCAGAAAGATTTAAACGTCGAGTTGTGGGGTCGAGCGTTGCAAAAAGAGAATCCTCCACAAAGACATCGGAGCCAGTGAGGACGTTGAGCAAGCTTGATTTTCCTGCATTTGTGTAGCCAACAAGCGCAGCGTTTGGAAGGGGGATATTTTCTCTTTTTTTTCGCATTGTATCGCGCTCTTTTATAACCTTTTGTAATTCAAGTTTTATTTTTGCAATTTTCTTTTGAATACCTCGTCTATCAAGCTCAAGTTGCGTTTCTCCTGTTCCCTTTGAGCCATAAGAGCCGCCTCGTTGACGTGCCATATCGCCATAACTATGGGCAAGTCGTGGAAGAGAATACTGCAGCCGGGCAAGTTCTACCTGCAACTTTGCTTCCTTTGTTTGAGCTCTTTCTCCAAAAATGCGGATAATAACTTCGTTTCTATCGAATACAGGAATATGTGTAAGGCGTTCCCAATTTCGTTGTTGTGTTGGCGAGATTTCAAAGTCAAAGATAATGCAATCCGCATCGAGGGATTGCACACGAGCATGAATTTCTTTTGCCTTTCCGGAGCCGAGAAGGAATTGGGAATGAGCCTTGAATGGAGGCAGGATATAGCTTTCAGCTATTTCAAAAGAAAGGCTATGTACAAGTCCTTGCAGCTCCCCTATATTATGTTCTATGTCATCAAGACCTACGAGAAAAGCCCTAATTGGTTCTTCTTGGGTATTATACGTACTAGTCATAAACATATAGTATACTCTTTTAGATTTTTTTTATAGTATAAAAGTGCTTAATATATCGTCTAAAAAGCCGATACTTTGTGTATCTAGCGTTATATGCTACACATTTGGAGGACCTGTGTCGTCAGGGAAAAAAGTTGCCTTAAGTTTTTTTATATCTATCATAGCTTTCTCTGTCTTTATCTTTTTTGCGTATACCCATTTTTTCCAAGCAATTGAGGTACATTTTTATCAACCTATGGTGCTCGATTCCTATGAAAAAAAACTGAACCAGCTTTCTGAAGCATTTAATAGCTTTTTGGACATTAAAAAGCGCAGTATCCTTGCCTTTGCCTCCGAAACCGCGGTGCGAAATACCGCATCTCCCACTCAAACAAAAGAAGATATAGATACGATCGAAAACATAACAGGTTCTCTATTGACTGAGGGTAGTGGGCTCTTGGGAATTCGTCTTATTGGTCACGACGGAAGGAAAATCCATTATAGTAGTTTTTCTCAAGATTTATTGCGAAAAGAAGAAACTCGTCTACAATACGAAAGTTATATTAAGCTCGATGAGCTCGATTATGAAGAGATCGCCTGTGAAAAAGAAAGCGACTTTGAGCTCACCTTTGATTCGGAGCGCGATAGATTTTTGCTTTCTTTGCCATTTTTTGACAGATTTAATATATATCAGGGTTCCATTGTTTTTTATTACTCAGCGCTTTCTGTGCAGCAGCTTTTTATTTCTGAAGCCCTTATAAGCCTATCTGAAACGATTACTTTTTCAAAAAAGGGCATTGTCCTTGGGCTTGCTGAAAAAGGGCAAAAAGAAATAAAAGACTATCTTGAAAGCATTTTTCCAGAGCCCTACCAAAGACTGTATCCACAATTTAGCATAAATGAACAAAGCTTTTTATTTTTATCGCATGAAACTCAGTTCAATAATCGAAAGATTATTTTTTCACAGCTTATTCGAGAAGATTTTCTTGTTTTTAACGATACGATAAAAATTGTCTTACTTGTCTGTTTTTTTATAAGCTTCTTTCTTATGATTTTATTTTTGCTCAACTTAAAATCAGATGCAAGTCTAATTATTCGTCAGCGAATAAAAAAATTCCAATTTGCTCTTTTAAATGAATACTTGGAGACAAAGGAAAAAATAAATTGGAATGATGTTATAGCGTCTATTGAAAGTCGAAAAGTCGAAGTTGCCCTGTCTCTTACAAAAAGTCTCGGACGAAAAGCGAAAAAACACCAAGATTTGCTCGATGCGCTTTTGGAAAAATCCTGGGACGAAATTATGGCTTCGCTTACAAGGTCAAAAAATGAATTTGTGCAAAATGTTCATATTGATACCGATGAGATTCGGGCGACCTTGGAAGAGATTTTGCATTCGACTCGCCAAGGCGCTGAAACTTTGACTCGGTTGCCGCAAGAAAAAGCTCAAGCTCTTGTAAGTCGTTCAAAGCGTATAGAACTCGATGAAGTCGAAGAGCTCGATGAAGTTGCCGAACTCGATGAGGTTGAAGAGCTTGACGAAGTCGAAGAACTCGAAGAACTCGATGAAGTCGAAGAGCTCGACGAAGTAGCCGAACTCGATGAAGTCGAAGAGCTCGACGAAGTAGCCGAACTTGACGAAGTCGAAGAACTCGACGAAGTTGACTTAGAAGAATTTATAGATGAAGATTCTCTAAGAACAGAGATTGAAACAAAGCAGGATACATCTTTTAGAAACCTAGATATTTTTAAAGAAAAATTATGTCTCGGTGATGATACAGGTGAAAATCAAAATGGCTTAGTTAAAGGGGTTGACCCCCTTTTCACACTCGATATTGAACAGCCCGATTTTTCAGCCTTAGATAGCATAAAAAGCGAGATGCCCCTTGAAAAATCTTTTTCTAGCGAAACACAAATAGATCAAACGGAAGTAGAAACTTTAAAAGACCTCTCTAATAGCACAAAACCAAGGCTACAAGAATTCACCCTAGAAGAATCGAGTGAAGACGATGCTCCCGACCTTATAGATGACTACGAGGAACTAGATAGCTCAGAATTGGTACAATATATAGACGACAATGCTGCTTTTAGTTTTGCTATTCAGTTTAAACCACCCAAAAAACTTGAAAGCGCTAGTTTAACAAATGGTAGTGAAAAGGGTCTCCAAGAATCGATTATAGAGCACAATGGTATATTTCATGTAAACAAAGATATTCCTGTTGATACTGTCGAAGTGGACAAAGATTTTGTTTCATTAGTCGATTCCGTACTCGAATAAAAAATCTAGACTTCTTTTTCTTATTTTTATTTTATGTTAGACTAGCGTAATAATTCAAAACATGGAGGAATGATGAGTTTTAAAGCCTATCATAGAGTACGTTCATATGAATGCGATGGATATAATCACGTAAACAATGCGGTGTATCTAAATTTTTTAGAACACGGACGCATGGATTTTTTACGTCATATTGGATTTGATTATGAAAAAGTAGTCTCCCTCGGTTATGCCCTGTATGTAACACATATTGATATTTATTACAAAGCTTCTGCATTTTTATATGATGAGTTAGAAATTTCAGTTGTTCCGACAAAGCTCGGTAAGATTTCTGGCGAGTTTTTTCAAGAAATTCGAAAAAAAGACGGCACTCTTTGCGTTGAGGCAAAGGTAACTTGGGCCTGTGTCAATAGCTCAGGGCGTCCATCAAAAATACCAGAAGACTTTCTTGTTCCTGGTTTATATCCAAAAGAAGAAAGCTAAATCGACTCTTTTTATAGAAGTTTTTTATTTTTAAAGTTTAATTTTTCTATAATTTCTAAACCCATTTTTTTTGCATAGTCCCGTGCAAGATGCAAACCATCAACAAGGTTTTCAGGAAAATGTGCATCTGAATTGCAAAGCACAGGAATGTTTTTTTCTGCAACAAGGTTCCAAAACGCATCATAGGGGTAGGGGTCGCGCATTCCTTTTTCGCCTTTTACTTTTCCCTTTATAAATCCCTGCCCATTTACTTCAAGGGGAATGTTGTATTGAATAGCAGCTTCGATAATCGCGGTAAATCCCGCTTTTAGGTTTGCATCCCAGGCTCTTCCATCGGACATAATGAGGTCTGGATGTGCCAAAAAAGCGTAAAGACCGCTTGCAATCCCTTCCAGTATCGTATCAAAATAGGTAAAAAGCTGTTTTTTTGTGTTAATTTCTGGGGCATATATGAAATTGCCTGTATCGTAGACCCAGTGCGGTCCAAAGATGAGGTAATCTGCATTGAGTTCTCCTAGCAAAAAATCTCTATACCAATTTTCATAGCGAAAATCCCATTCACATTCAAAACCGGCATATATTTCAAGATTTTCTTTTTTTGGGACTTCTCGTATATCCTTAATGTATCGATAGGATTCATCGATTGACATGCGCACTCGCTCCCAGGTATCGAGTCCATCTTTTGGATAAGGACAGTGATCACTAAAACCGAGTATTGTGAGCTTTTTTGATTTTGCTTCTAAAAGATAATCACCAATATATCCTTTTGCGTGATTACAAAGATCTGTGTGTGAGTGATAATTACTGAGCATAGTCTTATATTAGCCTTTATTTTAAATTACTTATAGTGGTTGACAAGAAGGTAAAATAATGGAAAATAAATTCATGGACATACGATTAGAAAACTTAAAAAAATACTACCCTTCTCAAAACACCTTGATTAAAGC
>FZPS01000220.1_pt239 | contig 51531 bp, 47 predicted proteins | sample 1817821 | NCBI WGS metagenome assembly FZPS01 (sample SAMEA104158645, study PRJEB21678) | metagenome | place: Germany | collected 2015-04-21 | reverse complement strand
TTACATTTTATGGGAAAAAGTATCATTTACAAGAAATTATCAATTAACATTTGGAACTTTAGCTCTTCTAGTTTAAAATATAGATAATAATATGCATTAGTTTATATATTAGATTTAGAGGAGAAGTAATGGAAAAATATAACCTTATTGCAAATGATGTGCGTAAGAAAATTTTAGAAGGTGTTTATCAACCAAATGAACAGCTGCCTTTTGAAAAAGATTTTTGTCGCACGTACAAGGTTAGTAAGATGACAGTTAAAAAAGCCTTAGATATTCTCGTTACAGAAGGCTTGATTTACAAACGTCGTGGGGCAGGGACTTTTGTCATGGACCTGTCAGTTGAAAAAATGGAGAAAATGTTGATGGATATCCAAATGATGGGGACAACAGCGTTTTATCCAGACAAAAAAATTACAAGTCGCGTGATTGATTTTACAGTTGTAAAAGCAAACGCTGAAATTGCAGAAAAACTAAAAATTAAGGAAACAAGCTTCGTTTATAAAATTCATCGTGTCCGCTTAGTTGATGATAAACCAACGGTTATCGAAGAAACTTACATGCCAATCGATTTGATTACAGGTTTGAAAATCGAGCATGTGGAAAATTCGATTTATGACTACATTGAAAATGACCTTGGTTTAAAAATTCAATCAGGCCACCGTACGATTACTGTTCGACGTGCGACAGATGAAGAAGCTGACTACTTGTCACTTGAAAAAGGTGACCCAGTAGCAGTAGCTGTCCAAACGGGTTATTTAACAAATGGTGCTGCGTTTGAATACTCAATTAGTACACATCGTTATGATGAATTTTCATTGGAGATTGTTTTAACACACCGCTAGCAGTGTGTTTGCTAGGTAGAAATGGAGAAGAAAATGAATTTAGTCGTGTTTGATATTGGTGGAACTTCTGTGAAATATGGTCGTTACCAAGACAGTGCCATTGATAAAAAAGGTTCCTTTCCAACTCCCAAAACTTGGGAAGAAATGAAAGAAAACTTGCATCGTGTCTTCACAGAGTTAGCGGATGCTGATACCAAAGGAGTTGCTATCTCTAGCCCTGGTGCTGTGGATACTGAAGAAGGTGTGATTAAAGGCTTCAGTGCTATCCCATACATTCATCATTTCAAGATTATTGATGAATTGGAAGCAATGTTTGACCTACCTGTGACCATCGAAAATGATGCTAACTGTGCAGGTCTAGCTGAAAGTCAATTTGGTATCGGAAAAGACAGTAAAAAATCAATTTACTTCATTCTTGGGACAGGTATTGGTGGTGCGGTTTGCCTTGATGGTAAATTGTACAAAGGAAGTAGCCTTTACGGTGGTGAATTTGGTTTCATGATTATCAAAGACGGCATTACGCTTAGTAACCTAGCTAGTCCCGTTGCCGTGGCTAAAAAATATGCTAAAGAACATGGCTTGACTGATTTTACTGGCAAAGATTTATTTGATTTGGCAGATGCTGGCAATAGCGATGCGAAGGCTGCCTTGTCAGAAATGTATGATGTCATTGCTATCGGCATTTTTAACTGCCTTGTCAGCATTAACCCTGATTTGGTCGGTATTGGTGGGGGTATTTCTGCGCGTGAAGATTTGGTGCCAGAACTTGAAAAACGTCTGCAAAAATTGGTCGAAAAAACCGATGCTCACGGATTAGAATACCAAGTGAAAACTTGCCAATTCCGAAACGATGCCAACCTTTTAGGAGCCGTTTCTAATTTCTTAAATAGCAAATAACAGTTTAAGGCTTGATGAATTTTCAAGCCTCTTTTTTATTTAGTAAACAAAGTCTTTAAAATGGATAAGGCATTGGTATTTTAGGGCGTTTAGTGTTAAAATAATATACAATATAAATCTGTATGCAAAGAAGAGGTCCTTATGGCAAAAATTGTGAATTTGACGGGTGAAGAGGTCGTTGCCCTAACGGCCCAATATATGAGCGAATCTGATGTAGCGATTGTTCAAAAAGCATTGGATTACGCGACAAAAGCACATATCTCACAAGTTAGGCAATCAGGCGAGCCTTATATCATCCATCCTATCCAAGTTGCGGGTATCTTAGCAGATCTTCATCTTGATGTGGTGACAGTGGCTTGTGGTTTTTTGCATGACGTTGTTGAAGATACTGACATCACTTTAGACGAGATTGAAGCAGAGTTTGGTAAAGATGTTCGCATTATCGTTGATGGTGTAACAAAACTTGGTAAAGTTGAGTACAAATCACACGAAGAGCAATTGGCTGAAAATCACCGTAAGATGCTTATGGCCATGTCTAAAGATATCCGTGTGATTTTGGTAAAATTGGCAGACCGTCTTCACAATATGCGCACTTTGAAGCATCTTCGTAAAGACAAACAAGCGCGTATTTCACGTGAAACCATGGAAATCTATGCTCCCCTTGCTCATCGTTTGGGGATTAGCCGCATCAAGTGGGAATTGGAAGATTTGTCATTCCGTTACCTCAATGAAATTGAGTTCTACAAGATTTCTCACATGATGAACGAAAAACGTCGTGAACGTGAGGCCTTGGTTGATGAAATCGTTAAGAAAATTAAAGACTACACTGAAGAGCAAGGGCTTTACGGAGACGTTTACGGTCGTCCAAAACACATCTATTCTATTTATCGCAAAATGCGTGACAAAAAGAAACGTTTCGACCAAATCTATGATTTGATTGCCATTCGTTGTATCATGGAAACCCCTAGCGATGTTTACGCTATGGTTGGTTACATTCATGAATTGTGGCGTCCAATGCCAGGGCGTTTCAAAGATTACATTGCTGCGCCCAAAGCCAATGGTTACCAATCTATTCACACGACTGTTTACGGACCAAAAGGACCAATCGAAATTCAAATCCGTACCAAAGAAATGCACCAAGTCGCTGAATACGGGGTTGCTGCTCACTGGGCTTACAAAAAAGGGATTAAAGGCAAGGTTGACAGTCAAGAACAAGCTGTCGGCATGAGCTGGATTAAAGAATTGGTTGAATTGCAAGACGCTTCAAATGGTGATGCGGTAGACTTTGTCGATTCAGTTAAACAAGATATTTTCTCAGAACGTATCTACGTCTTCACCCCAACAGGTGCTGTACAAGAATTGCCAAAAGATTCTGGGCCAATTGATTTTGCTTACGCTATTCACACACAAGTCGGTGAAAAAGCTGTTGGTGCTAAAGTTAATGGCCGTATGGTACCTCTAACTGCTAAACTTAAAACAGGTGATGTGGTTGAAATTGTAACCAACCCAAATTCATTTGGACCAAGCCGCGACTGGATTAAAATTGTTAAGACAAACAAAGCCCGCAACCGCATCCGCCAATTCTTGAAAAATCAGGATAAGGAATTATCAGTCAACAAGGGCCGTGAACTTTTGGTGGATTATTTCCAAGACCAAGGCTATGTGGCTAACAAATACTTGGATAAAAAACACCTTGAAGCCATTTTGCCACGTTTCAGTGTTCGTAGCGAAGAAGCTCTTTATGCGGCTGTTGGTTTCGGTGAAATTAGTGCGGCAGCTGTTTTCAATCGCTTAACGGAAAAAGAACGCCGTGAAGAAGAACGCGCCAAAGCGAAAGCAGAAGCAGATGAACTTATGAATGGTGGTGAAATCAAGACAGAAAATAAAGAAGTCTTGAAAGTCCGCAGCGAAAATGGCGTTATCATCCAAGGTGCTTCAGGTCTTTTGATGCGTATCGCCAAATGTTGTAACCCAGTGCCAGGTGACCCAATCGAAGGTTATATCACCAAAGGTCGAGGGGTGGCTATTCACCGTGCGGATTGTCACAATATCAAGAGCCAAGAAGGTTATGAACAACGCCTTATCGAGGTCGAATGGGACGATGCTACTAGCGCTAATAATGATTACATCGCTGAAATTGATATTTACGGTCTTAACCGTTCAGGACTTCTAAATGACGTCCTTCAAGTTCTTTCAAACGTCACTAAGAACATTTCAACCGTCAATGCCCAACCAAGTAAGGATATGAAATTTGCGAATATCCACGTTAGTTTCACAATTCCAAACTTGACGGAATTGACTGCTGTTGTCGATAAAATTAAAATCATCCCAGACGTTTATTCTGTCAAACGTACAAATGGATAACTAAAATGAGCTGATAATGCAGCTCATTTTTTTGTTTGAAAGAGAAAAGGTAAGTGCTTTTTTTATTTTTCTGAAAATGTTAAAATGACAATAATGAAAGCGAATTTATTTTCAGAAAGGAATAGATATGAAAGTAGTCATTCAGCGTGTTAAAGAAGCGCAAGTTACGATTGATGATGAACTGGTTGGAGATATCAGTCAAGGCTTATTGTTGTTAGTTGGAGTAGGACCAGATGATGAGCAAGAAGACCTTGATTATGCTGTTCGTAAAATTACTAATATGCGTATCTTTTCAGATGATATGGGCAAGATGAATTTATCTGTCCAAGATATTAAAGGAAGTATCTTATCAGTGTCTCAATTTACTTTGTTTGCGGATACCAAAAAAGGCAATCGTCCGGCATTTACAGGTGCTGCAAAACCTGATAAAGCTGAAAAAATGTACCTCGACTTTAATGAAGCCCTTGCCCAATTCGTTCCTGTTGAAACAGGTGTTTTTGGCGCTGACATGCAAGTTAGTCTAGTCAATGACGGTCCTGTTACTATTATTTTGGATACAAAATCACGTTAAGTTGAGTTAAGAAGGAACGGAGGTGGAAGATGTCACTAGAGCGATTATTCCCAGAAGCTGTTGAGGCTGGTAAGATCGAACATGCAGAAGATTGGGTAGCTATTGAGGAAAATGGGCAAACGTATTACCTTCCTCTAGCAAATCTGAGCGAGCGTGAAAAAGCATTACTGGCTTTGCAAAATGACGGTATTTTAGAAGACAAGGTGACTGAGAATCCTTGGTACCGTTATTTGATTCAAGATGATTTGAGTGTGGCAAAAGATTATAAAGCCTTGCAAATCATTTACATCGATCACAAGGAAGCCTTGCCAGAAGAACTGTGTGATTTTTTTGTGACCTTGTTACCCAATTTACTTGCGACGGTGGTCATTTCAAAGACTAGAACATTACTCATTCTTGATCAAGAAGAGATGATTGAAGCAGAAGATTTAATCGATGATGTGCTGCCGACTTTGGAAAGTGACTTTGGTATCAAGTTAACCATTTTCTTTGGTAATGTCTGGTGTAAATTTCAAGCAGATGATTTGCCAGCTTTTTACCGTGAAGAAAGTCGCTTGTTTGCCAATATGAGACACTTCCGTGGTAATGAACGAACAGTCAGTTTTTCACAAATGTTGCTGCTAGCTTATGCGCACCAGCTTGATTTGCCAGCTATTAAACATAAAATGTTACAGGCTATTGATGATAGTAAAGACATTAGACCGATTATCATGACCATGTGGCAAGAACAGGGCAATCTTGCCAAAACAGCACAAAATCTTTATATTCACCGTAATTCCTTGCACTATAAAATCGAGAAATTCCGCCTTTTGTCAGGCTTGAATTTGAAAAATCTTAATGATTTGGCATTTTCGTATCTTTTAATTATGGAAAATTAGTTTTTGGGCACATTGCACAAAAAATCTTGTGACTCCTGTCTATATCATGTAAGCGTTATCTTTGCTATAATAAAGCCACATAGATCAAAGGAGTTAAAAAATGGTAGAACTTAATCTTAATCATATTTACAAAAAATACCCAAATGCAAGCCACTATGCTGTTGAAGATTTCGATCTTGACATTAAAGATAAAGAATTTATCGTTTTCGTAGGACCTTCAGGTTGTGGTAAATCTACAACGCTTCGTATGGTTGCTGGTCTTGAAGATATCACAGAAGGTGAACTTAAAATTGACGGCGAAGTCGTTAATGATAAAGCACCAAAAGACCGTGATATTGCCATGGTTTTCCAAAACTACGCTCTTTACCCACACATGACTGTTTATGATAACATGGCATTTGGGCTAAAACTTAGAAAATATAAAAAAGATGAAATTGACAAACGTGTTCGCGAAGCTGCACAAATTCTTGGTTTGACAGAATTCCTTGAACGCAAACCTGCTGACCTTTCAGGTGGTCAACGTCAACGTGTTGCCATGGGTCGTGCTATCGTGCGTGATGCCAAAGTATTCTTGATGGACGAACCTTTGTCAAACTTGGATGCCAAACTTCGTGTGTCAATGCGTGCTGAAATTGCTAAAATTCACCGTCGTATCGGTTCAACAACAATCTACGTTACTCACGACCAAACAGAAGCCATGACACTTGCTGACCGTATTGTTATCATGAGTTCTACTAAAAACCCTGACGGTTCAGGAACAATCGGTCGCGTTGAACAAATTGGTACACCACAAGAACTTTACAACCGTCCAGCTAACAAATTCGTTGCTGGTTTCATCGGAAGTCCAGCCATGAACTTCTTTGAAGGAACAGTTAAAGATAATACCTTGGTTAGTGACTCAGGTTTCACAATTGCTTTGCCAGAAGGTCAAAAGAAATTGCTTGAAACAAAAGGTTACAATGGTAAAAAAGTCATCTTCGGTATCCGTCCAGAAGATATCTCAAACAACCCACTTGCTCGTGAAACATACCCAGGAGCAACTCTTGAAGCTGAAGTTACTGTTTCTGAATTGCTCGGTGCTGAAACAATGCTTTACGTTAAAGTAGGTAACACTGAACTTGTTGCTCGTGCGGATGCGCGTGATGTTTACCAACCAGGTTCAAAAGTGGAATTGACATTGAATGTTACCAAAGGTCACTTCTTTGACCCAGAAACGGAGGCAGCTATTCGCTAATTTAACGCTATCCAAAACAGAACTCTTCTAGAATACAACCCAAAAAGCCTTACGTCTAACGACGTAGGGCTTTTTTGGGTTTTCATCATAAAATAAAGTTACTTACCAAATGATAAGTAACTTTTTATTGTCTAAACTTATTCGTCAGCGACCATGATATCAGTTAATTGACCAAATTTTTCTTTGGCATCTTCAGAAATACCTGAATCAGTGACCAGATGATCGATTTTGCTAACATTGTAGAAATCATAAAAATCGTATTTATTGAATTTTTCATGGTCGACGAGAAGGAATTTTTCAAAGGCATTATCAAGGGCAATGCGTTGAATTTCTCCTTCACTTTCGCTGTAAGTAGCTACAGAATCCCCAAAGACACCGTTAGCACTAACAAAGGCTTTTGAGAATTTGAGGTTTTGCAAGTAGTTAGCAGTCAGTGAGCCAACAAAGGCACCTGTAATATCACGATATTCACCGCCGGTTAAGATTAAATCGGTGCTTTTATTTTGATTTAAAATGGTGAATACTGGCAAACTATTTGTCACGACACGGATGTTTTTGGCAACAAGTTCGTGAGCAAAATGTTCCAGCGTTGTTCCGGGACCGATAAAGACTGTTTCGCCTTCTTGAATGAGTGTGCTGGCGAATTTAGCAATGGCACGCTTTTCTTCGATTTGTAGTTCTTGTTTTTCAGTGTTTGATTTTTCGTATTTTGGTTTTACTTTTGGTGTATCAATACTTTGTGCGCCACCATGGATACGAATCAATAAGCCTTCTTTATCTAGCTCGTCAAGGTCGCGACGAACAGTCATATCAGAAACACCAAGTTCTTTAATGATATCGTTAACTGTAATAACACCTTTGACGTTGATTTTTTCAAGAATCCACTGGAGGCGTTCTTTTTTCAGCATGTCAATCTCCTTTCTTTTCTTTATTCCTTGTCACTATCATATCACAAAGAGAATAGTAACTCAACAAATAAGAAAAAAAAGAAACATTTTGAAACAGTTTTGTAACAATCATGAAAAGTACCTAATTTAAAGCTTTTCTCGAAAGTTTCTTGAAACAAATCAAACACAAAACAACAAACATTTTTAAAAAACATTAAACAAATATGTTGACAAATGTTTGTTTTGGATTTATTATATAAACATAAAAAAACGTTTTTAAAAAATTATCTAGATAAAAGAAAAATTTTGAGGTGTTAAAATGACAGTTATTCTTGGTTCAGATGCTGCAGGGGAAACTTTAAAAAACATTATTAAAGATTACCTGCTTGAAAATGCTTATGACGTCAAAGACGTTACAGATGTCAAAAAAGATTTTGTTGATAATACGCTTGCGGTTGCAGCAGGTGTCAATGAATCAGATGAAAATCTAGGTATTATGATTGATGCTTATGGTGCAGGTAGCTTTATGACAGCTACAAAAATCAAAGGCATGATTTGTGCAGAAGTTTCAGATGAACGCTCTGCTTATATGACACGTGCTCACAATAATGCGCGCATGATTACTATGGGTTCTGAAATTGTCGGTGTTGAATTAGCTAAAAATATTGTTAAAGGATTTTTGGAAGGTCACTATGATGGTGGTCGTCACCAAATCCGTGTCGATATGTTAAATAAAATGTGCTAGGAGCGAGGAAGATAAAATGAAAATTGCAATTGGATGTGACCATATCGTAACAACAGAAAAAATGGCAGTGTCAGATTTCTTGAAATCAAAAGGTTACGAAGTAATTGACTGTGGGACTTATGACCACACACGTACGCATTACCCAATTTTTGGTAAAAAAGTCGGAGAAGCAGTGACAAGTGGACAAGCAGATTTAGGTGTTTGTATTTGCGGTACAGGTGTTGGCATTAACAACTCTGTTAACAAAGTTCCAGGTATTCGTTCAGCTTTGGTGCGTGACATGACAACTGCTATTTATGCCAAAGAAGAATTGAATGCAAATGTCATTGGTTTTGGTGGTAAAATCACTGGTGAATTGTTGATGTGTGATATTATCGAAGCCTTCATCAAGGCTAAGTACAAACCAACAGCAGAAAATAAAGCTTTGATTGAAAAAATTGCACAAGTCGAAACGGTTAATGAGGACCAAACATCACCAGATTTCTTTGATGAATTTCTTGAAAAATGGGACCGTGGCGAATATCACGACTAGGAGAAAATCAGATGATTCTTACCGTAACATTGAATCCGTCAATTGATATTTCTTATCCGCTTGATGAACTAACTTTGGATACGGTCAATCGTGTTTCCGAGGTTAAGAAAACAGCAGGTGGTAAGGGTTTGAACGTCACACGTGTGCTGTCAGAAATTGGTGACAATGTGACTGCGACAGGCTTTATCGGTGGAAAGTTAGGCGATTTTTTGACAGAGCAATTAGATAAAAGTCAGATTAATCACCGCTTTTTTAAGATTCATGGTGAAACGCGTAATTGCATTGCGATTTTACATGACGGATTGCAAACAGAAATTTTAGAAGCTGGTCCCATGATTGACCCAGATGAGGCAGATGGTTTTCTTAATCATTTTCGCTATCTTTGCCCGTCGTATGATGTCATCACGATTTCAGGAAGTCTTCCAGCTGGTCTTGAGGATAATTACTATCAAAAGATGATTAGTCTAGCAAATTCTCAAGGTAAAAAAGTTGTGCTAGATTGTTCTGGCCAAGCGTTAGAAGCTGTTTTAGCTGGTGCTGACAAACCATTTGTCATCAAACCAAATACTGAAGAGTTGTCTCAACTTGTTGGAAAAACGGTTACGGATGATGTAGCAGAACTAAAAGCAATCTTGCAAGATGACTTGTTTGATGGCATTGATTGGGTAGTTGTATCACTAGGTGGCAAAGGAGCTTTTGCAAAACATGGCAATCATTTTTACCACGTCACTATTCCCAAAATCAATGTGGTAAATCCGGTCGGTTCAGGGGATTCGACAGTGGCTGGGATTGCTTCAGCAATTACTCACAGCCTTTCAGATAAAGATTTCTTATGCCATGCTAATGTTCTTGGGATGTTAAACGCTCAAGAAAAAATGACTGGGCATGTCAATATGAAACATTACGAAAATTTATTTAATCAAATTCAGGTAGAAGAGGTATAGAAAAAATGGTATTAACACAAGGAAAACGTAACTTACTAGAAAAACTTAGTCGTGAGGGTGTTATTTCTGCTTTGGCATTTGACCAACGTGGGGCTCTCAAGCGCATGATGGCAAAATATCAAACTGAAGAACCAAGTGTTGCACAAATTGAACAATTGAAAGCCTTAGTTTCTGAAGAATTAACACCATATGCCTCATCTATTCTTCTTGACCCTGAATATGGTTTGCCTGCAAGCAAAGTCAGAGATAGCAATGCAGGATTGTTGCTAGCTTATGAAAAAACAGGCTATGATGCCACAACAACTAGCCGCTTGCCAGATTGCTTGGTCGAATGGTCTGCTAAACGTCTTAAAGAAGAAGGAGCTGATGCAGTGAAATTCTTGCTTTATTATGACGTTGATGGTGATGAATACGTTAATCTTCAAAAACAAGCTTATATCGAGCGCATTGGTGCCGAATGTAAGGCTGAAGACATGCCATTCTTCCTTGAAATCTTGACTTACGATGAAAACATTTCTGACAATACTAGCGCAGCATTTGCCAAAGTCAAACCACATAAAGTTAATGAAGCTATGAAAGTTTTCTCTGATGAACGCTTTGGTATCGATGTGCTTAAAGTTGAAGTCCCTGTCAATATGAAATATGTTGAAGGTTTTGCGGATGGTGAAGTGGTTTACACAAGAGAAGAAGCAGCACAAGCCTTTAAAGACCAAGAAGCGGCTAGCCATTTGCCATACATCTACCTAAGTGCTGGTGTGTCAGCAAAACTTTTCCAAGAAACGTTGGCATTTGCGGCTGAATCTGGTGCTAATTTCAATGGTGTGCTTTGTGGACGTGCGACATGGGCTGGTTGTGTTCAAATCTATATTGAACAAGGTGAAGCTGCTGCGCGTGAATGGCTTCAAACGCAAGGACGCAAAAATATTGAAGATCTCAATAAAGTGCTTGTGAAGACAGCTAGTCCTTGGACTGAGAAAGTAGTTGAAGTTGCTTTTGCCTAAAGCAATTAGCAAAACTTCTTTGATATACTTTGTTTTTTGATACTGGGAATGTTGATTGTGAGGATGAACATTCCCTTTTTTAGAAAGGGAAGGAAATTATGGTCATCGAATTAAAAAATGATTTCTTGACAGTTCAATTTAAAGAATTTGGGGGAGCTTTGTCTTCTATCAAAGATAAGGATGGCATCGAATATTTGTGGCAAGGAGATCCAAAATATTGGAGTTCACAAGCACCTGTACTCTTTCCGATTTGTGGGAGCTTACGTGATGATGAAGCTATTTATCGTCCTAGTAGCCGTCCCCATTTTACAGGTGTGATACCGCGACATGGTTTGGTGCGTAAGAAAAATTTTAGCTATCATCCCATATCAGAAGACAGTGTCGCTTTTAGCATTACACCCGACAGTGATATGTTAGCGAATTATCCTTACGATTTTGAACTTAAAATCATTTATACCTTAATTGAAAAGACTATCAAGGTGACTTATCAAGTGACTAACCGTGAGTCAGAAAAGCGTATGCCGTATTTTATCGGGGGACATCCAGGCTTTAACTGTCCCTTGCTAGATGATGAAGAATACGAAGATTATTATCTTGAATTTGAAAAAGAAGAAACTTGCTCAGTACCAGAAACTTTTCCAGAGACTGGTTTACTTGATGTGACAAAGCGGACGCCATTTTTAAATCACCAAAAAGTGCTAGAGCTAGACTATGCTTTGTTTGCTAAAGATGCGATTACTTTGGACTGTTTAGCTTCACGCAGCGTTTCTTTGAAATCTCACAAGCATGCAAAAGGATTGCGACTAGACTTTTCTGATTTTCCAAACTTGATTTTATGGTCAACAGCTAATAAAAGTCCTTTTATCGCCTTGGAACCTTGGAGTGGCTTGTCTACTTCACTAGATGAAAGTGACATTTTAGAGGATAAACGTCAGGTTACTTTTGTGGATGCCGGTAAAACGAGTGAAAAATCCTTTACTATCACTATTTTTTGAAAATGTTTATAAACAAACAAAAAAGCTCAAAAAAATAAACAAGAAAGGGTTTACAAAATTAAAATTGTGTGTTATATTATAACCATAGAAATTAAATAGAGTGGATTGTAACTAAGACATTAGGCAAGACCGCAAATAATCTAGACGGGGGAGGTCTAGCTTGTTTGTGGTTTTTTATTTGTCTAAACCACTGGGGAGGGGTAGAATGTTTCGGATTATACAAGCGCTCAACAATAATGTTGCCTTAGTTAAGGATGAACAAGGGCAACAAGCTGTCGTTATGGGATTAGGAATTGTTTTTCATAAGAAAAAAGGTGACTTAATCGTACCAAGCAAAGTTGAAAAGATTTTTTCTTTAAGAACAGAAGAATCAAAAGAAAACTTTTTAACGCTTTTGAAAAATATTCCACTTGATATCTTAACAGTCACTTACAATATGATTGATCGATTAGTTGATAAATATCATTTTCCTGTTCAGGAGTATTTATACGTGACGCTGACAGACCATGTTTATTCAGTTTATCAAAAGCTGTTAAAAGGAAATTATCAGGAAAGTCATTTACCAGATATTTCTGATGCTTATGAGACAGAATTTGCAATGGCAAAAGAAGCAGTTGAGATGTTAAGTCAAAAATTGTCAGTTGTTTTTCCTGACGACGAAGTTGGACGCATGGCTTTGCATTTTATTAATGCAAAAGGTGATTACGAGGTTTCAGAAAATAAGCAAGAAAACGCAAGAAAGCGTGTCTTGGAATTAGTTGAAGAAGAATTATCAAGTAGCGGTATTAAACGTAGCGCAGAAAATGGCAATTTATATGACCGCTTAATGATTCATCTCACCTATCTGATTAATCGATTGCAGACAAATCAACAAGATGAAACGTCGTTAATCAATATGGAGGAATTTGTTAAATCAGATTATCCACAAGCTTACCAAATCGGACAAGCTATTTACGATGTGATTGAAAAAGAATTAGACATAGATTTATCACGCAGTGAACGTGTTTATCTAGTTATACATATTCAACGTTTATTGAAATAAGGAGAGAAAAATGTACAAATTACCAGAAGATTTTATTTTTGGTGGCGCAACAGCAGCTTACCAAGTTGAAGGAGCTACTAAAGAAGGCGGTAAAGGTTCAGTAGCTTGGGATGATTTCTTAGCAGAACAAGGGCGTTTCAGTCCAGACCCTGCTAGTGATTTCTATCATCAATACCCACAAGATATTGAACTTTGTGAAAAATTTGGTGTCAATGGTCTTCGCTTATCAATTGCTTGGAGCCGTATTTTCCCAAATGGAACTGGTGAAGTCAATCAAGAAGGTGTGGATTTCTATCACAAGGTTTTTGCAGAATGTCAAAAACGTGGCATTACAGCATTTGTGACACTTCATCACTTTGATACACCAAAAGTGTTGTTTGATAACGGTGATTTCTTAAACCGTGACACGATTGAAGCTTTTGTTGATTATGCAAAATTCTGTTTTGAAGAATTTACAGAAGTTCGTCACTGGAGTACTTTCAATGAAATCTATCCAGTCGCAACTAACCAATATCTACTTGGAATTTTCCCACCAGGTATCAAATATGACCTTTCAAAAGTTATCCAATGTCTTCATAATATGATGTACGCACATGCGCGTGTGGTTAATTTGTTTAAAGATGGCGGCTACCAAGGTGAAATTGGTGTGGTTCACTCTCTTGAAACAAAATACCCTGCAACTGATAGTGAAGAAGATAAACATGCCGCTTTCCTAGATGATGCTCTTTCAATTCGTTTCTTACTTGATGCAACTTATCTAGGTTATTATTCAAACGAAACAATGAAAGCGCTTAACGAAATTTGCGCAGCGAATAATGCTAGCTATGAATTCCTTGACAGCGACTTTGAAGAAATGAAAAAAGCTAGTCACCGCAACGATTATCTTGGTATTAACCATTATCAATGTCACTTTGTCAAAGCCTACAATGGTGAAAATGCTATTCATCACAACGGTACAGGCGATAAAGGAACATCTGTTTACAAAGTTAAAGGTATCGGCGAACGCATTTACAAAGAAGGTATTCCACGAACTGATTGGGACTGGATTATTTATCCAGAAGGCTTGTATGATTTGCTTCTTCGCATCAAAGCAGATTACCCACACTATAACAAGATTTACATCACAGAAAATGGTATGGGTTACAAAGATGAATTTGATGATGGTATCGTTATGGACACAGCTCGTATTGATTATTTGAAGGTTTACCTTCAATCTCTTGCTAAAGCAATTGAGTCTGGGGTTAATGTTAAGGGATATTTCCTATGGTCATTGATGGATTGTTTCTCATGGTCAAATGGATATAATAAACGCTATGGTTTGTTCTATGTGGATTTTGAAACACAAAAACGTTATCCAAAAGCATCAGCTTACTGGTACAAACACATCAGCGATACAAAAATTGTAGAATAGGGGATTTTGAATATGGATAAAAAAGAATTACAAATGTTGGGATTTGAAATTGTAGCTTACTCAGGTGATGCTAGAAGTACACTGTTACAATTGCTCAAGGAAGTTCGTTCTGGCAACTTTGATAATGTTGACAAAGCGATTAAAGATGCTGACGAAAATTTGGCTAAAGCTCACAATGCGCAAACACAATTGTTAGCACAAGAAGCAGGCGGTGAAGATTTGGAACTTGGTTTCATCTTTGTTCACGGTCAAGACCACTTGATGACAACCTTGTTGCTACGTGACCTCATTACGGATTTTATTGAATTATATAAAAATCGCTAATTTTTGAAAAAAGAAAGGACGGAACATGGCTTGGTAAAAGCTTACACTCTTTGAAAATCAAATGCAGGCGTTGTTGACTTGATTTGATGAACTTCAGTTTAATCTGCATCAGCGTCGCCTAGCCTGACTTCGATTTTCAGTGAGTATCCTTATTCTCAATAGTCAATTCTGACAGGTCTTGCTTACTCTTAAGACGTATTAGAGATGACTAGCCAAGCCTAGGTTCTTAGGGAGTTGTATCATGAACAAACTCATTCAACAAATTGAAAAAGGGAAACCTTTTTTTGAAAAAGTTTCTCGTAACATTTATTTAGGTGCCATTCGTGATGGTTTCCTTGCGGCAATGCCAGCGATTCTCTTTTCTAGTATCTTTATCTTGATTGCATCTATTCCTGATGTTCTTGGTGTCAAATTACCAGAAGACTTTTCAAACTGGCTCTGGAAAATTTACAACTATTCAATGGGTGTGGTTGCCCTTCTTGTTTCATCAACAACTGCACGTTGCTTAGCTGAATCTGTTAACCGTAAGATGCCTGGCAATAAAAAAATCAATGCGGTATCTGTCATGCTTGCCTCAATCGTCAGCTTTTTGATGTTGAGTGCTGATGAAATCGAAGGTGGTCTTGCTACTGGTTACATGGGTACAAAAGGCATCCTAGCAGCTTTCGTCGCAGCCTTTATCACTGTTAATGTTTATAAATTCTGTGTACTTCGTGACATTACAATCAAGATGCCAAAAGAAGTACCTGGTACTATTTCTCAAACATTCCGCGATATTTTCCCATTCTCATTTGCAGTTTTTGCAGCAGTTATTATTGATACAATTATTCGTCATTTCTTTGGTACATCATTTGCTGAAGCAGTTATCACTTTGTTGCAACCATTGTTTACAGCAGCAGATGGTTACCTTGGAATTGCAATTATCTGGGGTGCAATGGCACTCTTCTGGTTCGTTGGTGTGCATGGTCCATCAATCGTAGAACCAGCTATCGCAGCGATTATCTATGCGAATGTCGAAACTAACCTTCAATTGTTTAAAGCTGGTGAACATGCTTCAAACGTATTGACTGTCGGTCTTGGTAACTTCGTTGGTACTATGGGTGGTACTGGTGCCACACTTGTCGTTCCATATCTTTTCTTGCTATTTGCTAAATCAAAACAATTGAAAGCCGTTGGTAAAGCTTCATTTATCCCAGTTAGCTTTGCCGTTAACGAACCTTTGCTTTTTGCAACACCAATCATTCTTAATCCTTACTTCTTTATTCCATTCCTTTTGGCGCCAATTGCCAACGTTTGGATTTTCAAATTCTTTGTTGATGTGCTTCAAATGAACAGCTTCATGTATGTTCTTCCTTGGGCAACACCAGCTCCAATCGGACTTGTTCTTGGTACAGGTGTTAGTCTTCTAGCTGTTGTTCTTGTCTTTGTTCTTATCGCTGTTGATGCGGTTATCTACTTCCCATTCATCAAAGCTTACGACGCCTCTCTTCTTGAAGAAGAAGCTGCCAATGCTGCACAAGAAGCTGCTAGTGAAAGTGAAGCTCCTGTTAAACCAGTCAAAGCTGTAGAAGAAGTTGCTGACGCTAAACCAGCTGTAACAGTCACAACTGATAAACCAATTAACGTCTTGGTCCTTTGTGCTGGTGCTGGTACAAGTGCTATGCTTGCCAACGCTCTTACTGAAGGAGCAGCAGCCACAGGTGCAAATATCACAGCTTCTGCTGGTGCTTATGGCTCACACTATGAAATCATGAAAAACTTCGATATGATTGTCCTTGCTCCTCAAGTTAACTCATTCTACGAAGATATCAAGAAAGATACTGATGCCCTTGGTATCAAACTAGCTGCCACAAAAGGCGCTGAATACATTAAATTAACGCGTGACCCAGAAGGTGCTGTGGCCTTCGTAATGTCTTACTTTGCTTAAGAGAACAAAAGCAGGATACGATTATGAAAAAGCTAAAGAAACTGATTTTAGTAAGCGCGGCTGTGCTAGGCTTAACGGCAGGAAATGCCAGCCTAGTCAAAGCCGATGACTTTATCAACGGAGCTGATATTTCCATTCTTGATGAAATGGAAAATAGCAGAGCAATTTATAAAATTAATGGAATTCAAAAAGATCCGCTGACCATTTTAAAAGATAATGGTGTCAACTATGTTCGCTTGCGCTTGTGGGTTGACCCTTATGATGCAAATGGCAATCCCTATGGTGCTGGAACGAATGACTTAAACAGAACACTAAAATTAGCGAAACGTGCTAAAAATAAAGGCTTAAAAGTCTTACTTGATTTTCACTACAGTGATTTTTGGGTAGATCCAGGAAAACAAAATCTTCCAAAAGCCTGGCAAAATCAATCCTTTGAACAATTAAATTCAAGTGTCTATTCTTACACAGCTGATGTCCTTAATCAGATGAAATCAAAAGGCATTTACCCTGATATGGTGCAAATAGGAAACGAATTGAACAGCGGTATGCTATGGCCTTACGGGAAAAGCTGGGGCGGTGATGGAAAAGAATTTACCCGCCTAGCCACTTTCCTAAAATCTGGTGTTCAAGCGGTAAAAGACACCCAAAGTAGTAACACTCCAATCATGCTTCACTTAGCAGACGGCGGTAACCAATCAACTTTCCAATGGTGGTTAGATGAGATTACCAATCAATCCGTTGACTTTGATATTGTAGGCATTTCGTATTACCCTTATTGGCATGGTAGCTTAGCTGACCTTTCAGCCAACATGGATAATATCAGCGAACGCTACAATAAAAAAGTGGTTGTAGTTGAAACAGCTTATGCAAATACCCTTGACAATCTTGACCAAAAGACAAATGCTGTCACAGCAACAGAAGAAGCAGCAGCTGGTTACAAAGCTAGCCAAGATGGTCAGTACGAATTTTTGACAGACTTGGTTGATAAGATTAAGGATGTCAAAAATAACAATGGACTTGGTTTCTTCTATTGGGAACCACTCTGGTATAACGGCAATGTCTCATGGGCTACGCAAGCAGGTATGTCATATCTTGGCGTTTCAGATGTGACAGGTAACGAATGGGAAAATCAAGCTGTCTTTGATTTCCAAGGAAATGCTCTACGTGGCATCAAAGCCTTTAATTACTCTAATCTAACGAATCTCCTTCAAAACAATAGCTTTGAATGGGACGGTTATACCGAAAGTCCATCATCTTGGAAGATTTGGAAAAATGGACAAAACTCAGCTATTAAGACCGAAAGTTATGATAATACGCGTTATAAACTCAGCTTCTGGTCAGATAAAGCTTATGAAAGTTCTATCTATCAAACAGTAGGTAAGCTCAGCTCAGGTACTTACAAATTAAGCATCGATGCTATGGGTGATACAAGTCTTGAAAATGCAGAACTTTATATTAAAAATTATGGTGGCAGTGAACAAAAAATCTCTCTCAAAGATTCAAATACTTGGAAAACTTACACCATTGATAATATTAAAATCACAAACGGACAATGTGAAGTTGGCGTTTACGTCAAATCATCAGCCAACAAATGGCTAAATATCGATAACGTCCGACTAGTGAAAGTTGATTAAAACATTTCTCCCTCAAGAATTCAGTTCTTGGGGGAGATTTGCGTGAATTGCAGTAAAGAAGTGAAGTTTTTGAATATAGTAGTATAATGCTCTTGTAAGAATCAATATGTCAATATATTTTGATTTATGAAAAATATGGGAGCTTTATATGAACAGTGTTGAGTTAAGAAATGTTGTTAAGGAATTTTCGAAGGTTACTGTTTTAGATGGTATAAATCTGACAGTAAAAGAGTCACATATCACTTGCTTACTTGGTCCGTCTGGTTCTGGAAAGACAACGATTATGAAATTAATGACTGGTTCAGAAAAGTCAACACAAGGTCAGGTAATGCTTTTTGGACATCAGCTTAGTAAGCATGATATTGGTCAAATCGGATATATGCCACAAGCAGATGCAATTTATTTGGATTTATCTGCTTATGATAATCTTTTGTTCTTTGGTCAATTGTATGGAATGACTAAAAAAGAGATAAAACAGCGGATTGATTATTTAGCAAAACTCTTGGATTTAGAAAAACACCTTAAACAGTTGGTATCAACTTACTCTGGAGGAATGAAAAAACGATTATCTTTGGCGATTACGTTGCTTAATGACCCAAAATTGTTAATTTTAGATGAACCAACGGTTGGAATTGACCCTATTTTACGTCAGAAGATTTGGCGAGAATTTCGACAGTTACAAAAACAAGGAAAGACTTTGCTGATTTCAACTCATGTTATGGATGAAGTAAAGTATTGTGATTATGGTATCCTCATTCGTGATGGAAAAGTAATTGCTGCTGATAGTATGGAAACACTACTTGAAAAGAGCGGTTCAGATGTTGAAAATTTGTTTTTAGTAGAGGAAGGAGTGACAAAATAATGGTTGCAACTTGCCTACGTGTTATTAAGCAGATTTTACATGACAAAAGGTCCATCAGTATGATTTTTGTGGTTCCTTTGGTCATCACTACCTTTCTTTTCTTTCTGTTAGGAGATAGTGATGTTCATTTGTCATTGGCGACAAATAGCCAGAATCCGTCAGTTATAAAATTGCTGAAAAAAGATGCAGATGTCACGGTTGTTGATGATTTAAAAGGTATTGATGAGAATCTAAAATCCGGCAAGTATGATGCTTATATCAAGTATACTGACCAAGGAACAGAGCTTTATTTCCTTGAAGAAAATTCGCTTTATGTCAATAAAGTACATGACATTTTGAAAAAAACTCAGGAAAAATTATCACCGCAATCAGGGGTGACTACTCATTATCTTTATGGAAATCAGTTAAAAACAACTTTTGAAAAATTAACTTATGCATTAATTGCTATTGTAGCTTTCTTCTTAATTTTCCTCATTTCAGGAATCGCCTTTGTGAGAGAACAGGTATTAGGGACACTTGAGAGAATCTTAATCAGCCCAGTCTCAAAATTACGCTTAATTTTGGGATATACACTTGGTTTTAGTGCTTTTGGAATTATTCAAGGAACGCTTTTGTTGCTATTTTCTCGATTTATCTTAAATGTTCCTTTTGAGGGAAACTTTGTTTTGATGGAATTGACGATTATTTTATTGTCTATTTCTGCTGTATCGATTGGGATGTTCATTGCTATTTTTGCTAATACTGAATTTCAAATGGTACAATTTATTCCCATTGTAATCGTGCCACAAATTCTATATTCAGGAATTATCGCGATAAGGACTTTGCCATTTCATATAGAAAAATTACAATTTATTATGCCAATCTATTATGGAGCGCAGGCTTTGAAGAAGGTTATGGTGGATGGATTGACTATTAATTCTGTTATATTAGAATGGCTAGCTTTAATTGTTATTAGTTTGCTTTTTACATTATTGAATACTTTCTTTTTAAAAAAATATCGGGCATTATAAAAAACTTCTCCCCCAAGAATTTAGTTCTTGGGGGAGTTTTTTTGTTTTATTTTTTCAGTGCTTTTCGGTAATTGCTTGGGCTTTGGCTGAAATGTTTTTTGAAAGCCTTGCTGAAGGCGAGAGCGTCTGGAAAGCCTACAGCATTTGCGATTTCTGAGATGTGAAAAGTCGTGCTGGTAAGCAAATCAGCACTTTTTTCCATGCGGATTTGGATAAGGTAATCCTTGAGAGAATAACCTGTTTCTTCTTTGAAAATCTTGTACAAGTAGGAGCGATTTAGATTGAGTTTTTTTGCAATCTCACTGATTTTTAATGGATTTCCATATTGTGTGTGAATGATTTTTTTAGCTTGCTTGATGTAATTTTGAATCAAAATACTGCTATCAGACATTGCTTTGCTTGGAAATTCTTCTATTAGAAACGCTAGCAATTTGTAAAGTTCGGCAATCAGCTGAAGCTCTGTAATGTCATCGAGTTTTTGGTCACGGAATTGTGTTAATTTGACTAGCTGATCGAGGATTTTAGAGTTGAGCGTTGAATGACAAAAATAGTGTTCAAGAAGTTGTGTTTTATTTAAGATGCTTTCAGCTTTTGAGCCACTAAATCCCACCCAAAGATAAGTCCAAGGGTGCTTGCTATCTGCTTGGTAGAAGGTCACTTTTCCTTTTGGCAAAATGAACATATCACCTGTTTTGAGTTCGGTTGTTGTGCCATCAATTTTGAAAGTTCCCTTGCCATCAACAATGAAATGAAGGACGTAGTTATCCCTAACAGTAGGTCCAAAAGAGTAGTTTTTATCACACATCTCAGCACCATAATGGTCAACGTTTAAGTCAAAATTGTTGGTATTAAATTCATTATAAGTATTTAGAACGTTCAAAGTATCAGCTCCTCTTCAAGCAACATTTTACCATATATACCTAACATCCTACCATTCATTATAGTGAAAATAGGTGGTAAAATTTTAGTAAATATTAAGGAGGAAGCTCAATGGGGATCAAAATTGAAGGAAATCTTTTTTACGTACACAGTAAAAATATGTCACTGATTATTGAAAATCACGAGGGAGATTTGTTGCTTCGTCATATTGGAGGAAAAATCACAGCTTACCATGGCTCTAATGCTCTTTTTGAAAAAGACCATGCCTTTTCAGGCAATCCAACTCCTGATGATAGAACTTACAGTTTCGATACGCAACGTCAGATTTTGGGGGTACATGGCTTTGGTGATTTTCGCCAGCCATCCATTAGTATTTCACACGACACTAATGACTTAACGCAATTTAAATTAAAAGATTATCATGTCTTATCAGGAGCTGTTAAGGCAGCAGGGCTACCAAATCCACACAGTACAGAAAATGCTGAAACACTTGCTTTAGTCTTAGAAGATAAGTTGGCTGGTTTGGAGTTGACGCTTTATTACACAGCTTATGCTGAGCGTTCAACAATTTCTAGCTTTGCTAAGATTAGCAATTTATCAGATAAAGCAGTTGTTATCAATCGTGCTTTGTCAACCATGCTTGATGTGCCAGCTTCTGATTATGTTGTGGTGACATTGCAAGGTGCTTATGCGCGTGAAAAAACGGTTCGTCGCCATAAGCTTGAACAAGGTATTTTCACTGTCGCTTCAAATCGTGGTGCTTCAGGTCATGCGCACACACCAGCTATGGTGTTATGTGACCACACAGCTACGGAAGATGCTGGTCAAGCTTTAGCTCTTCAACTGCTTTACAGCGGTAATTTCCAAGCTTTTGTTCAAAAAAATCAATTGAACGAAGTTCGTTTAGGTATCGGAATCAACGATGATAATTTTGCTTGGGAATTGTCAGCGGGCGATAGTTTTGACACACCAGTAGCCATCATGACTTATTCAGCCAAAGGTTTGACACATTTGACTCATGAAAGTCAATTATTTGTCCAAGAACATATCATGCCAAAACAATTTGCTCATGTTGAACGTCCGATTCTCATCAACAACTGGGAAGCGACTTATTTTGATTTCAAAAAAGAGAAATTGCTTGACTTAGCTGATGAAGCTAGTAAGCTTGGTATCGAACTTTTTGTTCTTGATGATGGTTGGTTTGGCAATCGCTTCGATGATAATCGTGCGCTTGGTGACTGGGTTGTCAACGAAGAAAAACTCGGTGGACCTTTGAATGACTTGATTGCTGAAGTCCATGCCAAAGGTTTGAAATTTGGTTTGTGGTTTGAACCAGAAATGATTTCTGTGGACAGCGACCTTTACCGTGCACATCCTGACTGGGCTATTCAAGCTGAAGGTCGTGGTCATACTTATTCTCGTAATCAATTGGTGCTCAACCTTGCAAATCCTGATGTCGTAGCCTACATCAAGGCAGCTATTGATAAGATTTTGACAGAAAATGCTATTGATTATGTTAAATGGGATTATAACCGTAACATCACAAATATCGGAAATGGTGATACTTACCTTGCGACCCAAATGCAATCTCATGCTTACATGCTAGGCTTGTATGATTTGGTGTCTTATTTGACAGAAAAACATAGTAACATTCTCTTTGAATCTTGCTCAGGTGGCGGTGGTCGAAATGACCTTGGCATGATGCGTTACTTCCCACAAGTTTGGGCGAGTGATAATACTGATGCCATTTCACGTTTGCCAATTCAATACGGTTCAAGCTACCTTTACCCGACAATTTCTATGGGAGCTCACGTGTCAGCAAGTCCTAATCATCAAATGGGACGCACAACACCGATTGAAACTCGCGGTAATGTTGCCATGATGGGAAATCTTGGCTATGAACTTGATTTGACAAGCTTACCAGAAAGTGACAAAGAAGTGATTGCTGCTCAGGTTGCACACTACAAAGACATTCGACCAGTTGTCCAATTTGGAAAACAATATCGCCTCATCAATCCAGAAGCAGGTTCAAACGAAGTAGCCGTAGAATTTGTTTATGAAGATAAGGCTGTCGTGACCTACGTGCGCACACTGTCAACGATTGAAACAATTGAAACAACACTTAAGCTGAAAGGTTTGGAAGAAGAAGCTCTTTACTGCTTGCAAGGAACAGACCAAGTCTTTTCAGGAGCAGAGCTCATGTACGCGGGCCTCACAGCGATTCTCCCACAAGGTGATTACCTCAGCAAACAATACTATTTCGTGAAACAATAAGGAGGTTTTCCATGAAATGGCCTAAACGATTAATAGTGACTGGAGTGGCAATGTTGACAGCGGCAGCTGCTTTGACATTGACAGCTTGTTCAAAAAACAATGATTCCTCTAATGATGGCAAGGTAACTATCGAATATTTCAACCAAAAAACAGAAATGGTTGATACGCTAAAAGAAATCATTAAGGATTTTGAAAAAGAAAATCCAAAGATCCATGTCAAAATGACCAGTGTGCCAAGTGCTGGTACCGTCCTAAAAACACGTATGCTTGCAGGCGATGCTCCAGATGTCATTAACATTTACCCTCAGAACGTTGATTTTAAAGAGTGGGCAAAAGCAGGTTACTTTGAGAATATGACTGGAAAATCATATCTTGAAAACATCAAAAATCATTACGAAAAAAATTATGCTGTTAACGGCAAAATTTATAGCGTCCCGCTATCAGCCAACGTTTCAGGGATTTATTTTAACAAGACAAAATTTGAAGAATTAGGCCTCAAAGTTCCGGAAACTTGGGATGAATTTGAAACACTTGTTAAACAGATTAAAGCTGACGGTGAAACGCCATTTGCTCTTGCTGGCAGTGAAGGTTGGACTTTAAATGGTTATCACCAATTAGCTTACATCAGTGTGACTGGCAGTGGTGATAAGGCAAATGATTATCTTCGTTTTTCTCCTGTTAATTCTATTTCAACTTCAGATAGTGAAGTTAAAGAAGTGCTAACGCGTCTAGATTTACTTGCTGATAAGGGTAATCAACAAACTAACTGGCAAGGTGCTTCTTACAATGATTCTGTAGTGGCGTTTGCAACTGGAAAAGCTTTGATGATGCCTGGTGGTTCATGGGCTTTAGCTGCCATCAAGCAACAAAATCCAGATTTTGAAGTATCAACATTTGCATTTCCTGGTGAAAAAGCTGGTCAGGAAGTAACTGTCGGTGCAGGTGATTTGGCTTTATCTATCTCATCATCAACTAAGCATAAAAAAGAATGTGAAGCATTCATTTCTTATATGGCATCAGCGAAAGCTATGCAAAAATACTATGACGTTGATGGTTCACCAGTGTCTGTAGAAGGTGTGGTTGAAGATGATAAATCACCGCTTGCTTCTCTTTATAAGCTTGCTTTTACTGATAAACATTATGTTTGGCTTGGTGAAAATTGGACAAGTGAGGAAGACTTCTTTAGTTTGACAGCCAATTATTTGATGAGCAAAGATGCTAAGCAATATACAGATGAATTAAATGCCTTTTTCAATCCGATGAAAGCCGATGTGACGAAGTAGGAGGAAACTAGAATGCGAAAATTTTTAAATAAATATTGGGGCTGGGTGTTCTTGATTGTTCCCTTGATTTTACAAGCAATTTTCTTCTATTTCCCAATGATTCAAGGTGCTTTTTACAGTTTTACAAACTGGACTGGATTGACTTACAATTTTGATTTTGTTGGTGTCAACAATTATAAAATCTTGCTAACGGATACCAAATTCTTTAAGGCTCTTGGTTTTACTTTGATTTTGACCATTGCGTTAATTGTCGGTGAAATTGTAATTGGTATCTGGGTGGCACGTGCTTTGAATGCTAAAATCAAAGGTCAAACGTTTTTTAGAGCTTGGTTCTTTTTCCCAGCTGTTTTGTCAGGGTTGACAGTGTCTTTGATTTTTAAACAAGTTTTTAACTATGGTTTACCTGCTATCGGCGAAGCTTTGAACATTGAATTTTTGAAAACAAGTCTTTTAGGAACAACTGGCGGTGCTGTTTTTGCAGCAATCTTTGTTATGTTGTGGCAAGGTGTTGCCATGCCGATTATTCTCTTCCTATCTGGTCTTCAAACCATTCCAAGTGAAATCACAGAAGCAGCAGCGATTGATGGCGCAAACAGCAAACAAACGTTCTGGAACATTGAATTACCATATCTGTTACCAAGTATTTCTATGGTCTTTATCATGGCACTAAAAGGTGGCTTAACAGCTTTTGACCAAATCTTTGCTTTGACTGGTGGTGGACCAAGCAATTCAACAACATCAATCGGACTTTTGGTTTACAATTATGCCTTTTCAAGTAACCAATACGGTTATGCTAACGCAATTGCCTTGATTCTTTTTGCAATCATTGTTCTTGTTTCAGTGTTGCAACTTAAATTATCAAGTCGTTTTGAAGTATAGGAGTGAGAGATGAAAAAAGAAGAACGTTATAATACTTTTTGGAAATATGTGCTCTTAATTGCAGGTTCAATTCTGATTTTGATTCCTTTATTAGCAACTGTCTTTAGTTCGTTTAAGACAACTAAGGATATCATGCAACATTTCTTTGCTTTTCCAAATCCTGTCACTCTAAGCAACTACACACGCTTGCTTGCTGATGGCATCGGACATTATTTCTTAAATTCAACGATTATCACTGTAGTATCAGTGATTTTGGTGACATTATTCATTCCTGCGGCAGCTTATTCAATTGCTCGTAATATGAGTAAAAAACGTGCTTTCAATATCATGTACAGTTTGTTGATTTTGGGAATTTTTGTGCCATTTCAAGTTATCATGATTCCAATCACAGTGATGATGAGTCGACTTGGCTTGACAAATATTTGGGGTTTGATTATCTTGTACTTAACATATGCTGTACCACAAACCTTATTCTTGTACGTCGGATACATCAAGTTAAGTGTTCCTGACAGTTTGGATGAAGCAGCTGAGATTGATGGTGCTGATAAATTCACAACTTATCGCAAAATCGTCTTTCCAATGTTAAAACCAATGCATGCTACAACTTTGATTATCAATGCACTTTGGTTCTGGAATGACTTCATGCTTCCACTCTTGATGCTGAATAAATCATCAGACTCATGGTCATTGCCACTTTTCCAATACAACTACACAGGACAATACCTCAGCGACTATGGTCCAAGCTTTGCATCATATGTCGTTGGTATCATTACTATCACAATCGTTTACCTCATTTTCCAAAAACATATCATCTCAGGAATGAGCAACGGCGCAGTGAAGTAAGGATACAGAGGCCGTATAGCGAGCGTAGCAAAAATAGAAATTTTGACGAAGAACGTGTACGTTCTAGGAAAAAATTATCTTTTTTGCACTGCTCGTAGGTCGTGTTCAACTTAACTTGATATAGTTGATGGCTGCTAAAGCAACTCATCAACTAACGCTAACCACTATGGCGGATTATCTAGCCACCTTACTAGCTCGAAAACAAAATAATATCGATTTTGTTTTCTCACGTCGTAACTTGTTATATTTGCTGGGTGCTACAATCAAAAAGGGTAAAGGAGTAACTATGACAATACAAAATAAAATAATGCTTATTACTTACTCAGATAGTCTGGGAAAGAATTTGAAAGAATTAAATGAAAATCTTGGCAAGTATTTTGGAGAGGCGGTCGGCGGGGTTCATCTTTTGCCATTTTTCCCGTCAACAGGTGACCGTGGTTTTGCGCCAGTCGATTATGATGAGGTTGATGCTGCATTTGGGGATTGGGATGACGTGAAGGCATTGGGTGAGAAGTATTATCTCATGTTTGATTTCATGATTAACCATATTTCTCGTCAATCAAAATATTACAAAGATTATCAAGAAAAGCACGAAGCTAGTGCTTACAAGGATATGTTTCTTAACTGGGATAAATTTTGGCCAGAAAATCGTCCGACACAAGCTGATGTGGATTTGATTTACAAGCGTAAAGACCGCGCACCAAAACAAGAAATTCACTTTGCGGACGGTTCAGTTGAGCATCTCTGGAACACATTTGGTGAAGAGCAGATTGACCTTGATGTGACAAAAGACGTGACCATGGATTTCATTCGAAAGACCATCGCGCATTTAGCTGAAAATGGTTGCGACCTTATTCGATTAGATGCTTTTGCTTATGCAGTTAAAAAATTAGATACTAATGATTTCTTTGTAGAACCAGAAATCTGGGAATTGCTTGATAAAGTCCGTAGCATTGCTGCGGAATCTGGTACAGAGTTACTTCCAGAAATTCACGAGCATTATTCGATTCAGTTTAAAATCGCTGAGCACGATTACTATGTTTATGATTTTGCCCTTCCGATGGTGGTTCTTTATAGCCTTTACAGCGGAAATGTTAATCGTTTGGCGAAATGGCTTAAAATGTCTCCAATGAGACAGTTTACGACACTTGATACGCACGATGGTATTGGTGTTGTTGACGTCAAAGATATCTTGACGGATGAGGAAATTGATTACACGTCAAATGAACTTTATAAAGTAGGTGCCAACGTCAAACGAAAATATTCAACAGCCGAGTACAATAATCTTGATATTTACCAAATCAATTCAACTTACTATTCTGCACTTGGTGATGATGACAAGAAATATTTCCTTGCTCGCTTGATTCAAGCTTTCGCGCCAGGCATTCCACAAGTGTATTATGTTGGATTTTTGGCAGGAAAAAACGACCTTGATTTGTTAGAAAAAACAAAAGAAGGACGCAATATTAATCGTCATTATTACAGCAGTAGCGAAATTGCAGAAGAAGTCAAACGTCCGGTTGTTCAAGCTTTGCTAAAACTATTTACTTTCCGTAATCAATCGGCTGCTTTTGCCCTGGATGGCAGTATAGATATTGAAGTATTAGATGAAAATACTCTTGTAATTACTCGATGTAATCAAGATAGTAGTGTCGTTGCAGAAGCTACAATTAACCTAAAAGACTTAACTTATACAGTTAAAGAAAACGGACAAGAGATTACATTTCTATAGTTTAATAGAAGCGGGACGATGTCTTAGCTTCTTTTATTTTTAATAACGCAAACGATTGCATAAATAACAAGAAAAAGATAAAATAGAGACAAAGAATTCTAAAATGAGGTGCGTTATGGAAAAACATTGGTGGCACAAAGCAACGATTTATCAAATTTATCCAAAATCTTTTAAGGACTCAAACGGTGATGGAGTTGGTGATTTAAAAGGAATTATCAGTAAGCTTGATTACCTGCAAAAGCTTGGAATTACAGCGATTTGGCTATCTCCAGTTTACCAGTCTCCAATGGATGATAATGGCTATGACATTTCAAATTATGAGGCGATTGCTGATATTTTTGGCGATATGTCTGATATGGAAGAATTGCTAGCGCAGGCAAAAGCGCGTGGTATCCGCATCATTATGGACTTAGTGGTTAATCACACGTCAGATGAGCACGCTTGGTTTGTCGAAGCGCGTGAAAATCCTGACAGCAAGTATCGTGATTTTTACATTTGGCGTGATAAACCTAATGAGCTCGATTCTATTTTTGGTGGCTCTGCTTGGGAATATGATGGCAAAACTGGGCAATATTATTTGCACTTTTTCAGCAAGAAACAACCTGATTTGAATTGGGAAAATCCGCTGTTACGCCAGTCTGTTTATGATATGATGAATCGCTGGATTGACAAAGGTATTTCTGGCTTTCGCATGGACGTGATTGACATGATTGGGAAAATTCCTGATTGCTTAATCTCAAATAATGGTCCAAAATTGCATGACTATCTCAAAGAGATGCATCAAAAAACTTTAGCTGGGAAAGATTTGCTAACGGTTGGTGAAACTTGGGGAGCAACTCCGGAAATTGCTAAGAAGTATTCATCGCCAGCTGAGAAAGAATTGTCCATGGTCTTTCAATTTGAACATATCGGTCTGCAACACAAACCAGATGCTTCAAAATGGGAATACGAAAAAGAACTAAATGTTCCTGCACTCAAAGCTATTTTCAACAAATGGCAGACAGAGCTTGAACTTGGTCAGGGTTGGAATTCCCTTTTCTGGGACAATCATGATTTGCCGCGCGTGCTTTCTATCTGGGGTGACACTGACATTTACCGTGAAAAATCAGCCAAAGCGCTAGCTATTTCCTTACACTTGATGCGAGGAACGCCTTACATCTACCAAGGAGAAGAAATAGGCATGACTAACTATCCTTTCAAAGATTTGGGAGAAATTGATGATATCGAGTCACTCAATTTTGCTAAAGAAGCCCTTGAAAATGGTAAGACACCAGAAGAAGTCATGGATAGCATTCGCATGATTGGACGTGACAATGCTAGAACACCAATGCAGTGGGATAGCAGTCAGAATGCTGGCTTTTCAACTGCTGATAAAACTTGGTTACCAGTTAATCCAAATTATCACGATATCAATGTTCAAGCTGCTCTAGAAAATCCAGATTCTATTTTCTACACTTACCAAAAACTCATCAAACTTCGCAAAGAAAATGATTGGTTGATTGATGCTGATTTTGAACTTTTGGATACAGAAGATAAGGTTTTTGCTTATCTTAGAAAAACAGCAGATGAAACTTATTTAGTAGTCGCAAACTTATCAAATCAAGTCCAAGCCTTTGAAACAACTCTTTCTTATCAAGAAACTATCATCAGTAACACCTCAGAGTTAACAGATTTTGAAAATCATGAACTCCAACCATGGGATGCTTTCTGCGTAAAAGTTGGGTAATAAAAAACAGCTCCTAATTAGGAGCTGTTTTTAGGTTTATTTTGTGCTATCACGTAAAGTTAAGCTGGTAGCTAGTCTTGTCATTGTTGGGACGGTGTGGCGTTTGATAAGTTGGTGATTTAAGATATCAACAGCTGTGCGTCCCATTTCTTCAGTATAGACGGTGATACTGGATAGAGCAGGAAAGACTTGCTTCGTTAGAGGTGTGTCATTGAAAGAAATGAGGCTGACACGGTCAGGAACAGCGATGTTAGCTTCTTGAAGCGCACGAAGGGCACCTATGGCTAGAGTGTCGTTTGCAACAAAGAAAGCTTGTGGAAGGTCATCGTCTAGTTTTTCGATAGCTTCTTTCATTAAAGCGTATCCTGATGGGGCAGAAAAATCTCCTACAAAGACATAGTCAGGGTTATAGAGGTTATTTTCGTAAGCATAGTTTTTAAAGGTACGGAAACGTTGGTCGACAATGAGTTCTTTTTGGTCAGTCGTACGTTCTTCCCCAGCAATCATCCCGATTTTAGTAAATCCTTTTTTCATAAAATAATCGAGAACCTTGACAACGGCGTTATCAAAATCCGTAGTGACGCAAGGGTGACCAGCATTTAAAGTATCACTATCAACGAAAACTAGATTTTTTGAATAGTTTTCTAGACTGTGAATTTGTTGGTCTGAGAATTTACCAATAGCGATAATCCCGCTAACACTTTCTGAAATCGTTAGAATGTCATTGTTAAAATAGCGTACAACGTCATAACCCAATTCTTGGGCACGTTTTTCAAGACCAATACGAATGCTGTAGTAGTAAAGGTCGTTTAACTCTTCTTGTTCACTATACCATTGGACAATGGCAATCTTTTGACGTTCTTGTGTGATGTTTGTGTTGCGTTTGTGTTTTTCGTAACCTAATTCTTCAGCAACTGTCAAAATACGGTGACGTGTCTCTTCACCAACTGAGAGGGTTTTATCTTTATTAAGGACACGTGAGACGGTCGCTGACGAAACATTTGCTAACTTTGCGATATCTTTTAATGTAGCCATAGGTCATCCCTTCTTTCTTGATAGTATTATATCACAAGATTTCTAAAAATAAAAATTTTAAGTAAAACTTTAGTAAATATCATTGACTTAAGTTAACTGTGGTTGTAAAATGAAAGCGTAAACAAAAAAGAGATAAAAAAGGAGACCCTCATGAATACTAAAGAACTTAACCAAGCTTTTACTAATGTTTTTGGAAGCGACGCAGACGCAACTTTCTTCTCACCAGGTCGTATCAACTTAATCGGTGAACACACTGACTATAATGGTGGTCATGTTTTCCCAGCAGCGATTACACTTGGAACATACGGTGCCGCTCGTAAACGTGATGATAAGACCCTTCGTTTTTATTCAGCTAACTTTGATGAATTAGGTATTATTGATGTTGATCTTGATAACCTTGTCTACGATAAAAAAGATAGCTGGACGAACTATCCCAAAGGTGTTATCAAATTCTTGAAAGAAGCTGGACACAAGATTGAATCTGGTTTTGAGCTTTATGTTAATGGGAATATTCCAAATGGCTCTGGTTTGTCATCATCAGCTTCACTAGAGCTTTTAGTAGGGATTGTCGCTGAAGAATTATTCGACTTAAAATTAGACCGCTTGGATTTGGTAAAAATTGGTAAACAAACTGAAAATGAGTTTATCGGAGTGAACTCAGGAATCATGGACCAATTTGCTATTGGCATGGGAGCTGAAAAGCAAGCTATCTACCTTGATACCAATACTCTAGAATATGACCTTGTTCCTTTGGACCTTGGTGACAATGTCATTGTGATTATGAATACCAATAAACGTCGTGAATTAGCCGATTCAAAATACAATGAACGTCGTGCGGAATGTGAAAAGGCTGTAGAAGAACTTAATCAAGTGCTTGATATCAAGACTCTCGGTGAACTTGATTTGCAAACATTTGACGAATATAGTTACCTTATTAAAGATGACAATCGTCTAAAACGTGCCCGCCATGCTGTCTGGGAAAATCAACGTACCCTTCAAGCCAAAGAAGCTTTGATGGCTGGTGAACTTGAAAAATTTGGTCGCTTGGTTAATGCCTCACATGTCTCACTTGAACATGACTACGAAGTAACTGGTATCGAACTTGATACCCTTGCTCACACAGCTTGGCAACAAGAAGGTGTTCTCGGAGCTCGTATGACAGGAGCGGGATTCGGTGGCTGTGGTATTGCCATTGTTGCTAAAGATAAAGTTGATGATTTTACAAAAGCTGTTGGACAAGTTTATACAGAAACAATTGGTTATGCGCCAGCCTTCTATATCGCTGAAATTGCTGGTGGTTCACGTGTCCTTTCACGAAAATAAAGAATAAAAAGAAGACGATAAAATGATGAAACTTTTAGATACTTTTGTCGCTAAAGTGATTGAAGCTAGCGACTATACTGAAGATGATATGTTTTACTTGCGCAATCGCATCCTTGCCCTTGTGGGCGAGGATGGTGCAGAGCAAGAGACAAATCAAACAGATTTGATTGCTCTTAAAGAAGAACTGGTTAACCTAGCTGTGAAAAATGGTAAGGTTGGTGACTTAATGGCTGAAAGAGATTGTTTGGGTGCTGAATTGATGAACTTTATCACACCAATCCCAAGTCAGGTGAATCGTCGTTTCTGGGACACTTATGTTAAATCTCCTCAACAAGCTGTCGCAGATTTTTATGACCTAAGCAAGCGTAATGACTACATTAAAGTCGCTGCAATTGCCAAAAATATTGCCTTTACGACGCCGTCACAATACGGTGATATTCAGATTACTATTAATTTATCAAAACCTGAAAAAGACCCTAAAGCAATTGCTGCTGCTAAGTTAACCAAGGCATCTTCTTATCCAAAATGTCAGTTATGTATGGAAAATGAAGGCTATCAAGGACGCATTAATCACCCAGCGCGTGCTAATCACCGCATCATTCGCTTGAATCTTGGCGATGAAAAATGGGGCTTCCAATACTCACCATATGCCTACTTTAATGAACATTGCATTATCCTAAATACTGAGCATGTGCCGATGGTTATCAGTAAAAATACTTTTGCGCAGTTGCTTGATATTGTCGATATTTTCCCAGGTTACTTTGCTGGGTCAAATTCAGACTTGCCAATCGTCGGTGGGTCAATCTTGACACATAATCACTATCAAGGTGGTCGTCATGTCTTTCCAATGGAAATAGCCGAGTTGGACAATGAATTTCATTTTAAAGGTTATTCTGATGTGACAGCAGGTATTGTCAAATGGCCAATGTCAGTGCTTCGTTTACGTAGTCAAAACAAGGCACGCTTGGTTGAGTTGGCTGAAAAAATTCGTTTGGCATGGCGCGATTATTCTGATGAAAGTGTTGATGTATTAGCTTACACAGGCGACACACCACATCACACAGTTACTCCAATTGCACGCAAACGTGACGGTCAATTTGAATTGGATATTGTTCTTCGTGACAATCACATAACAGCTGAATTTCCAGACGGTGTTTATCATCCACATGCTGATGTACAACACATTAAAAAGGAAAATATCGGACTTATCGAAGTTATGGGCTTAGCTATTTTACCGCCGCGTCTGAAAGATGAACTGCTAGAAGTTGAAAAATATCTTTTGAATCAGTATAATGAAATCGCTGACTATCATAAAGATTGGGCAGATGAGATTAAAAAACGTACGGATATTACGGCTGATACAGTGCATGATATTGTACAAGAAGAAGTCGGACACGTTTTTGTTCGTGTTCTAGAAGATGCCGGTGTGTACAAACGTGATGAAAAAGGTCAAAAAGCTTTTATGCGTTTTGTAAATAGCATTGGGTTAGAATAGGAGAAATAAATGTCAATTTTAGTGCTTGGTGGAGCTGGCTATATCGGCTCTCACATGGTTGATCGTTTAATTGAAAAAGGTGAAGAAAAAGTTGTTGTTGTCGATAGTTTGGTGACAGGACACCGTGCAGCGGTTCATCCTGATGCAAAATTCTATCAAGGAGATCTTGCTGATCAAGATTTCATGCGTAAAGTTTTCACAGAAAATCCTGATGTGGATGCTGTCATTCACTTTGCGGCTTATTCATTGGTTGCAGAATCAATGGAAAAACCGTTGAAATACTTTGACAACAACACTGCTGGCATGATTAAATTGCTTGAAGTGATGAATGAATTTGGTGTTAAATACATCGTCTTCTCATCAACAGCAGCAACTTATGGTATCCCAGATGAGCTTCCAATCAAAGAAACAACTCCACAACGCCCAATCAATCCATACGGTGAAAGTAAACTCATGATGGAAACTATTATGAGATGGGCTGATCAAGCTTATGGCATTAAGTTTGTCCCACTTCGTTATTTCAATGTTGCTGGTGCTAAACCAGATGGTTCTATCGGTGAAGACCATGGACCAGAAACACACTTGTTGCCAATTATTTTGCAAGTAGCACAAGGTGTTCGTGAAAAAATCATGATTTTTGGTAATGATTACAACACACCAGATGGTACAAATGTGCGTGACTACGTTCACCCATTTGACTTAGCGGACGCGCATTTGCTTGCTGTTAAATATCTTCGCGAAGGTAATCCATCTACAGCGTTCAACCTTGGTTCTTCAACAGGATTCTCAAATCTTCAAATTCTTGAAGCAGCTCGTAAAGTAACTGGTAAAGAAATTCCAGCTGAACTTGCTGACCGTCGTCCTGGTGACCCAGATACGCTTATCGCATCATCAGATAAAGCGCGTGAAATCCTTGGTTGGAAACCTCAATTTGACGATATTGAAAAAATCATTGCATCTGCTTGGGCATGGCACTCAAGCCATCCAAACGGATACAACGACCGTTAATATGACATAAATCTAGTCTGAGACATTTGTCTCAGGCTTTTTGTGCATTGTATAGAATGATATGAAAAAGGATGAGATTATGAAAGTGATTAGCACGAATTGCTTAGATGACAAGCAGAGACTGGCTGCTGAAAAATTGATTAGACAGGTTCAAGATTTTGATGAAACACACCGAACGCCTTACCTTTCTAATAGTTTGAATTTTGATGAGAAAATGCCAGCTTTCTTTTTAGGGTATGAAGATGGGCACTTAGTAGCTTTACTGACGGTTTATGCAGATAGTCCTGCGGAAGCTGAAGTTGCTATTATGGTTCACCCAGATTTTCGTCGAAAGGGTTATGCAAGACAACTATTTCATGTTTTTCGTGAAACCTTGCAGGATTATCATTTAGAATTTGTCGTAATGTCAGAACGTGCATTTCTAGCGAAAAATCCTGATTTGCTGTCAAATCTTGGCATGAAATTAGACGATGATTTTGAATATTGGCTGGCGCGTGACCGCCAATTTTATCCTGTTGATAATCAAAAAGAGTTATCAGTGACACCAGCTCAGAAAAAACATCTTGAGGCTATTGCTGAGTTTCAATCTCAAGCTTTTGGTGAGTCTTATGAAGTCGCTATTCATTATGCTAAAGCAGCGCTAGCAGATAAGACGGGACGATTGTATATCGTCATGAAGGACCAAAAAGTATTGGCATCTTGTACAGTTGATTTTAGTACGGAATACAATTATTTTTATGGACTCGCAGTAGCTGAAAGTTATCGTGGTCAAGGCATTGGAACTTATTTTATGAAAGTTCTTGTCAATGCTTTGGTGGCTGAAAATGAAAAGTCTTTTCAAATTGCGGTTGAGTCAGAAAAACTTGCAGCAAAACGCCTTTATGAAAAACTTGGCTTTGAAGAACAAACTCAAGTCGTCTATGCTAAATGACTAGAAAAATTAGGCTTTTAGCCATTTAATGGTCAATTCTTGCGTTGTGAAATGGAATTTGGTATAGTTGTCAGTAAGCTTATATTTTTGGAGGATACTTATGCCAACACTTATTATGTTGATTGTTATGGTTGCCTTGATTTGGTTTATGCAACGTTCTCAAAAGAAACAAGCACAAAACCGTCAAGAACAATTGAAAGCACTACAAAAGGGTGATGAAATTGTAACAATCGGTGGCCTTTATGGTATTATCGATGAAGTTGATGTTGATAACCAAAAAATGGTTTTGGACATCGATGGGGTTTACTTAACATTTGAACTAGGTGCAGTAAAACGCGTCGTTAACAAAGCTCAACAAGAAGTAGTTGAAACTGCGGTTGTTGAAGAAGCTGCTGAAGAACAAGCAGAAACTACTGAAGATACTGCTGTTGAAAGCGAAGATTAATACATGAAAAGTCAGATGAAAACACGTCTGGCTTTTTTTGTGCCATTATTCCCTAAAAACCTCTTAATTAAGTAGAGAAAAAATAGCCATTTTATGGTAAAATAATACGATGAGTATGCTTTTAAGGAATTGATATGTTTAAATTTAAATTTAGAAAAAAAGAAGAGGCAGTTAGTCTCGATAAAATTCCAAATCATATTGGAATTATTATGGATGGTAATGGTCGTTGGGCCAAAAAACGCATGCAACCACGTGTCATGGGACACAAGGCTGGTATGGATGCTTTGCAAGATGTGACGATTGCTGCATCAGAACTTGGTGTTAAAGTTCTGACGGTTTATGCATTCTCAACTGAAAATTGGTCACGACCCGAAGACGAAGTCAAATTCATTATGAACTTGCCAGTCGAGTTCTTCGATAAATACGTCCCGCAATTGGACGAAAATAACGTTAGAGTTCAAGTTATTGGTGAAACAAACCGTTTACCAAAAGATACTTACGATGCTATGAAACGTGCTTGTGAGCAAACAAAGCACAATTCTGGTCTTATTTTGAACTTTGCGCTTAACTACGGTGGTCGTTCAGAAATTACAGAAGCAGTAAAAAATATTGCTCAAGAAGTTCTTGAAGCAAAAATTAGTCCAGACGATATTACAGAAGATGTGATTTCAAATCACTTGATGACTAATCATTTGCCGTATCTTTACCGCGACCCGGATTTGATTATCCGAACAAGTGGTGAACTTCGTCTTAGTAATTTTCTACCGTGGCAATCAGCCTACAGTGAGTTCTATTTCACACCAGTTTTATGGCCTGATTTCAAAAAAGACGAATTGATTAAAGCGATTGCTGAATACAATCAGCGTCATCGCCGTTTTGGTGGAATCTAGAAAGGAAATATCATGAAACAACGTGTGATTTGGGGAGCTATTGCTCTATTGATTATGCTGCCGTTCTTGTTGCATGGGGGGCTTGCTTTCCAAGTTTTTGTAGGTCTTTTAGCAATGATTGGTGTAGCAGAAATGTTACGCATGAAACATCTCGAGTTCTTCTCAATTGAAGGTGTTTTATCAATGTTAGGTGCTTTTGTTTTAACAGTGCCTTTGGATAATTACTTTACATCGCTACCGATTGACTCTAATTTTTCAGTCTATGGTTTACTTGTTTTCTTGCTATTAGCTGGAACAGTTGTGAACAGCGATGATTACTCATTTGACGACGTGTCTTATCCAATCGCTGCAAGTCTTTATGTGGGAATTGGTTTCCAAAACCTAGTCAATGCCCGCATGGGTGGTTTGGATAAAGTCTTGTTTGCCTTGTTTATCGTATGGGCAACAGATATTGGTGCTTACATGATTGGTCGTCGTTTTGGTCAACGTAAGTTAATGCCAAAAGTTTCTCCGAACAAAACAATCGAAGGAAGCCTAGGCGGAATTGCTTGTGCAGTTGTCGTTTCACTAATCTTCATGCTAATTGATAAAGCTGTTTATGCACCGCACAATCTATTTGCTATGTTGATTTACGTTATCTTATTTAGTATTTTTGGCCAATTCGGTGATTTGGTCGAAAGTGCAATTAAACGTCATTTTGGCGTAAAAGATTCTGGAAAATTAATTCCTGGTCATGGTGGTATTCTTGACCGCTTTGATTCAATGATTTTTGTTTTCCCGATTATGCATCTATTTGGTCTTTTCTAATAAGTTGAGTGGTAGATTTTCCATCAACTTCTGAAAGTTACTTACTAGTAAGGAAATAATCTTACTGGTATAGAGAGGAGCAAAATGCTCGGAATATTAACGTTTATTATTGTTTTTGGAATTTTAGTTATTGTCCATGAATTTGGTCATCTGTATTTTGCCAAAAAAGCAGGAATCTTGGTGAGAGAATTTTCTATCGGCATGGGCCCGAAAATCTTTTCTCATTTTGATAAAGAAGGTACAGCCTATACATTTCGTATCTTGCCACTTGGTGGTTATGTTCGTATGGCTGGCTGGGGTGATGACACTACTGAAATTAAAACTGGTACACCTGCTAGTCTCACGATGAATGAAGATGGCTTAGTAACACGAATTAATTTATCAAACAAGCACTTGGATAACACAGCACTTCCGATGAATGTGACGTCTTATGATTTGGAAGATAAATTAGAAATTACTGGTCTTGTCTTAGATGAACAAAAGACTTTTGCTGTTCACCATGATGCAACCATCGTTGAAGAAGATGGTACAGAAATTCGCATTGCTCCGCTTGATGTGCAGTACCAAAACGCGACAGTTCTTGGCCGCTTGATGACAAACTTTGCTGGTCCGATGAATAACTTTATTCTTGGAATCTTGGCATTTATCCTTCTTGTTTTCATGCAAGGTGGTGTGCCAAACACTGCAACTAATGCCGTTCGAGTGGCTGATGGTGGTGCCATGCAAGCAGCAGGCGTCAAAAATGGTGATAGAGTTTTAGCTATCGGTGATTATAAAGTCACAAACTGGTCTGATTTGACTGAAGCTGTAACTAAGTCGACTAAGAATATCTCAAAAGGCGACACTATCTCAGTCAAAGTCAAAGATAAATCAGGAAAGGTTAAAACACTTGCTGTAAAACCAGTTGAAAATCACGGAAGTTACCTTATTGGTGTTTCTTCAGCTTTGAAAACAGGCTTCTGGGATAAAATCACTGGCGGTTTCCAAATGGCATGGCAAGGTGCTACAGCCATTCTCAATGCACTAAAAGGTCTTGTGTCAAACTTTAGTTTGAACAAGCTAGGTGGTCCAGTTGCCATGTACCAAGCTTCAAGCCAAGCAGCATCTTATGGATTGACTTCTGTTGTTAATCTTTTAGCGCTGTTATCAATCAACCTTGGAATTGTTAATTTAATTCCGATTCCAGCTTTGGACGGTGGAAAAATCTTAATGAATTTGATTGAGATTGTTCGCCGCAAACCATTGAAACAAGAAACTGAAACCTATATCACTCTGGTCGGTGTCGTCATTATGATTATTTTAATGATTGCTGTGACATGGAATGATATCATGCGCGTCTTTTTCTAAATTTTATTAAACTCATAATCTAGTATATAATTTTAAAAATACACATTTTTTAGAAAGGAATTGATACGGTCTTTTCTAATATGCGAGTAAGTAAGCTACTTTTTAACAAAGCAGCTTGCTTATTTTCATGATTTGGCCGCAATATTTTTATTATGAAACAATCACAAATGCTTATCCCAACGCTTCGCGAAATGCCAAGCGATGCCCAAGTTATCAGTCACGCTCTTATGGTTCGTGCTGGTTATGTTCGTCAAGTCTCAGCAGGTATCTACGCTTACCTACCACTTGCTAACCGCACAATCGAAAAATTCAAAAAAATCATGCGTGAAGAATTCGAAAAAATTGGTGCCGTTGAAATGCTTGCACCAGCACTTTTGAATGCTGACCTTTGGCGTGAATCAGGTCGTTACGAAACTTACGGTGAAGACCTTTACAAACTAAAAAACCGTGACAAATCAGACTTTATCCTTGGCCCAACTCACGAAGAAACATTTACAAGTCTTATCCGTGATGCGGTTAAATCATACAAACAATTGCCACTTAACCTTTACCAAATCCAATCTAAATACCGTGATGAAAAACGTCCACGTAACGGACTTCTTCGTACACGTGAATTTATCATGAAAGACGGTTACAGCTTCCACGCTGATTACGAAGGTTTGGATGAAACTTACGAAGAATATCGCAAAGCATACGAAGCTATCTTCACACGTGCTGGTCTTGATTTCAAAGGTATCATCGGTGACGGTGGTGCTATGGGTGGTAAAGATTCTCAAGAATTCATGGCTATCACTCCAGACCGTACAGATCTTGATCGTTGGGTTGTTCTTGACAAATCAATTGCTTCATTTGATGAAATTCCAGAAGATGTATTAGAAGACATCAAAAAAGAATTGGCATCATGGTTGGTATCAGGTGAAGATACAGTTGCTTACTCTACTGAATCAAGCTACGCTGCTAACCTTGAAATGGCAAGCAACGAATACAAACCATCAACAAAAGTTGTCGCTCAAGAAGATGTTAAACGTGTGGAAACACCTAACTGTAAATCAATCGATGAAGTGGCTGCTTTCTTGAACGTTGATGAGGAACAAACAATCAAAACACTTCTATTCATCGCTGATAAAGAACCGGTTGTTGCCCTTCTTGTCGGAAATGACCAAGTCAACGATGTTAAATTGAAAAACTACCTTGGTGCTGACTTCCTTGACCCAGCTACTGAAGAAGATGCTGTTAAAGTCTTCGGTGCAAACTTTGGTTCACTTGGCCCAGTTAACCTTCCTGAAAACGTTCGTCTCATTGCTGACCGCAAAGTACAAGACGTTGCTAATGCAGTTGTTGGTGCTAACGAAGATGGTTACCACTTGACTGGTGTTAACCCAGGACGTGACTTTGAAGCAGAATACGTTGATATTCGCGAAGTTAAAGAAGGTGAAATCTCACCAGACGGTAAAGGGGTTCTGAAATTCGCTCGTGGTATCGAAATCGGACACATCTTCAAACTTGGTACTCGCTATTCAGAAAGTATGGGTGCTACAATCCTTGACCAAAACGGTCGTGCTGTACCAATCATCATGGGATGCTATGGTATCGGTGTTAGCCGTATCTTGTCAGCTGTTATCGAACAACACGCTCGTCTCTTCGTTTCTAAAACACCAAAAGGTGCTTACCGCTTTGCATGGGGTATTAACTTCCCTAAAGAATTGGCACCATTTGATGTTCACGTCATCACTGTTAACGTGAAAGATGAAGAAGCACAAGCTTTGACAGCTAAAGTAGAAGCTGAATTGGTTGAAAAAGGTTACGAAGTTTTGGTTGATGACCGTAACGAACGTGTCGGATCAAAATTCTCAGATAGCGACCTTATCGGACTTCCAATCCGTGTGACAGTTGGTAAAAAAGCTGCTGATGGTATCGTAGAAGTTAAAATCAAAGCAACTGGTGATACAATCGAAGTTAACGCTGAAAACCTTATTGAAACACTTGAAATTTTGACAAAAGAAAACTAATAAGATTTAGGTCGAGGGCTTAGCCCCGACCTTTTTCTTTTGTCTCGAAAAATGCTCACTTTTATGATAAAATTGAAAGACGATATTGATAGATAAAAAAGTAAAAGGGCGGCTCATGTCCCTCTTTTACTTAGGATAGAAAGATAGATTTTTGGAATTGAGGTAATTGACGTTTTATGTCAGAGTTATTTAAAAAATTGATGGAGCAAATCGATATGCCGCTTGAAATGCGACAATCTTCTGCTTTTTCATCTGCAGATATTCGTGAAGTTAAGGTACACTCAGTATCCCGCCTCTGGGAATTCCATTTTTCATTTGCAGAGATTTTGCCGATTGAGATTTATCGTGAGTTAGCTTATCGCTTGGTTAATACCTTTAAGCAAGCGGATATTACAGCGACTTTTGATATTCAGGCAGAAAAAATTGATTTCTCACAACCACTTTTACAAGCTTACTATGAAGAAGCTTTTGAGCATGCTCCGTGTGACAGTGCTAGTTTTAAAGCCTCTTTTAGCAAGTTGAAAGTCTCTTATGATGGTGAAAAATTATTGATTGAAGCGCCAGCTTTTGTCAATAATGACCATTTCCGAAAAAATCATTTGCCAAATTTGGCTCGTCAATTTGAAGCTTTTGGTTTCGGAAAAGTGATGGTTGACATGGTTTCTGATGAGGCTATGACTCAAGCGCTTCGTGAAGATTTTACAAATAGTCGTGAAGCTATGGTTGAAAAGGCTGTGCAGGAAAATCGCGAAGCTGTCAAATCCTTAGAAGCTTCAATACCACCAGTTGAAGAAGCGCCAAAACCTAAATTTGATTTCAAAGAACGTGCTAAACAACGTCGTGCAGGATTTGAAAATGCTGAAATCACTCCGATGGTTGAAATCACAACCGAAGAAAACCGCATCGTTTTTGAAGGGATGGTTTTTGATGTTGAAAAGAAAACAACACGAACTGGTCGACACATCATCAATTTCAAGATGACTGACTATACTTCAAGTTTTGCCATGCAAAAATGGGCAAAAGATGATGAAGAATTGAAAAAATATGACATGATTGCCAAGGGCTCATGGCTTCGTGTTCGTGGTAATATCGAGAATAATAATTTCACTCATGCCCTTACCATGAATGTGCAAGATGTTAAAGAAATTGTTCACCATGATCGTAAGGATTTGATGCCAGAAGGTGAAAAACGTGTGGAATTTCATGCTCACACAAACATGTCGACAATGGACGCTCTCCCAACAGTAGAAGAGTTGATTGATACGGCTGCAAAATGGGGCCACAAGGCTGTTGCCATTACTGACCATGGAAATGTTCAAAGTTTCCCTCACGGCTATCACAGAGCTCGTAAGAACGGTATTAAAGCCATCTTTGGCTTAGAAGCTAATATCGTTGAAGATAAAGTGCCGATTGCATACAATCCAGTTGATTTAGAGTTGAATGAAGCTACTTATGTCGTATTTGACGTGGAAACAACTGGACTTTCTGCGGTGCATAATGATTTGATTCAGATTGCGGCTTCAAAAATGTACAAAGGAAATATTGTTGAGCAATTTGATGAATTCATCAACCCAGGGCACCATCTATCAGCCTTTACAACAGAATTGACTGGTATTACAGATAATCATGTCAGAAACGCTAAACCAATCGAGCAAGTGCTTCAAATGTTCCAAGATTTCTGTAAAGATACCGTTCTCGTTGCCCACAATGCAACCTTTGACGTTGGATTTATGAATGCTAACTACAAACGTCATGGCATGCCAACGATTACGCAGCCAGTTATTGATACGCTTGAATTGGCACGAAACCTTTATCCAGAATACAAACGTCATGGTTTGGGGCCTTTGACAAAACGTTTCCAAGTGTCTCTTGAGCACCACCACATGGCCAACTACGATGCCGAGGCTACTGGTCGCTTGCTCTTTATTTTCTTGAAAGAGGCGCGTGAAAATCATAATCTTACGAATATGATGGACCTTAATACCAAGCTTGTAGCTGAGGATTCTTACAAGAAAGCTCGCGTCAAACATGCAACAATCTATGTTCAAAACCAAGTCGGTTTGAAAAATATCTTCAAGCTTGTCAGCCTTTCAAATGTTAAATATTTCGAAGGAGTGGCACGTATTCCAAGAACTGTTCTTGATGCACACCGTGAAGGGCTTTTGCTCGGGACAGCCTGCTCAGAAGGTGAAGTTTTTGATGCAGTTTTGACATCAGGTGTGGATAAAGCTGTTGAAGTGGCTAAGTACTATGATTTTATTGAGGTCATGCCACCAGCTATTTATGCACCACTTTTGGCACAAGGAACAATCAAGGATGAAGAAGGTATTCGCCAAGTTATTCGTGATTTGATTGAAGTCGGACGCCGTTTGAACAAGCCTGTTCTTGCGACTGGTAATGTTCACTATATCGAGCCAGAAGATGAAATTTACCGCGAAATTATCGTTCGTAGTTTAGGACAAGGGGCACCGATTAACCGTCCGATTGGTCGTGGTGAGGATGCACAACCTGCTCCGTTACCAAAAGCACATTTCCGTACAACCAATGAAATGCTAGATGAATTTGCTTTCCTTGGTGAGGATGTCGCCTACGAAATTGTTGTTAAAAACACCAATGATTTTGCGGAACGCTTTGAAGAAATTGAAGTCGTTAAAAAAGATTTGTACACGCCTTTCCTTGAAAAATCAGAAGAACGTGTTGCAGAGATGACTTATCAAAAAGCCTTTGAAATTTATGGTAATCCGCTTCCTGATATTGTCGATCGACGTATCGAAAAAGAATTGACATCTATTTTGGGTAATGGATTTGCCGTGATTTACCTGGCATCACAAATGCTTGTTATCCGCTCAAATAAACGTGGTTATTTGGTTGGTTCGCGTGGATCTGTTGGGTCAAGTTTTGTTGCGACAATGATTGGTATCACCGAAGTTAACCCGATGCCACCGCATTATGTCTGCCCAAATTGCCAACACTCAGAATTCATCACCGATGGTTCAGTTGGTTCGGGTTATGATTTGCCTAACAAAGACTGTCCAAAATGTGGAACACGTTACAAGAAAGACGGACACGATATTCCGTTTGAAACATTCCTTGGATTTGATGGAGATAAGGTTCCCGATATTGATTTGAACTTCTCTGGTGATGACCAACCGTCAGCGCACTTGGATGTTCGTGATATTTTTGGTGAGCAATATGCATTCCGTGCAGGAACCGTTGGTACTGTTGCTGACCGTACGGCTTATGGTTTCGTTAAAGGCTATGAACGTGATTATGGCAAGATGTATCCAGAAGCAGAAGTTGAGCGTTTAGCGCAAGGTGCCGCAGGTGTGAAACGTACGACTGGACAACACCCAGGTGGTATCGTTGTTATTCCAAACTATATGGATGTTTATGATTTTACGCCAGTGCAATATCCAGCTGATGATTTATCTGCTGAATGGCAAACCACTCACTTTAACTTCCACGATATCGATGAAAACGTCTTGAAACTTGATATCCTCGGACATGATGATCCGACGATGATTCGTAAGCTACAAGACTTGTCAGGTATTGATCCAAAAGATATTCCTGCTGATGATCCAGATGTTATGGCGCTCTTCTCAGGTACTGAAGTGCTTGGTGTAACGCCTGAACAAATCGGAACGCCGACAGGTATGCTTGGTATTCCAGAATTCGGTACAAACTTCGTTCGTGGGATGGTTGAAGAAACGCACCCAACGACATTTGCCGAGTTGCTACAGTTGTCTGGTCTATCACACGGTACCGATGTTTGGTTGGGAAATGCCCAAGATTTGATTAAAGAAGGTATTGCCACACTGAAAACCGTTATCGGTTGTCGTGACGACATCATGGTTTATCTTATGCACGCGGGTCTTGATCCAAAAATGGCCTTTACAATTATGGAACGTGTGCGTAAGGGACGTTGGTTGAAGATTTCTGATGAAGAACGTAATGGCTATATCCAAGCTATGCGTGACAATAATGTGCCTGATTGGTACATCGAATCATGTGGTAAAATTAAGTACATGTTCCCGAAAGCCCACGCGGCAGCCTACGTTTTGATGGCCTTACGTGTGGCTTACTTCAAGGTTCACTACCCACTTTATTATTACTGTGCTTATTTCTCAATTCGTGCCAAAGCATTTGATATCAAGACAATGAGTGCAGGTCTTGATGCGGTTAAAGAACGCATGGCAGAAATTTCAACAAAACGTAAAAATAACGAAGCTTCAAACGTTGAAATTGACCTTTACACAACACTTGAGCTTGTTAATGAAATGCTAGAGCGTGGCTTTAAATTTGGTCAGCTTGACCTTTACCGTAGTGATGCAACAGAATTTATCATCGATGGCGATACACTCATCCCACCATTTGTAGCCATGGATGGTCTTGGTGAGAACGTTGCAAAACAAATTGTTAAAGCGCGTGAAGAAGGTGAATTCCTATCTAAAATGGAACTTCGCAAGCGCGGTGGTGTTTCAGCAACATTGGTTGATAAAATGGATGAAATGGGAATCCTTGGCAACATGCCAGAAGATAACCAATTAAGTCTTTTTGACGATTTCTTCTAATGAATAAAACTTAGAGAAGCTCTCATATGGGAGCTTCTTTTTTAGGCTCTGCTATTTGTCAAAAATCCTAGTGAATGATATGATGTAAAAAAGAAAGGAGCAGCGATGAGTGACTTTAAAAATCCTTCAGTTAAAGCTATGGTTGTTATGCGAAAAGCATTTCGGACCATTGATGCTAAGGTATCAGAAACGTTTAAACAAGATGATTTAACTCCGACGCAGTTTAGTGTCCTGGACGTCCTTTACAGCAAAGGACCGATGAAAATTGCTGAGCTGATTGACAGTATTTTAGCTACTTCTGGAAATATGACGGTAGTCATTCGAAATATGGAGAAAAAAGGGTGGATTGCACGAAATACTTGTCCAAGTGATAAACGGGCTTGTCTGTTGACTTTAACAGATGCTGGTCGTCAAGTGATTGAGCACGCTTTGCCGCTTCATATCGAAAAAATCGAGGAAACCTTTTCAGTCCTGACAGAAGAGGAGCAAGAAGAATTAATTCGACTTCTGAAAAAATTCAAACCGCGTGAGCAAAATAATTTACAAAATGATAAATAAGTCATAAAATGATACTACAGATAAATCACTACATAGTGATAAATATCAATCCTATCAATTAATATCATTACTATAGATAATCTTTAAAAGGAGAATTATCATGAAAAAAATTCTATTTATCGTAGGTTCATTGCGTCAAGGTTCATTTGACCAACAATTTGCTCAAAATGCAGAAAAAGCTCTTGAAGGTAAAGCAGAAGTATCTTACCTTGATTGGGCACAAGTTCCTGTCTTTTCACAAGATTTGGAAGCTGACATTCCAGCTTCTGTCCAAGCTGCGCGTGAAGCAGTTCTTGCAGCAGACGCTATCTGGGTCTTCTCACCAGTCTACAACTTTGCAATTCCAGGTTCAGTGAAAAACCTTCTTGACTGGTTGAGCCGTGCCCTTGATCTTTCAGATACAACAGGTGCTTCAGCACTTAATGACAAAGTCACAACTGTTTCAATCCTTGCAAACGGTGGACACGAACCAGTAGCCGAAGCTTATCGTACCTTGTTCCCATTCATTCGTACAAAATTTGTTGATGAAATCACAACAACACGTGTGAATGACTCTGCTTGGGCAGATGGCAAATTCATCGCAACTGATGAAGTCATTGCTAACCTTGAAAAACAAGCAGAAGCAGTTCTAGCTGCAATTGATTAAATCAAATCATACACAAAAAGCTCATTGCCAGCCGTAATGGTTGATAATGAGCTTTTTGAATGGATAAAATTACTTCAATAATTCATTTTATTTGAAATTATTATAAGTAATGAAAAGGAAGGAATTATAACCTTAAAAAGTATATATATTCGAATATGAAAAATTCTGTAAATTCAATTTCATATTTGAGAATATTCTGAAAGTATCATAATTAATGATATACTTAAATTGTTAATATTAACAAACTGAATTGTTAACTAAGAGACAACCTTTCATTTATACTAGTCTATGGAAGAGTTGTCTAGGTTGGAGGAAAGTTTATGATGAAACTAGAACGACACAATAAAATGTTGTTATTATCCATTGCTTTAACGGCAATGAGCTGGATGGCACTTGGATTTGTTAATTTGCCAAATCTTGCAGGTGCCCTAGGAATCAGTACATCTGCTGCAAGTACTGCAGTTAATCTTCTAAGTGCTTATAGTACACTTTCTGCTGCTATGGCTATAATTGGTGCTATTACTGGTGTTGGTGCTGTTGGTTCTGGAATTGCTGCTACGGTTTTGTACCTTATTAAACAAAGAGGAAAAGCCGCTGCTGCTCTTTGGTAATTAGTTGTCTGATATGAAACATGTTTTAAAATATCATAAGGTTGACATTTTAGGGTATCTCAATACTATTGGGTTTACCCTTTTGTTTTACGGAGCTATTATGATGATAGCCTTTTTTAAAAATTATTTAACAAGAGATATCCTTAACTCTTTGATATCAACCTTAATTATGGTAGCAGGTACTTACCGTTCTGTAAAGTTTATGCTTCCTTATGAAGGAAAGTATCATCCGACATTTTATTTAAAACCATATTATCTATTTAAGCATTTACTATTTTCCCTTAAAAAAATTTATTTTTTGCAAATTCGAATTGTTACCATAGGTATTTTATTCTTACTATTATTCTTTCCAGAACAAAAAATATGGGTAGTTATAAGTTTATTAGCAGTATTAATATATTGGTTATCGTTACCACTAGCAACTATTTTTCGGTTACTTAGTAAAATTCTGTATCTCCTTATTTTTTATGGCATGTATACTAATCAAATGATAATGGTTATTATTTTATTGTGCTTTAATGTAGTTGTGATTCTACTTAATTTTTTTATTAATTTTAGGTATCCTTTTCAAATATTGCAAATAAGTAATGATAGAAAAGAAAAAGATATTACTTTATTAAAACTTGTTACCAATATGGTAGTGGATCACCTTGCTTTTATAGTACTCTTTATTATTTTCTGTTCAATGATAACTTATCTTGTACAAAAATTATTACTAACCTTTAATTTCAGTGGTTTTCATATACCAATTTTTTTCTTGACCATTTCAACATATATTACATTGTTGGAAGTGATGGTCGGTAAGGATACTAAGGAACTTGATATGGATAGAAACTTAGTTATTTTGTCTTTCCTTAATAAAGATATGAGTATTTACAAAACTTATTGTAGTAGCCAAAATTTACTATTTGCTCATGTTTGTGCCTTTATACATATAGGTGGGATAGTGGGATTATTACCATTTGCACTAAAAGGCTACTTTATTTTATTTTTATCTAACCTTATAATGATTCCCGTTATTTACTTTGTATCATTCTGCTATTTTGTCAAATCGATTCGAATTATTAACAGGGAATTATCGATATTTAAGTGGACTTTTTTAATTTTATATTTTATTTTAACTTTAATTGCTATGGTAGGTAATCGTTTATGACATTAAATAAGTTTTTGAAGTATTATATTAGTTTTATTTTTTTCTCAGTAACGATAGGAATTTTAGTGGGAAGTCTGCCTAATCATGATATTGTAACAATTTCTCCACCAAAATTGGGTTGGAACTTTACTTGGGAAGTTTTAAAAAATAACAGTAATAACTTTTTGTCTTACGTCTTCTTGTTCTTTTTATCTCCTATTTTACAATTTGTTGATTTAGTTTCAATTGTTATTCAATTAACTTTAGGGATAAGGAATGTTGGATGTTTAGCAACAATTCAAAAGTTACTTCCACATGGATTACTGGAAATACCTAATTTTCTCTTTTATCAAGGATTGAGTCAATATTTATTATTGAACTTTTGGGTTGAAAAAAGCTTGAATTCCTTTTTAGATAGAGAGAAAAAATATGTAGGATACTATCTTTTATCATATAGTATTTTAGTAATTGCTAGTGTTATAGAAGGGTTAATTGGATGAAGATAAAAAACGAAAGCAAATCATTTTCAGATAGAATAATTTTAAAGCAAGTATCTTTTGACTTCAAGAAAGGTCTCTATAAACTTGAAGGAAGTAATGGTAGTGGTAAGACAACTTTTTTACACTTATTGGCAGGGCTTGAAGCATTTGATAGTGGCTATCACATACATCACAAAGAAAGTGTCTTATATCTAGATACAAATTTTATTGGTGTAATACCTTTAACTATTGAAGATAATCTAAAATTATTATGGAAAACCTTAAATATCACTCCAAATGTTCAACTTCTCTCTCTAATAAATGATTTTTTTGGAGAACGATTACAAGATAATTATCTAACAGCTTCTGTAGGAACAAAAGCAAAGCTTGGATTATCTTTGATTTTTGCTAAAGAGTGGGACTATATTTTTATAGATGAAACTCTATCAACACTCGATATAGAAAGTGTTGATATGATTGCAAAGAGAATGTCAGCATTAAAGGATAGAGCGACTATTTTTTACGTTTCTCACAATTTATCTAATACATACTTATTGACAGAATCACAAATAATTTATCTTGATGGAAAGGGAGGAATCTATTGAAAAAAAATAGTTTTATTCATCAGGCTCTATGGCTATTATGTTATGTTTCATTACTCTTGTTTTATGTTTTTGAATTATCTAAAAATGATTTTTTCAAAGCTAGCATCCAAGATTTGGAAAAAATCTTGGGTCCTACGACACTAGATATACGATTATTTTTAATAATCATATCTGTAGTTTTTAGCGTTATTTCTCTATTGATTGAGTATTTTTTGAGTAAATTTCTTGTTTTACTTTTTATTCAAAATGGAACAGTTTCTTTTATTGATGTTATTATTTCAAAGTTAGTGGTTATAATTATCAACTTTTTTGCTCTGCTATTGATGTTACCAGTATCGTCACTATATCAGTTCTTGATAAATGCATTAGGAATTTTGATAATGTATCTATTGAGTGTTAAGCGACAAGGAAGAAAGGTGACAGCTATTTTATTCTGCCTGCCTTTTATGGTAGACATCTTGATCACACTCATGTTTTGATAATAAAGTTGAAAAAACTTGGAGGAGAGAATGAAAAAGACTTTATATTTGTCAATTCTTTTAGGAACATCTGTACTTGCAACATTAATCAGAGTTTATAGTGTTTTCTTTGCAAAACTGAATAAGTTATCGAATTATACGACGGGAGATGTTGAAATTGATAATTTATTATCTGAGTCTGCCATTGTCATAGAAAAACAACATGCTTTCTTGACAAATTATATAAATAAACTGTTTGTTATTGTCATGATTTTAACTCTTTTAGTTAGTCTATATTATTTAATTAGAAAAGATTTGAAAGCTGTCTATAGTTATTTTACTTATCTTGTATTAGCATTAATTAGTGCATGCTATAGGTTTGTTTCTTTAAAGCCTTTGGTAAAGTTTTATTCAGATGATATGATGAAAACTTCCATCTATACGGGAGAAAATTATAGATTAGTTTTTTCAGTAGTCATCTTTTTAGTTTATATATTTATTACCCGTGGTGCTAGTTGATAAAGAAACCTAAATTATAGAGCAATATAGCTCTTTCAATCTCAGCTTGAATACCTGATAAGGATTTCGCTGAAGGGTGTTCAATATCAAATTCTGAACATAGCATAGAAAACCGAGTTTCTATAGTTCTTCTGATAGCTAGTATATCGTAATTGTTATGCTGCCTAGCTCCGTCCATGTTGGAGCGTAGCGGGGTCCAAAGAGTCACGCCTCTATTTTCTAAGTCTAGCTTCAAGGCTTTGCTTAAATAACCTAAATCAGCTAAGACATATGGAGCCCTAATCCCATCTAGTAGTTCCTTAGCTACTTGGCTATCATGGACGGATGCTGGCGTGACAATATAATTTAGAATATAACCCGACTCAGTGACTGCCATATGCACTTTGAAGCCATAAAACCACATCTGTTTTGAAGCATTGTAACCAATGTTGGCAAAATTATTCAATAATCTAGCTCTGCTATTTCTGACAGGATGACATAAGAGTAGCGGAAAACTATCAATGATAACTAATTCTTGGAAGTCCAATCGATTAAAATGAGCTCTTATTAATTGAAAGAGTGGAACGAGGTAGCGACATCTTCTGTTGAAACGACTGCGTTCTAACTGCGAGGAGCCAGCTAACAACTGATAAATACGGTAAAACTTTCTCTGAGATTTGATCCCAATTTCAGCTTGAAAGAGCATCATGGTAAGGATGGCAATATCCGAAACCTTGCATTTGCCAATATTTTTGCGGCATGTGCACTCTGCTGGCGCAACGCTCATATATAATTCCTGACAAATTTGTCGTAGTTGCACCATTGACAATTGAAGATGATGATGTTTAGGGGTATAATGTAAGTGACTCATTTGGATTACCTCTGTTTGTTTGGTCACTTGCAGTATAATCCAAATGGGTTATTTTGTTAACTAAAAAGTTATACAATATCAACTAGCACCACGGGT
>FZPS01000088.1_pt199 | contig 51566 bp, 51 predicted proteins | sample 1817821 | NCBI WGS metagenome assembly FZPS01 (sample SAMEA104158645, study PRJEB21678) | metagenome | place: Germany | collected 2015-04-21 | reverse complement strand
CCAGCGACGTCACTATCTTTCCAAACGCACCGCCGATGATGACACCGACTGCAAGGTCAATGACGTTCCCTTTCACTGCAAATTCCCTGAATTCTTTAAAAAACTTCAATTCGACCCCTCCTCACATCCTGCTCGGACACACCAGTCATTCACCAATTATCTTGACCAATACGCGCTTCTGACGTTTGCCGTCATATTCGCCGTAAAAAATTTGCTCCCATGTCCCGAAGTCGAGTTTTCCGTCGGTTATGGCTGCTACGACTTCGCGCCCCATGATCTGGCGCTTCAGGTGGGCATCCGCATTGTCCTCGAACCCATTATGAGCATATTGGCTGTGCGGCTTTTCAGGAGCCAGCTTTTCCAGCCACACCTCAAAGTCATGGTGGAGCCCGGGTTCATCATCATTTACAAACACGCTGGCGGTAATATTCATCGCATTGACCAGCACAAGACCTTCCTTGATCCCGCTCTCATCGATACATTGCTGGACCTGTGGTGTTATGTTGACATAAGCCCTTCTGGTCGAAGTGTTGAAATAAAGCACTTTGCGGTAAGATTTCACATGCATCTCCTCCAAATTTTATCCTCATCGCCGTGATTTATCTCATGGAATGCTCATGCAGCAGCCTTTCCCTCATGTCCCACAGTGGCTGCGACAGATCCACATAATATTTGTGGGGGTTTTCAAATCTCTTTACCTCTTCCCACAGCGTATCCACCTGTTCACGGCAATAATCCCTTATCGTGTTCAGATCCGGAGACTCATAAACACATCTGCCCTTGTCAAATATCTTCACCATCAGTTTTCTGGCATAGAAATTGGTGACCGTCTTCCTCTTCCAGGTGTATTCCGGATCAAATATCTCGTATGGCTCATTATCATCGATCACTTCGTCATGCAGCGTAATCACGTCTGCCAGTGCTTTGCCGCTCTCTCTGTCGAAAAGCCTCCAGACCTGTTTGAAGCCCGGTGTAGTGATTTTCCCCACATTCTCGCTCACCTTTATCTTGGGGACTATGGTGCCGTCATCTTCTACTGCGCAAAGCTTGTAGACTCCGCCAAAAACAGGTTCCGACCTCGATGTGATGAGTCTTTCACCCACCCCGAAGGAATCGACACAGGCACCCTGGCTCAATATATCCCTTATTATATACTCGTCAAGTGAATTGGAGGCTACTATGCCACAGTCTTCAAAACCGGCCTCATCCAACATTTTCCGTGCCCTGCGCGACAGGTATGTTATGTCACCTGAATCTATCCTGATGCCTTTCGGTCTGTAGCCCCTGGGCACGACCTCTTCATTGAAAACTCTGATAGCGTTGGGAACTCCGGATTTCAGAACATTGTATGTGTCCACCAGCAGTGTGCAGTTGGAGGGATAGATACGTGCATACGCCCTGAATGCATCCAGTTCCGTCGGGAACATCTGTATCCAGCTGTGCGCCATTGTCCCAAGCGCCGGTATGCCGTATTCCCTGTCGGCTATGGTACACGCTGTACCCACACACCCACCTATATAAGCTGCTCTTGCTCCATATACCGCGCCATTATACCCCTGGGCCCTTCTCGATCCGAACTCCATCACCGGCCGTCCCTGTGCAGCGGTAACGATCCTGTTGGCCTTGGTAGCGATCAGGCTCTGATGGTTTATCGAAAGCAGCAGCATCGTTTCGATGAACTGTGCCTGCATGACCGGACCCCTGACAGTAACGATGGGCTCATTGGGGAATATCGGGGTTCCTTCGGGAATAGCCCATACATCGCACTCAAACTTGAAATTGCTCAGGTATTCAAGAAATTCTTCAGAGAACTGGTCCTTGCTCCTGAGATACTCGATATCTTCTTTTTCGAACCTGAGTTCCTTAATATATTGTATAAACTGTTCAACACCGGCCATAATGGCAAAACCACCATCATCCGGGACTTTCCTGAAAAACATATCGAAATATGCAATCTTTTCTTTCATCCCGCTCTCCAGATAGCCATTTGCCATCGTCAGCTCATAAAAATCCGTCAGCATTGTCAGGTTGCCATTACCCAATAGAGCACACCTCCATAAATTTATCAGGATCCGCCTGCTTCATCTGCTCCTGGTTTTCCATATGCGGATCCTTAACATCCATTTAGTTTAATGACATATTACACATTTTCTGCTGTATATGCAAGGTGCTTTTATTATTCACCAATGTCCAGCCTCATTTTGTAGTCATCCATGACAAAACCGCTTCCGATATCAGTCACAAGCTCTTCGACGATCCTGAAGCCCAACCTTTTATATATCCTGATAGACGTATCATTATGTTTGTTCACTGTCAGCCATATGTAATCAAGCCCGCACTCTCCGGCTATATTACTAATCTTTTCCAGCATGCGCCTGGCTATGCCCCGTCCCCTGTTGTTCTTCTCAACGTAGAATTTGCTGAGGAATAACGCCTTTTTGTCCAACTCCGGCCTGACAGCAAAATACCCGACGGGCTTCGAACCGTCATAAACGGTGAAATACCTGTAATCGTTCACAGCTATGTCATTTAAGATGCATTCAGCACTTTGGAACTTCGACAGCATGTAGCCGACCTGTTCGGCGCCGATGAGCGGGGTATAGTGCTCCGCCCAAATCACCCTTGCCAGCTCTGCAAGTTCAACAGCTTTTTCCCTGTCATCTCTGCTTAGTTCAACGAGGCTTAACCTGTCCATACCTTCACTCCCTGTCCGCTCTGCCGGCACAAACTCCCGGGCCTGGTCAAGTCTGTGTCAGGATCTGTGTATGATTCCGGATCTGCTCCGAATCTATTGTTATTCATAGCACTTTATCACGAAACAGTCAATATCGATAAAATATGGAAATCCAAACAGCAAATAAATGCAAAAGTCATGCTGTTGAAATAATGCTACAAAAACAACCTTTGTGCGCCATAATATTACACTTAAATCAGCTAAAAGTCTGATTTTGAAAAATTTTCAGAGAAAATCCAATTATTTCACCCTTTCGGGTGAATGATTTTATTGAAAATTGTTATAAAATCATTGCAAGACACGCTGTAACGAGTTTCACAGAAACTCGCCATTTTATTCACCGGCAAGGGACGGATCCTTCTGTCCGCCCCTTGCCATTTTTTCCTTTTATACATCACGCATCAGCCTGCTTCCTCCTCGTCATTCAGGAATCTGAATTGCGATGTATAAAGATTGTAATATTGGCCTTTAAGCCTGATCAGCTCCTCATGAGTGCCGGATTCAACTATACCACCCTCTTCTACGACCATGATCCGGTCAGCATTGCGTATCGTCGACAGTCTGTGAGCTATGACAAATGACGTCCTGCCCTCGAGCAGTCTCCTGATGCCCTGCTGCACAAGCCGCTCAGTGTGTGTGTCTATACTGGCAGTCGCTTCGTCAAGTATCAGTATCCGTGGATTTGCCAGCAGAGCCCTGGCAAATGCTATCAACTGCCGCTGTCCTGCTGACAGCCTGGTGCCGCGCTCATTCACATCCGTGTAGTACCCTTTTTCGAACTTCATGATGAATTCATGAGCAGACACGGCTTTGGCGGCCTCGACTACTTCCTCATCAGTGGCATCCAGCTTGCCGTAACGTATGTTTTCCATGATCGTGCCCGAGAAAAGGAATGTATCCTGCGGCATCACTCCTATCTGGCTCCGCAGGCTTTCCAGCGTCACATTGTTCACATTATATCCGTCTATCAGCACTTCCCCCGATGTGATCTCATAAAATCTGCTTATCAGGTTCGCAACAGTGGTCTTGCCAGCTCCCGTCGAGCCTACCAGTGCTATCGTCTGTCCTGCTGACACATCGAAGCTGACATTGTTAAGGACCGTCTGTCCTTCGTCATAACCAAATGTCACATTCCTGAAAGAGACATCACCCTTTATCTCAGGCAGCGGCTTTGCATCTGGTCTGTCTTTTATATCAGGTTCGATATCGAGTATCTCAAATATCCTTTCCGCCCCCGCCATATTGGTGACAAGCTGATTGTAAAAATTGCTGATATTCATGATCGGCTGCCAGAACATCGACACATAGCTGCTGAACGCCACGAGCAGTCCCGGTGTTATAGTGCCTGTACCGATCATGCTTGCTCCAAACCAGAATACCAGTATCGTTCCGACTCCCCATGACATTTCAACAGTAGGCCAGAAGAAGTCATTTATCCTCACAGCCCTGACGAATGAATCTTTCCATTCGTTGCAAAGTTCCAGAAACACACCAGAGGTTTCCTGTTCTGCCGCAAGGCTCTGCACCACTCTTATACCTGAGAAATCCTCATGTGTGAACGCATTGAGGTTTGATGATTTTTTTCTGTGCAGCTGCCATCTCTTTCTGGAGACAGTCGAAATGAAGAAAAAGGTCACCAGCATAAATGGCAGTGTGGCCAGAGCCACCAATCCCAGCCTGTAATTCATCACCATCATTATCACGACCACAGCAGCTATTTTTACAAGCTCAGGTATCAGGCTCGTGACACTGTTGGCGAATACGTCGTTGAGCGAGTTGACATCCCCTATGATCCTGGCCAGGATCTTGCCGGCAGGCCTGCTGTCGAAAAATGAAAACGACAGCTTCTGTATATGCGAATAAAGCTGCTGCCTTATCGTCAGAAGTATACTGTTGGATACCCTGCCCATTATCAGCATCCTCAACCGTGAACATACCACTGCCACTACATTGATAAGTATCATGATACCGCCAAGCAGGAACAGGTTTTCCCAGTCACCCTCTGCAATATACTTGTCGATCCCCAGCTTCATCAAATAGGGGTTGGACAGTTCCACCATGATGACAACAGCCATCAGAAGCAGTGTTTTTATGACCGGACCCATATACGGCCCAAGATATGACATCAACCTTTTGATTATCGTTATGTTCAGACTCTGTACAAGCTCCTCGTCTTCCCTGAAATTGTTTATCGGCATTATACCACCTCTTTTTCCAATGCATCCACATAATCGCGGTACTGCTCACGATATGTCTCATAATACCGGCCCCGCAGACTTAGCAACTCTTCATGGCTGCCTCTTTCCACGATCCTGCCGTCTTCAAAATAGAGGATCTCATCGGCATTCTTAACAGCCGATATCCTGTGGGCTATGATAAAGCAGGTAAATCCTTTCCTGCGCTCCAGCGCCTTTTGGATCGCATACTCGGTCTCCATGTCCAGCGCCGAAGTCGAATCGTCCATTAACAATACCGCTGCATCCCTGACAAGAGCCCTGGCTATGGATATCCTCTGCTTCTGTCCGCCTGACAGCCCGACACCTCTCTCCCCTATCACAGTCTGGTAACCATCGGGCATCTGAGACACGAATTCTTCGACCATAGCGTCTCTGCAGGCTGCCGTGAACACCTCATCAGACACCTCACCGGCACCGAATTTTATGTTTTCCTCAATGGTATCCGAAAAAAGGAACGTGTCCTGCATGACCACTGCTACATTTTTTCTGAGGGTATGAAGGTCCATTTCCTTCACATCAATGCCGTCAAAGTATACGCTTCCGGAGGAGCAGTCGTAATATCTGCCTATGAGGTTCATCAACGAACTTTTCCCTGCTCCTGTCATGCCCATTATTGCAATCGTGCTTCCTGGCCTTGCATCGATATTTATATCCTTCAGCACCCTTACCCCATCATAATCAAAGCACACGTCCCTGAATTCCACATGCCCGCATATTTTCTCCGGGATCTTCGGTTCAGGGCTGTTCTTTATGTCAGGCTCCTCATCGAACAGCTTGTTTATCTTTTTTACAGATGCTATGCACTGAGCCACGATAGTTACCAGCCAGCCCATCATCCTGAGCGGCCATATCAGCATCCAGATATAGTTGCTGAAGGCAACCAGCGTACCCAGCGTCATCTCTTCGCCAATGACCAGGTAACCGCCTGCCGTGATGACAATTACGATCACGATATTGGACAGGAACTCGATAAGCGGATTATATTTCGCCATGGACTTTACCAGGTCGTAATTGATCCTGAAGTTTTCCTCATTTTTCTTCAAAAACTTCAATATCTCGTATTTCTCTCTGCCAAAGGCTTTAACGACCCTGACACCGGCTATGTTCTCCTGTGCAGTCATATTTAACTCAGCCCTCTGGTCACTGATCTTTTCATACAGCCTGCCTGCCTGTCTTTCAAGCCTGAACACCACATACTCTATTAGCGGCATCGTCACAAGGCTGATCAGTGCCAGCTTCCAGTTGATCATGAACAGGATCACGGCAGCGACGCCAAAATAAATGATCTGCTCCACCAGCAACGATATGCCGTAGCAGATGGCATGCATAATATTCTCTGTATCTTCCTTTATCCTTGACATCAGCTCTCCTGTATTGTTTTTATCAAAGAATGCGAAAGAAAGCTTCTGTATATGGTCAAAAAGCTTTTTCCGGAGGTCCACGATCACCCTGGAACTGGACAGGTCAAACATGTACTCCTTGACATACCCAAGGACCGCACGCCCGATGGTGATCACAGCCAACGCCACCAGAGCCGTCCTCAGATAAGCCATTTCTCCGTTCATTATGACCCTGTCGATAATCTCACCGACATAATATGGATTATACATATCGAGCACTATGGCTGTAATCAGCGCTGTAAAACCTATGCTGTATGTGATCCATTGTTTTGCTGTCAATTTCAACAGTCTTTTCAATCTGATTCCCCCTTAGCCCGGTCTTTCACTTTAAGTTCGGTGATCTACTCCAGGCCTGGTGTTTTGCCTTGCCCGGCGAATACCGGACTTCCCTTCCTGTACGGTCAACCCCATGGATATCCGCGGACTTACACAGGAATTCTCCTCTGTCATGATCCGACCCTGTTGCCGCCAATACCCGCAGTTTTGCCACAGATATCTCAACATCCCGTCCTGCCGTGCTGCAGATTCATCAAAGGTAACTCATGGATCCGTTGCTGCCATGCTCCAAAGAACTGCCAAATGCATCAGAAATGAAAATAGACCGTAACTTCCGCCACGGCCCGAATAATTAAAGGCCGCGGAGATAACCCACGGCCTGCTTTTTCCTGAAATGCTTCAACTTCAGAAAACACTTCTGGGCAAGGCAGGGTCATCTGATGCCATTTTTCTGTTCTTATTGAGTTTTGCAGCATATGCTGCCATGATTCTGATTCTGTAAAGTTTTACTGACATCCTCCTGCCTCCTTCCTTGTTATTTGATTATTTGTGAAACTCACATAAGCATATATTAATCCAGAAATGGTCATTAGTCAAGAATTTATTTACAGAAGGTCGTGTCAACTTGTTTTAGGTTTTGCGTTAATGTACCCCCTTTTTTGGGGCAAGGATCATATAGCAAACCCGTTATCTCGTATAGATCTAAGTGTCCGTGTCAGCGGTGTTACTTTCCCGCTATTCAGCAGCGTTATATTATCTATCAGCTCTCTCGGGGCATCCTATAAACTTTTGTTGCTTTGCTCAGTATTTCCTTTTTTACCTTGTATGAGTCTTTAGACTTCCTGATATGCTTTGTTTCTACATGCCCTCCATTGTAGCAATATACCCTAAGCTCTACCATTGCCTTCAGCCCTTCCCGGCTCCATCCGACTGGCCTGCTGCTCACCCTGTCGTAACTTTCGATCCCCATTGCCTCATCTGCCAGGTAGCTGTATGTCCCATCCCTTTTGTTCCTGTAATATCTCCTGCTAAAGCTTGCATTGCCAAACTGGGTATATATCTCCCTCTTATCTCCCTTGTGCTCTGCTACATATCCTTTTTTCTCCCTGCCTGCCCTGTCTTTAAATATCGCCTCATCTATGATTTCACAATAGGTGCTTATCAGTTGGATGTTCAGGTTGTCAGATTTCTTCCTGAGCTCATTCTCCAGTTCTTCGAGTTTTCTTATTTTGCCTGCACTGAGAAATCCCAAAACATCAATGATGTAATTTTCTAAAATCTGCTATATAAATATTATTCACAAGAGACTCCTCCTTTGGTGTTTTGTTTGTTTTTTGTTGACCAATATTTTACCAAATAAGAGGGGCCTCTTGTTTTTTTGTCCTAAAACAATTTTACACTAAGTTTACAGAAAGCCTGTCAATTTTCTTTTCCGATAACAATGGCCGTCACAGGTCCGCATACAACCGTCAAATAAGGCTTTGCGGAGTGGTCCGGCTACTGCTCCGGCTCCCTCAGTATCTCCTCCCGCTCCCTTTTATTTCTTTCCTGTTCCTCATCATACTCCTTTTCCAGTTCCATTATTTTTTCATATGTACTGTTGTTGACCACGCCTGTTCTATAGAGGTTATAGTCCTTCTGGAACTCCAGGACTGCTTTTTTCAGTGAACTGCCGAAGATCCCGTCTTCACCGCCATGGTAATAACCCAGCTTTTTCAGAGCCCTCTCCACTGCCAGCACATCTGACCCCACATCGCCATCTCTCATCGGATAAAAAGGCCTGTTCTCATAAACCACTGTAACCAGAGCATTGTGCGGAACGAGTCTGTACAACTCACGCACCTCATCATTGCGCATCCTGATACACCCCTTGGAGTTGTTGATCTTGCCGACAGCCCAAGGGTCAGTGGTCCCATGGATGCCATACTTGCCCCAGGGCACGTTGAAGCCCAGCCAGGCACCTCCGAAGCCTTCGCCCCAAGTATCCTTGCCGATGATCCTCCACGTCCCCAGAGGCGACGGCGAGCTGGGTTTCCCACCAGACACCTCATATGTTCTGATCAACTGGCCATCCCTGTATACATACATTAGTTTCTCATCCAGGTCTGCATACAGGTGCCAGCCATTGGAACTTATATCATGTTTCTTTTCCTTTTCCGTCTCCCCGATATAAATGGAACTGGCATCCTCACGCTGATCAACGTCCACGGCTGATGCCTGATCATCCATATATTCACCTGCCATAGATACGGTCATCCGCTCCGCTCCATCACAACTGCAGCCGCCAGGTCTGTTCACATCAATGGTGTCCGCGACGGATCCGATGAATATGTATCCTGTATCCCTTGCCATATATACTGATCCTGTACCAGGCATGATGAAGGCCAGATAAAGGATTATTGCCATGGCAAGCATAGTATACAATATCATATCGATACTTCTTTCAGACAAGACATACACCACCGGATGCATAAATGCACTACTAAAATAATATGCTGATTCAGAGATAATAGTATTTTACCTGCCTGGATCACATATTGATTTCTTCAGGAAAACAAAAACGAACGCACAGTGCCCCGTCGACAAAATGTTTTGGTGCAAATATTACTGATTGGTTATAAATACGTTAAAATAAAGTTAACTTACAGGTAATGATGAAACTTTTGTAGAATTAATATGTCGAAACAGGTAGTAAACATAAGATTCTGCATAAGGAGCCAAGGATGATAAATTTACTGAATCGAACTGCTTCATTTTTAATGATGGTAATTATACTGATGACACTGGCCTCTGCCAACGCCTGTGCCATTAAACGCGATGCGGTTATGCCAGCCTCAGCCGATGTTCACGGCAGTTATGTTGATCCCGCCAATACAGCAAAGGTGCTCTCTGCCGGATCCAAAATGCCGGACGACATCATGGAGGGCACTGTATTTCTGTCTGCATCGGCTTTAACCTCCGACAGCGGGACAAAAAGCAAGGCAGACCAGAATACACTGATCAGTGCAAAGGAGGAAATGCGCGGATTATGGGTCGCATCAGTGGTCAATATCGACTATCCGTCGAAACCCACAGCAGATCCGGAAATCCTGAAAAAAGAAGCACTTGAGATATTGGACAATGCAAAGAACACAGGTCTCAATGCAGTTTTCCTTCAGGTACGTCCTACGGCTGATGCTTTTTACAAATCCAAGTACTTCCCCTGGTCCAAATTCCTCACAGGCACACAGGGAAAAGCACCGGACAAAAACTTTGATCCCCTGGCATTCTGGATAGAAGAAGCCCATACCCGGGGCATCGAACTGCACGCATGGATCAATCCGTACCGCATCACCAAAAAGACCGCATCTGAAGCCAAACCCACCATAAACTCGCTGCATTACAGCCATCCCGCACGCAAGAATCCGGAGTGGGTCGTGCAGTACAAGGACGGGAACCTGTATTTCGATCCTGGTATCCCGGCCGTGCGCAAGCTTATAGTGGACAGCATCATGGAACTGGTTGAAAACTATGATATCGACGGCATCCATTTTGATGATTATTTTTATCCCGGAAGGGATTTCAACGACTCAAAAACTTATGCTGCTTACGGTAAAGGTTTCAAAAATATCGGTGACTGGAGACGAAACAACGTAAACCAGCTTGTTTCAGAAGTGTATGACGCAATCAAATCGACAGACAGGGATGTCCGCTTCGGGATCAGTCCTTTCGGTATATGGGCAAACAAAAAGAACAACTCCCTGGGGAGCGACACCAACGGTCTCGAGACATATTACGACCACTTTGCCGATGCCAGGAAATGGGTCAAGGACGGCATCGTCGACTATATTTGTCCGCAACTGTACTGGAACATCGGCTATAAGGTCGCAGACTACAGCAAGCTGCTCACATGGTGGAAGGATGTGGTGAGCGGAACGTCTGTGGATCTGTATATAGGTCATGCGGCTTACAAAGCCGGTGATCAGGACAAGACAAGTCCATGGCATGGTGTTGCGGAAATCGAAAGACAACTGCTGCTCAACAGACAATATCCCGAGGTCAAGGGCAGCCTGTTCTTCAATTATACGTCACTGGCAAACAGCCCTGCTCTCAGAGCCGCAATAAGAGGGGTATACGATCGGCTCGACGGCAAAACCACACACATTCCTTTAACAGTATCTTGGCCGTCAAAGGATATTACCACCACCTACACCAAATATTACCTCAGTGGTGCGTCGGATCCGTCAAAACCACTCTATATCAACGGGAAACTGGTCGAGAACCGTTCCCCCAAAGGCTATTTCGGAGTGCTGATGGACCTGGAAAATGGTGCAAACACCTTCACTTTTTCTCAGGAAGGTTCATATATCATCCGTACCATCACAAGATCCGCCGGAACTTCCACTGCAACAAAGATGACCAGTGCTGAAATAATCCCATCATCAGTGTTCCCGCAATCACAGGAATACAGGATGCCCGGCGAAAAAATAACCCTGACCTGCCAGGCGCCTGCAGGAGCAAAAGTAACGGTCAGGATCGGCGGTAAAACGTACAATATGACCACCTCATCCAAAAGCGGCGGCATGTATCGGGCCACATTCACCTATACGTATACGATTCCCTCCTACTCCGGCACACCCCGCATAATCGATCTCGGGGCGCCGGTATACACTATGAACTACAATGGTACTGTAAAATCGGTCACTGCACCAGCCAAAGCAGGAGTAATCATGAAAGGTACTCCGTTCTACGCGGAGGTGAAGAATGAGGACATCGATACATTTGAAACCCCCAACTCGGCCAATGGCGCCGCTTATGAGCTCCGTAAGGGAATGGTCGATTATGTGACCGGCATGACTGGTAGTTATGCCCGGCTGGCATCAGGCCTGTGGGTCAGAAAAACCAGCATATCCACATTTAATTCGAAAACTGCGCTGGCTCCGGCAATCACTTCGGCAGCGTATAAAACCGGTGAAAAATGGGATACGCTGAAACTGGCATATCCGTCATCGCTGGCTGCGACAGCTTCATTTGACGGGTCTAAGCTGAAGGTGAACATATCAGCTGCAGCATCAGGCGTTGTCCCCGTATTGCCTTCGGATTCACTGTTCTCTTCGGCAACGTTCGCGAAGGACGGACATGTCGGCCAATATGTGCTGACATTGAAACCAGGTACTAATATTGAGGGCTATTATATAGAAAAAGTATCCGACGGCATCATCGTCCATATAAAGAGACCAGTCATGGCTGCACCGGGAGACAAACCGCTTGACGGTATAGTGATCATGCTCGACCCCGGGCACGGAGGCAGCGACTCAGGTGCGATAGGCCCCCTGGGAACAAAGTATCCGGAGAAAATGATAAATCTGAACAATGCACTCCATCTGAAATCCGTACTTGAGAAGCTTGGGGCGGATGTACTCATGACCAGGACGACAGACGTATATGTCTCGCTTTCCGACAGGCTGACAGCCTCAAGAGATGCAAAACCGGATATGTTCCTGTCACTCCACGCCAACAGCATGGCAGAAAACGTTGATATTTCCAGGATAGAAGGCTTCTCGGTGCATTACAAGGAGGCTCTTGCCAAGCCGCTGTCTCAGGCGCTTTGCAATGGTGCGGCTGCTGCAGGACGCGTCGACAGAGGCATCAGATGGGCGAATTTCTACGTAGTCCGTGGCACCTGGGCACCCTCAATGCTGATAGAAGCAGGCTTTGTTCCAAACCCGACTGAATTTGAGATGCTGACCGATGATATAGAGCAAAGATACCTGGCCATGAAGCTGGCCGATGCCATAGTGGAGTACTTCTCCAGTCAGCGCTGATAAAGCCGCTGAAAAAATACCGGACAGGTTGATTAAGGCGTTTGCCCTCAATTCGGGGCAAGCGCTTTTTTATTCATCTGATTTTCCAAATCTTAAAATAAGTATTGACATGACACCACACATGCTGTATAGTTAGTTGCATAAGTAACTAACCACTTAACTATGGAACGGGAGGTGTAGTATTGAAGCTGGACTTCAGCAATGAAAAACCGATATATCTGCAGATCGCTGAAAGCATCGAGGATGACATCATAAGGGGCGTCATCGAAGAAGAGACCCAGATACCGTCGACGAATCAAATGGCTGTAATATATAAAATCAACCCTGCAACAGCAGGCAAAGGCATCAACCTGCTGGTAGACAGAGGCATCCTGTATAAAAGGAGAGGAATAGGAATGTTTGTTGCTGGCGGTGCCAGAAAAAAAATACTGGAAGAAAGAAAAAGCAGCTTTTACAGCAACTACATAGTTACATTGCTGGATGAAGCCAGAAATCTCGGGATCGGGATCGAAGAGCTTATTGACATGATTCGGAAAGGAGATAGATCAGATGAATGACAACGTATTGCTTGAAACGATATCATTGACAAAACGCTACAAAGACGTAACGGCACTGAAGGACTTTTCAGTGAAGCTGAAGAGCAATAAGATCTACGGGTTGCTTGGCCGCAATGGCGCCGGCAAAACAACACTGCTCGACACAGTCACTTCAAGGATATTCCCGGACAGCGGAAATGTCAGGATTTTCGGGCAGGATGCAACGGAAAATCAGCAAATACTGCCTCTCATTTGCTATATGCCTGAAAAAAACTACTTCATACCAACCATGAGGGTGTCTGATATATTGAAGGTGTCTGCAATGTTCTATGAGAACTTTGACATGGGATATGCCGATCAACTCTGTGTCAGATTTGGTCTTGACAAAAGAAAAAAATACAAGACCCTCTCAAGAGGGTATGAATCTATACTGCGCATCGTCATCGGGCTTGCATCAAGGGCTCCTCTGACGATCTTCGATGAACCCGTACTGGGCCTTGATGCGGCAGTCAGAGATCTTTTCTACAGGGAACTGCTGGAGGATTATACAAACAATCCGCGGACTTATATCGTTTCCACACATTTGATCGAGGAATCAGCGGATGTCTTCGAGGACGTCCTCATAATCAAGGAAGGACAGCTCATAACTCAGCTGCAGGTTTCCGAACTCAAAGAAATGGCTTTCTACATGTCCGGCAAACCGTCTGAAGTCGATGCGGCAGTAAGCGGCCTCAATGTCATCCACAGCGAGATGGTCGGAAGTGTGAAAATCTCCGCTGTTTTCAGCCGTTTCGACGACGGGATGAAGAAAAATATCCGGGCGCATGGCGTGGATATATCACCGATACCGATACAAAAGCTGTTTATCTATCTGACCAACAGTAACAGGGAGGGAATGCAATGAACAGGATTTCCAAATGCCTTCGTTTTCAATTGAAGAATATGCTTAAAAGCACATTTTGGTTTGTTGTCATATATAGCCTGGTGGTGTTCGCACTTATTTCGCCAGTGCTCCTCTTCAGCGATGGAGCTGCAGGATCATTCAACACGAGCCTCTATATCGGTGCTGCATTCTTTGCATTCATTTATGTCATTTCAGATTATAGGGCTTCATTCAACTACCTTATGATAAACGGGAATACCAGGAGAACGATTTTTCTTTCGACTACTGCAGCAAATATCATAATGTCCATAGTCCTGGCAGTATTATCATTCCTCTACAATTTCATTGACGAGTTCGTCCTGACAAAATTATCGAACAGTGCCCATGAGAACACCTCACTGTTCCAACTGTTTTATCCCAATGCAGTCAAGGCTATGGAACTACCTTATATGGCCGCCCTTTTCATACTGATCACAGGATTCTCGATGTTGTATGGAGCCCTTGCCTACAAATTCGGCAAATATTTCATCACGATCTTCTGGGTTGGCGTTGGCCTCATGTTTGCTGCAATACCTTTGTCAAGCAGCGCTTCGGGCATAAGCCTGCTCACCCTTATTGGAAAATTCCTGTGGCTGAACCACCCGCATGGCATGCTGCTGGCTTCTGTCAACTTTCTGATAGCCGCCCTTGTATTCAATGCCGCCGTATATCTGATCTCTTCACGTCAGTCGCAAACTGCTCCTGTCACATGACCTTTGAAAAAAACGCAGCCATATGCACGGCAATGCTGCACATGCATATGGCTGCACTTTAACACTTCGGACCATCCTCTCACAGAAGCAGGAGAAGCAACAGCCCGTTATAAGTACAAAGGTACTGATTTTCCTGAACAAAACCGGATAACAACTCACGCACTGGATCTGTGCAGCACCTCTATAGTCTTAAGGCAGAACGATATCGCTGCCTCAGTAGCAGCAGCCTCTATGGATTTGCCGGCAAAGGGCGTGGTCCCTCCTATGACAGCCAGCACTGCTCCGGTGAGCACAGGGCTGCCGCCTTCTTTAATGAACTGCTGACTGTACAGTTGCCCAAGTGTGAACAGTATGCTGGTCTCCATCTCTGAAGCCAGCACTCCGCCGTCTTTCAAAATGCGCATATACTCTTCATTCTCATTGCGCTTCGGCCCTGCCAGCATCTCCCTTGCATAAAGAGAATCCTTTGTATGCACTACTCCGAAGAACACTTCGCAGGGCGGATCCGGGCTCATTTCCATCCATGCTTTATGTGCGGCTGTCAGGAACTCCATCGATGGGACCGCCGGCATTTCCACGGGCAGATACCTGCTGGTGGTCGACTCATCCTTCACACTGCCCGTCGGCACTACAACCGAGCCTGCCGGTATGTATTCCGGCTGCATGGAACCTGAGGTGCCTATCCTTATGAGGTTCCGCGCTCCGAGGCCGATCAGTTCATTAATTATTATGTCGGCACTTGGTGCACCCATGCCCGTTGAGATCACTGCCATGTCAATATCTCCGGCACCGGTCTCCATCCTGCCGAGATACAAATTGTGGTTTCTTGGATGTTTCTTTACAACGACATCCTTCCACATCGATGCAATCTTTTCCGCCCGTCCTTCGGAACCGGGCAGCAGGACATAGCGCCCATGTACCCCATTCCCCTCAAAATCACTTTTTTCAGCATTTATATGGATCGGTACAAATCCGTCCCTACCCATCGACATCATTCCTTCCTCTGTGATATATCCATTTCATCAGTTGTCTGCTTCGCCGGCCGATAGGGCAGCGTCATCCGGCAATGGGTGATTACATAGAAGCCCCTTCAATCGATGCTTTGTGAATAGACACAAATGTCACCGCGCCTGGTCCAGCCCGTTGCGCACCAGAAATCCTGTCCCGGCCTGTTGTCTGCGAACACGAAAAGGTGGCACTTCCCGATGCCTGCCAGCTTAAGTTGCTGAAGATTCTTCTGCACCAGCATGGCACCTATACCTCTGCCCCTGTACTCAGGCAAAACGGCCGTATGGTAGATATAACCTCTTCTTCCGTCATGTCCGCACAGAGAAGTCCCGACTATCCTGCCACCGGCTTTGTAACACCAGCTCAGACCTGGATTCCTCAGCAAAAATTTAAGTATATCGCTTTCGGTATCAGTTTCACTGATACCTACTCCAGGCGTGTTTTTCCACAGCTCGACCATCTCGGCATAGTCATCAGGATGTATCTCTCTCATACCCGTATCTTTGTCCAGCCGGACCCAATAATGGCATATGCCGTCCACTATTTTCTGCAGTACTCCCCTGTTGTTTTCGATGACACGCCTGGATGCGGCATTGTCTTCTCTGCACATAACAAGTACCCGGGGAATATTTATCTCTGCCGCTTTTTTGAGCACTTCTCCAAAAAGCAGAGTGCCGTAACCTTTTCCCCTTTCAGAAGGCCTGATACAATAACCTGTATGCCCTCCCAGGCTTCTTAGCTTGTCATTGAGATATTTCCTTAGTTTAGCCATCCCCACGGGACGCCCGTCAACAAAAAGCCAGTAGATCGTCTCCGGGACATATCCGGGCTTCAGCCCTATGCCGCGGGACATATCGATCCAACGGCTCAACTGATCTTTGAAGTCCTCTGTCTTCGTATTATATGCACTGTTTTGAAATCCGTTTTCACCAGGGCCGATCTCATGGAGCATGTCAAGTATATCGTATCCGTCCCGGGTCGAACACTCGCGCAGTTCGATCCGCGCCGGCCATCCCTGTGACCCTGTTTGCAGCAGGAATTCATTCAAATCGTTCCTCATGCCACCCTCCATATTCCATTTGGATCATCGACCTGTTTTCTATTCAGTTACCGTCCGGATCCGACGATGAATATGTCCTGTATCATGCATTATTTTTCCTTTACCGTAAGCTAATTGCTCTTTTATCGACCTTATCTCTTTTTATAAATTATAATACATACTATGCCCGATGTCATGTATGTCATGTCCATGCAGTATAGAAATCTTTCCCTTGAATGTTGTCGAATTTTCTGATAATATCTGTAATAGTTTTGCTAATATCCATATTTTTCTGTTAAGCAAAAAGACCAGCGGACACGCTGATTTTAACTCTTTAAAAATGAAGTCGAATAATGAAGGAACAACGATAAGTTTGTCGAATATTATAATGTGGGTATATATATAACAGGATGTTTTTGTCAATTCACTTGTTCAGGAGCCAGACCGGCACATTTGGTCCGGCCAGGCAATTCAGCGGTAAACAGCCATATTCATAGCCAGCCTGCGGGACTGACCCCTTGCAGGCTCATAAAATGACCGGTATCACAAGGTGGAGTTATGGATATTATCAAAAACAATTTCTTAAGAATCGCTAAGCAACCTGACGGAGTATACATCGAAACGTTCAGGAAGGGATATTCTGTCAAGGACTTCAATATCCTGATGTCAAATAATCCGGAGATCAGGATCACCAGCTTCATTGCCGTGAGAAATGCCCTGATGAATGCCCCCCATCCCCCGGTGAAGTTCGGTGAAGTGGACGAACGGATCGTCATCGAGCTGACCGACAACGACATGAAAGCGTATGTCACCCTCCATGTTGACGAGTCCGAGTTATCCGAGAACAACGGGATCGAGCTTGTCAAGGAAATCCTGCTAAAGCTCAGGGAAAGAGGGATCGTCTTCGGAATAAAGACAGACGTCCTTATGAAGAGACTCCGCATCAAAGAGCCTATCCTCATCGCAGAAGGGATACCTCCGGTGAACGGCCAGGATTCGGTCATCAGGATGTTTGAGCTGAAAGACCCGAAACCTGAGATCAGAGAAGACGGCAAAACTGACCACTATGAGTTGAATATCATCAATAAAGTGGAAGCCGGAGACTGGCTGGGTGAAAGAACAGACCCCACCGAAGGAACTCCCGGAAAATCGGTGAAAGGCGAAACGATCCACCAACTGAAGGGAAAACTGCTACCGCTTTATTACGACGAAGCCACAGTCCGGGAAGTGTATGAAAATGGTGTAACCACTCTCTACTCAAAAGTCAACGGAGCAGTTCACTATACCGGTGATAAAATAGGCGTTTCCAATCATCTCGAAATACTGAATGATATCGATTTTAATACAGGTAATATAGATTTTGACGGATTTTTGACTGTGAAAGGATCCGTTGCTGACAACTTCTCCGTAGCGGCAAGTGAGGATATCGAGATACTCGGTGAATACGGCGTAGGAAGTGTGAAAGAAGTGGTCAGCCGGGGAGGCAATCTGCTCATCAAAGGTGGCATCGCCGGCAAAAACAAGGCTGTTGTAAAATCCACCAAGGATCTGTACACCAAGTACATTTCAGATGCAACAGTTATCTGCGACGGTATCGTACATGTGGGGTTTTACTGTCTGAACAGTCATATCGTAGCAAAACAGGTCATTGTGGAATCGGGCAAAGGAAAGATAGTCGGCGGGGTCATCGAAGCTGAGCAGAAAGTAGAGGCTGCATATATAGGCAATGATCATGAGGTGCGTACACTTATTAAAGTAGCAGGCTTCGACCGGAGCAAAATGAAGGAAGAGCTTGACAAGCTCCATGAGGATCTGGTCAAGGCAAGAATACATCTGTCCAAGACGAAGCAGCGCTTTGCAGTTTATACGAGTACCTATGAGAGAAGTACCGAACATATCAGGGAATATGAAATTGTCAAGGAATTATATTTTAAAGCCAGGGAAAAAGTCAGGCAAATAGAAAAACAAATAAGAACTTTGCAGAGATATTTTCGCGTCAAAGGTGAAGGCGAAGTAAATGTCCTGAAAAAAGTCTACCCTAATACAATGATCCAGATCAAGGGTGAAATAAAGGAGATAACAACGCCGGGAATAGCACCATGTTTCTTCATACAGGACAGGGAAATGAAAGAAACATGAAATCACCAGGGGAGGTCGTTATTCAATGGAATATGGTGAAATACTGAAACAAGTCGAGGAACAAAAAAAGGAAAAAAATCTGTCAGGCAAGATGTTCCGTTATTCCGGGCTGATAATGGCTGTGGACTATTTTTCGCAAAAACTGAATTCAGACCAGATAATGAACGCCGCCTTCGACTTTGTAAATGAGCTGCTCACCCTTGACAGTTCTTCTCTGTACTGTATCAGGGACGACTCCTATCAACTGGTCAGAGAGAAAGGCAGGAGTATCGGTATAAAAACAATAAATCGCAGTAAGAAACTCAATGATCTGGCCGTTTACCACGGAGGCATCCTTACAGATAAAGAAGCCATGCTTAAATATTTCGATAAAGAGACCTTCGCAAATTGCAACATAGCAATGATCGTCCCCATCACTGTAGACGGTCTCCTGGAAGGATTTATGCTGATACCTGAAAAAGTCTCAGGTACCTTCGATGAAGATGATCTGATAATATGTGAAGTCCTCATGAATCTCTGCAACAGTGCAATGAGGAATTATGAATCGTACAACGAACTCAGGGTCATCAATGAAAGCCTGGATGAGAAAATATTCAACCTCTTTGCAATAAACCAGTCTTCAAAGGCACTACTGAGCCAGCTTGACCTTGATTCACTATACGGTCTGGCCATTGACGTTTTCTCCGAACTGACACAGAGCTCTGCAACAGGCTTTGTACTGTTTGATGAGAAAAGCGAGAAATACGTCCTCCGTTCGCACAGATTCGTACTGGAATACGTTGAATCACTGGACATCGTATTGGAGAAGCATGACGATGCAGTGACAGATCCAAACAGGATAATCATCGATACTTCTGACAGTTCTGACATACAGTATTTCTGCAGTATTTTCAAAGATGGGCTTAGCCAGCTGTCTCCGCTGAAAGCCCAGTATATCATCCTTCTCAACAAGGAAGACCAGATCCTCGGATTTGTCACGCTTGGAGCGACAATCACGGGCACACCTTATAAAAAGAACATATTTGAGTTGATCGAAAGCCTTGCATCTTCGACTTATATTGCTATTTCCAATGCAAAGCATTTCAGACAGGTCGAAGAGCAGAAAAAGATCATCCAAAACAAACTGGACAGACTTATCTCGCTGAACAACCTGGTCAAAAATATCAACAGTTCAATGGATGTGGAGACACTGCTCGATATCACGATGAACACATTGAATGTCTCTTTCTTCGTGGATAAATGCCTCATCGCCACATATGACAGCGGCAAAAATCTGTTTGTGGTAAGAAACAACTACGGTATCAATGAGAATATCTCTGTCATTGAACCCACAGAAAGCTGGAAAAGAATTTTAAGAGGCAGAACCGCCCTGGCATTGGATGACGAAGCCCTGGTGAAGTACTTCGGCAGCAATTTCAGGGAAAATCTCGGAGACATCACCGGTGCCCTGATAGTTCCTGTATATCTGGACAGAGCAGAGGTAGAGCTTCTCGGCCTCATTGTTGTCTTCAGCTTTTTCGACAGTCTGATAAGTGACGAAGAGAATGTACTCACCCTTGAAACCATTGCAGGGCATATCGCCCCGATCCTGCATAATCTGAATGTCATCGAGGAGCAAAAGCTGATTCTCATGCCTGATTATGCAGAAATGTTCAAAAAAGACCTTGAGATGGAAATAAAGCAAGCCGAAGAATACGGGCTTGAGCTTTATATAATTAAGATCAGCAGTCCCGGTAAATTCAGCTTCAACCATACCCATATGGCCGAAAAACTCAGGAGCAGATTCAAAAAGGTCTATCCGCTGGCGTATAATACAGTGTATGTCATAGTCAACAAAAAAGAAGATACAGATAAGGAAAGCATACTGGAACTGCTGGGGTCCGGGGACATATCAGTCGAAACTGAGATCCTGGGACAGGATTTCGGCAGTCTTGAAGAGTTTCTGGCACAATAGTATTGATATCATCTCAATCGAGCAGCTTTTGATAGTTTTCCATCAGCCTGATAAAATCGCGGCTGTCGCCTCCTGTATCAGGATGGTACTTCTTTGCAAGCTCTCTGAAACGCTTCTTGATGTCTTCAGCCGTAGCATCAGGCGGAAGCCCCATCCAGTCAAGGGTATCAGGATCATACAGATGTGCTCCGGTGATGCCGTTTTCGGTGTAATATCTGTAATATACATTGAAGAAGAATTCATCCACCACATTCTTATACTCTTCCCTGTCCATCGCTGCTATATCTGCCAGCCTGTATTTTGCTCCCGGATTGCTTTTATCCCCCAGACTGAAGAAATCGTCCCACACCAGTCTGATCCGACCGCTTTTCGAAATAACGTCCGCAGTGTAATTTGCCGCATGGAAGGCCCCTCCAAAGCGTATCCTGATCTCCAGCTTCTTAAGCCTTCTCAGTTTTCTTTTGATTTCATCAAATCGACTGTGATCCGCCATCGAATGGCCCTCCCTACGCTTCCTGCCTGTACCGGTGTCAGTGGTGGATGATCCCTGTCACTGTACTGCTGGCTATATACTTATTTCAACTGCGAGTACAGTATTTTCACCAGTGTATTGTCATGATCCTGCGAATACTCCCAGAACATTACGCCGCCAAGCCCCCGGGATCTGACATAGGAAGCCTTGTGCTCCAGCGATACAGGATCGTCATAGGTGATGAAATGCTTTCCGTTCCATAGGTACGGTGCCTTTGCACAGTCATCCCAGTACCTTCTGAAACCATTTTTATTTATATAATCCTGAACCAGTTCCCTGTAACTATATGATGCACATCCGGAAGCGACAGGAGCATACAGTCCGTTTGATGACACCTCCGATACGTCCCATCCCCTGCCATAGAAGGCACATCCCAGCACCAGCCGGTCTGCAGGCACACCACTTTCCAGGCATATCCTTACTGCCGCATCGGCAGAAGGCGCATCACTTTTTGCTTCAGTACTGTAAAGGCAGGTGTGGTGTCCGGTTTCAGTTGAGAATCCATGAGCGAAATCATAGGTCATCAGATTTATGTAGTCCAGTATGCCGGATATGCTTTTCAGATCATATAGCCGCAGCGTATAGGCCGTCCCTCCAAGTGCAGCTGTCAGTTGGTATCTCTTCCCGTCTTCGGCACCGCGCCTGTCCAGCTCTCGTCTCAGCTCCTCCAGCAGAAGGTTGAAGTTTTCCCTGTCTTCAGGTCGTGATTTTATCCCTGCATCCGATGAACCCGGGTATTCCCAGTCAATGTCGATGCCGTCAAAATGGTTGCTTCTCATAAATTCAACAGCTGACCCGGCAAACCTCGATCTGGATCCGTCAGTCAATACCGCGTCGGAAAACCCATCGGCGCCCCACCCTCCTACAGATATCATCAGCTTCAAATGCGGGCATCGGCTTTTCAGCAACCTGATCTCATCGAGTCTGTCAGGTGCTGCATCTGAGATGATACCATCTTTGACCAGCGCAAAGCTGTAATTGAGATGCGTCAGGTAATCGCCCCTTATATCATCTATGCTCCAGTCTTTTCTGCAATAGAGGTAAGCAGCAATAACATGGCCTTTATACATTCTGTTTCCTCTCATCAAATCCGACCTTTATACATTATATATCATACGCCGCCTGTCAAAACAAGATTAACATCCTTTGATGCGCCATTTATTATGCCTGCTGATACCTCGACTACTAACCGTTCAGAAATCTGCCTGAGATCCTTGCCGCAATAATGAGCCATCCCGCACCGAGCACGAATCCGGCCAGTACATCGCTGGCGTAGTGTACGCCAAGATAAATCCTGCTCAGACCGATCAGCAATACCATAGCAGCTATGATGCCGGCAAACAGGTATTTACTCCGGTGTCTGCCATGTCTGACGAGCAGATATGCAATAAAGCCGTAAAAAATCACAGAATTCATAGCATGACCGCTTGGAAAGCTGTATCCTGTCGCCTCAGTGAGTCTGAAGAGTTCTGGTCTCGGCCGGCGAAAAATCAGCTTAAGGATCTGATTGAACAGAGCACCAAAGGCTATATTAGCCGAAATCAGCAGGCCTGGCCGATAATACTCCTTTTTTCTGAGTATGAAAACCAGGGCGGGTATTATTAAAGCAAGAAAGGTAATGGCCCATTCCGAACCCAAAAATGTGACGATTTTCATAAACCGGGTCATACCGTCTGAAATAAAGCCGGAAACACACTCATAAACAGCATCATCGAAGGACATGATGCCATTCCACAAGCCTGATGCCGGCATTATTTCCGTTAAACACATACTCATTTGCAATGCTCTCATTCTTCTTTCTTTGTATATGTCGTTATTCGAGTACCACTGCCGTGCCGGAGGCCGTGACCATCAGCATATTGCCTCCCTGCCCCAGCACCTCATAATCCACATCAACGCCGACAACAGCGTTGGCCCCGATACTCTCAGCTCTGCGGACCATTTCCATTACGGCCTGATCCCTGGCATCGATCAATTCTCCCTCATAAGAACCTGATCTTCCGCCGAAAAAGTTGGTGAGCCCCGCTGCAAAATCCTTGATGAAGTCCACACCTGAAACAACTTCTCCAAATACTATCCCTTTGTACTCCCTGATTTTTCTCCCTTCAATGGATGGTGTCGTCGTAACCAGCATATCATAACCCTCCGTTTTTATTTATACATATATACGATGCTGAAGAAATAATTCTTCAAAAAGTTGATGCTATTTCTCATTTTTCGCCCAACCTGTTTAAGTCAGAAGCCAGGCCATCCGTAAAATCAACATTGACATAAAGTAATAAACCGTAACTCTTCTCATATTATTATCATAAATTGTAACATGGAAAACAATTGTGATTTCAATATCAGAACAGGAGGATGGTCGATGTATAATTACTACCGTGACAATGCGGGTTTGATGCCAATGCAGAATCCGGGCATGATGCCGGCCCAGCATGCGAATGTGATGCCGGCCCAGCACGCGAATGTGATGCCGGTTCAGAATACAGGTATGATGCCGATGTCAAATGTGGAGCATATGCCGTCTGCCAATTTGATGCCCATACACAATGCGGGCCTTATGCCATCTGCTAACGTCATGCCGATGTATAACCCCTGCAACCCGATGGCATCAATGCCGGCTCATTCCAACCAGTTTGCAGAAATGCCGACAGAAGATCTTGAAGCCTTATTTCCACAGACCTACAACATTATTCAGCCAGTCGTTGAAAACGCATGCGACAACTGGATGAGCAAGCATGGGGAAAAGTGCCCGTCAAAGAAAGAGTATGAGTCTTTGGTCTCAGACATCTACGGGAAAGTGGAGGCTAATGTAGAAGCCGCTGTCAAAAACAGCCCGAACCCTGAAGAAAGACAGTTCTTCGGCGGCGGCAGACGTCTGTTGAGAGATTTCATAGGCGCTCTCCTGATCACAAACCTGATCCGCAGGAGAAGACGTCCGTTCTACGGTTTTGGTTCGCCGTACTACGGCGGGTTTTATGGCGGTTACCCGTTTTACTGATTTAGTGTGCTGCGGCGGCAATTATTTCACCATCGGGTTTGCTTCTCTGCGCCTGTGCAGTACATTAAGCCATTCACAGGGCACCGGACGGAGAGGGTCTGTGCAGAAGACAAGGGGTCCGGATCAGACCCCTTGTCTCATACAATGAAGGTGCTTTTCAATGAATCATCACTGCCTGCTTATTTTTCAAACAACGCCAATATCATGTCTCTCTTTTTATAATACTTGTCCAGATATTTCTGGTTCAGGCCATATCTGTCATAACCGCCTGCTCCGCGCTGATATATCGAAAGCGCAACATCCCTTTTCTCCTGGCCTTCCAGATCCTGTACCCTTTTGTCGACCAGTATCCAGCTGTAAAAGGCAGTGCCCCACACTATGTTCACAGAACCATCCAGCGGATCATTTTTGGTGTTGAGCTGTCTGGACAGCGACGGACCGTAGTCTGATGATATCTGAAAATACCCCTTATATTTCCCGTTGGAGCACTTCTCCTGGAAATTGCTCTCCAGTGATATCAGGGCCAGCATATCGATGTAATCCAGTCCTCTTTCATTGCAGCAATCCCAGAGCAGCTTCTGATGCTCCTTTTTCATCGGGATGTCAGGACAGTACCAATGGCTTTCGTCATCCTCCTCAGCAGCACCCTGCACAGGCGATATCCCTGATAATGCCGCAGCAGTGTCTGCTGCTTTCCTGATATCAGACGCTGTCTCAGCCAGCACAGGTTCATCTGCCAGCACTGCTGCCTGGTCTGTCACCGATGCTGCGGCCATAACAGCGTAGTACTCCGATACCGCCAGTTCATACAGGGATGTCGTGTCCAGTGCCTTTTCCGCGGCAGGCATGCTGCCGGTACCTGCAATCCCGGAGGAAGCCAGCATCAAAGCCGTTATTAAACTGATAATAACCTTTGAAGACACAATATACCCCCTGGTATCTGATACAGCCGTTCAAACACGGCTGATATAATTATACCATCCGTAAGCAGACCGCAACAGAACTACATTTGTCTACCGGTCAGCAAGTCTCTTTTCGCCCGTGATCTCCTGGATAGGCCTGATGTCCTGGGTGACCTCCATGGTGCCGAGATACTCACCGTCAGCGTTCCTTACTGCAAAGTATCTGATGAGCACATACTTGTCACCCATCCTGATCCAGAAGTCCTCATGATCCTTTCTTCCCGATCTGAGGTCTTCGACCACCTTCTCGACTACATTGACACTGGATGGAGGGTGGCAGTTCTCCACCATCCTGCCTATTATTGTCTTTGACCTTGCAAAAATACGCTCTTTACCCTGTGAGAAGTATTTGACCGCTCCACTCTTGTCGACGAAGGTTATGTCCAGTGGCAGTGTGTTGAGCAGGGCATTGATCTCCTCCGGCGTCATCAGACCTGCGTCAAACTTGACATACCGATCGTCACCTGCGGGCTTTTCTCCTTCATCCATCGCTTTACTTTCGATGTCCACGCGCTCCGGCTTCCACTCTCCGGCAGGGTTGACCAGGCAATATCCGATTTCATCACTGCCCTCCACGATCCTCAGCCATTCGTCCTCTGAAAGAGTGTCGATGGACATCGGGAACAGGATATTCTCTTCCTTGTAGATCATTTCAGAAACGCCGTTGACAGCCTCATTGAGCTTGTCCAGCACAGCCTTTTTGTCCCCGTTGTAATTCGCGAGCAGCTTTTCAGCTTCCCTGAGCGACATCCTGATCTCATCATCAACACCCCACATGACCTGGGGCGGAGCTGTGATGCCGTATTTTTCAAGGAACGGGAACAGCAGGTTTTCCTTCCTGAGATAGTGCTTATCTACTTCACTGAGTTCTTTCAGATTTTCCTGCAATGCCTTCACATTTTCAGCGGAATCATCTGCTTCAAAACGCTCGGCATTGGGCTTTATCCTCTCCTGTATGAGTTTTCCGATAGCTTCATTTTCAAGCCTGAAGGTGTGTATGGGATGACCTGGGATCTCTTCCTGCTTCCGGGGTTTGTGGATATCAGATATCGACCCCTTGAATACCGCCGCATGTACATCGCAGAGTCTCTGTATCTCTTCGACGGGCATCCCCTCCATTATGAGAGCCTGCTCCATCTGTGTGATCTCATGCGTCGATATGTCCTTTATCAGTTCCTGGAACCTTGGCTTGATTTCTTCGACGGTTTTGCCGTTGTGGAGCTCCATTATAAGCTCCTTGAGCACCTTTTGCCTGTGCTCCCTGTTATTTATGATCTCGCTGATATCGACCACCTCTTTCTCAATGATATACTGCCATCAGTGCCTTTTAATTACATCCTTAATATGATTACCCGACCGGTCAGTTTCAAAACATCAAACCGGCCGGTCCGCGGTATGGATTTTTCAGAAAGACCGCCCCCGACTTTCTGAGCCAGCTCTCAGGTATTCCTCTTCACTGAATTCCGCTATGTACCTGAGATGTCTGTATTCCTGGTTATAGTCTATCCCATATCCGACCATCAGTATATCAGGCACCTCGAATCCGACGTACTCAAGTGGTATGTTCACAAGCCGCTTCGACGGGTTGTTGAGCAGCGTACATATCTTTATGCTGGCAGGTTTTCTCGCCTCCATATTCTGGACCAGATACCCGATGGTGAGTCCTGTGTTTATTATATCTTCAACCATCAGAACATGCCTTCCGGTTATATTAAGATCCAGATCCTTGTTTATCCTGACCACACCGGTGTTTTTTGTGGCGCCGGGATATACTCCGATGGACATGAAATCTATGTTGACAGGTATATCCAGCTCTCTTGTGAGATCAGCTATAAAATACATGGTCCCCTTGAGCACACTGATCAGTATAGGATGCTTGTCCCTGTAATCTTCACTGATCTTTCTGCTCAGCTCCTTCACCCTGCTCATTATCATTTCTTCGCTGAACAGTATTCTTTTCACTCCGGTTAAATTCATCTATCTCATCCCCTCCACCGAATCCGAAACGTTTGAGCAAGGAATGGAAATCCTTTTTATAAACGATATTTATATTGATGTCCGGATACAGCTCGCGCAGCATTTTGACCTTTTTGTTCTTGGTCGTTACATATTTCTGATCCATCGTTGTAATCTCGACATACGTATCGAACCTCACCAGATAAAAATCAGGGCTTATGGCCATTTTTACATTGCCTTCAGCATCCCACCTGACTGGAAATGTCCTGGGCTCATATTGCCATTCTATCCCATACATATCGAGTATCCTGGCAAACTCCTCCTCTGCAGGATGCTTGAACCGAATCTCGTCCTGTCTGAAGACCGGGGCAGGATCCTGATTCACGGGAGTCCGTCCGGGTATATTAAACCTGTCCTTCATCCCGGCCAGCTCAGAAATGATTTCGACGCACATATCCACTGTAAGATCATCAGTATTGAGTATCATGTCATAGTGATGCGTATCAGCCCAATCTGCTTCATACAGCACAGAAATATACCTTCTGTGTCTTCTGTCGCCCTGCTGCATCAGCCGCTCTGCTTCCCTGGCCCCAAAGCCGTATTTTTTCCTGAGCCTTGCCACTCTCGTGCTGTCGGATGCAATTATCCTGATTTTCAAAGCATCGGGGTGCCCGGCAAAAATGATCTGCGATCCCATCCCGACAATCACTGACGGCTGCTTCTCTGCCTCACTCACAAGCTTTCTTTCGATATATTCCTTGTACGTCAGACCACTGTCCATGACATTGTTGTAGAACCTGGGGCTTTCTGTCAGCATCCTGAGTTGATAATCATTTGTGACTTCTTTCATCCATTCATTCAGCACAGTATCTTTGAGAATAAGCCGCATACCGAGCTTCTCACTCAGCTTTGCGGCAATCTCGCTTCCGTAGCTTCCGTCCTGTCTCGAAATCGTTATTATGGCCAATAATATCACCTGCCTGCAATTATCTTACCATAAAAAAGACATGAGTTAAATGCGGATGCCAGCATGCTGCACAAAAAATTTTTTCGTAAAATCGAAATGTTGAGCAAATCGACGAAAAATCCTAATACTACGAGATAAATGAAGATGTTCCCATAATATGTCCCAAATTACACATTGAGTCGTACAGAAGTATTCTGGTATAATTTAAACAGACTCCAGGGAATACCTAAGAGACATTACCGATGGAGCAGTGACCGCCGCATGAGATATGCGGAGAGACGAGCAGATCAATTAGTTCACGAAGTGAAATAACATCTGCTATATCCAAAGGGTCAGGAAGATTCTGAAGGATGCAATATCGAAGGGACGGTAAAAGGTTCCGGAGATAGCATACCGAGATGAAGATTTCGGAGCTGAGGATGAAAAAGTCTGAGGAAAAGGGTCGTGCAGAAGGTATTGGATCGATAAAGGTTCGCTGGAGTCATTTTTTTGTTCAGAATTCTTCCAGCGTACTCATTACTCAGTTCATCCGGGTCTCTGTTCATCTGACACCACTTCCACCAGCTTTTGTGCAGCAGGCGACAGAGGAACACTCTTAAGATAGCAGAAGCCTATGCTTCTGGGCGGGATCTCATGTGCAAGCTCTATCCTGAACAGCCTCGATGTCCTGAGATACTCCTGGGAAAACTCCTCCACTACGCATGCCACCCCGAAATTGAAACTGGCAAACTCAAGAAGCAGATCGTGAGAACCAAGCTCTATCTCAGGTGTGACTCTTATCCCCTGTGACAGCATATATTTCTCTACATATAATCTGGAATTTGATTTGCGCTCCAGCAGTATCAGCGGCATATCAGCTATCTCTTCAAGCCTGGCGGGTTTCTGAAATCTGCTGATGTATTTCCCGCCACAGACAAAAATATCGTGTATCTCAATACATTCCCTGGTTTCCAGACCGTCTTCCTTTATGGGAAAATTGCATACAGCTATATCTATTTCTCCGGATTTCACAAGTGCGCAAAGCTCTGTCGTTGTCCGGTTGATTATGTTCAGCTTGACATTCGGGTACTGGCTTCGGAATATCTCAAGATAAGGCAGAAGAAAATATTTGGATATGGTATCTCCCACACCCACCTTCATCTCACCTGTTTTCAGGTCCCTCGATCCCAACAGCTTGTTTTCACCCAGATGTATCAGATTGATGGCAGAATTGACATGTTCGAATAGCAGGTGCCCGTCGTTGGTCAGCGTAACGCCCTTAGATGTCCTGGTAAACAAACGCACGCCCAGCTCCCTTTCCAGATTCATGACAGCCTGGCTCACAGCAGGCTGGGTCATATACAGTTCTCTGGCTGCCCTGGAAAAGCTCCTGCATTTAGCCACTTCGCAAAAAACCCTGTAAAGGTCGAGTTTGGGTGCCATATAACCACTCTTTATAACGTGTATTATGGATATCTATTTTACTTATAGCACAATTTCACATATAATACAAGTGTGTCAACTAAACTATGTACAGGGTGAGTGCTCATGGAAAGAATGACAGGTACGGTAGTAAGAGGTATCAGGACACCGATAATCAACTGTGGTGATGACCTGATACAGATAGTGTCAGACAGTATCATAAAAGCTTCTCAAATCGAAGGTTTTCCCATAAGGGACAGAGATATAGCCGCAATAACTGAGTCAGTCGTGGCACGCGCCCAGGGCAACTATGCCGACATCGATGCCATAGCAGCTGATGTCCGTTCAAAATTTGGTGATGTTACCCTCGGAGTGGTATTCCCCATCCTCAGCAGGAACCGCTTTGCTGTCTGCCTCCGTGGCATAGCCAGGGGTGTGAAAAAAATGGTGCTGATGCTCAGTTATCCCTCCGACGAAGTCGGCAACCATCTCGTGGATATAGACGCACTGGACGAAAAAGGCATCAATCCATGGACTGATGTCCTCACACTGAAGCAGTTCCGTGAACTGTTCGGCAATATAAGGCATACCTTCACGGGCATCGATTATATAGATTACTACACATCGCTGACGGAGGAATCCGGAGTCGAGTGCGAGGTGGTATTCTCAAACAATCCGAAAACCATCCTTGAATATACAAAGCATGTTCTGGTCTGTGATATCCATACCAGGGCACGGACCAAAAGGATATTGAAAGCTAACGGCGGAGAAGTGATATACGGACTGGACGACATACTTACAGCTCCGGTCAACGGCAGTGGATACAATGAGGAATACGGCCTGCTGGGATCGAATAAAGCTACAGACGATACAGTCAAGCTCTTTCCCCGCGACTGCATGCAGCTTGTTGCAAAAATACAGGATCATCTTAAACAGCGCACAGGCAAAACCGTCGAAGTAATGGTTTACGGTGACGGCGCATTCAAAGACCCTGTGGGCAAAATATGGGAGTTGGCCGATCCCGTCGTATCACCGGGTTATACCTCCGGCCTTAAAGGCACTCCCAATGAAGTGAAACTGAAATACCTGGCCGATAACGATTTTAAGGATTTAAGAGGAGAAGAGCTGAAAAAGGCTATCTCTGACTATATCAGGAATAAAAAAGATGAGTCCGGGGGAGACATGGCATCCCAGGGCACGACCCCAAGAAGGCTGACTGATCTCATCGGTTCACTGTGTGATCTGACCAGCGGCAGCGGCGACAAGGGGACACCGCTCGTATATATCCAGGGGTACTTCGACAACTTCTCGGCTGTATAGGACCGGAGAAAACAGGGAGCAGAGTTTAAACTCTGCTCTTTTATTATCCGCTTCTCATGATCATTTAGCACTGCTTATCAGATCATGTACGGTTCAGGCGGCAAAAACCGGTTTTTCCCTTTCAGCGATTTCCTGATCATGTCCCTGTGCTTTGCTGACAATCCATATATACCAAAGATATGATCATCAAATTCATCATAAAGCAGGCTGATCCTCGCACCAGGTTTCATGATGCGGTCCACTGCGTCTGTGATTTCGCGCTGGACTTTATCTGAAACGATGGGTATGGGTATTGCCTCAAGATGAGACCGCAACACCTTTACTGAGTTGAATCTCTGCTGGCAGAAGAAAGCTGCCGCCCTGGAGTTCAGCACAGCCAGGACATATTTGACCGCCAGCCCGGGTATCTCTGGAATGAGGATATTGCAGCTGTTCAGCGACAATGTCTTCCTGTCGTCATATGCAAAAACCAGTGTATCACAGATAAAGCGGTATAACAGCTTTTCCGGAGCCCGATACATCCCGGCAGGAGCCACCTGCTGAAAGCTTTCAGGAACGAATCTGATATATGCATGACTGTCGGATATCCTGTATTTGAACACATCGCTGCCTCTCAGTACTGCTTCATAACCGTCCCGCGGAGTCTCCGAAATGAAGGCCCGGTTGTTCCCGGTCACTATGCCCAGCGCAAAACTGGCATTGCCCTTCAGATATGCCAGTTCGGCGTTACTGGAGATTGCATCGAGGCAGGACTGTTGCTCGTCGCTTACATGGAAATTGAATGTGTCCGGCGTATATTTCCGACCGGGACTGATGATAAATGTCTGACCGCCGGAGCTGACCTTTATCCCTTCTGATTTGTCAACTGTGTTCGATAGACCTAATATGACAGACGGGCACTGGACTTTGCCGAAAACATTCCCCAGAAATGTTATGAACCTGAACTCTGCCTTTTCAAGCATGATTTTCCGGACAGCCCTGTGGGATCTGACATTCAGTACCGCTTCAGGAAGAACGAATACCAGCAGGCCTCCTTCACTCAGCAGGGACAGGCAGCGTTCGACAAACAAGTCATATGACTCTGCTCTCCTGTGCGAAGCAGAACGGTAAACAGCTGCCAGGTCAGCCAGCTCTTCTGTGGTATAATCGTATCCCCACGGCGGATTTCCCAGTATAAGGTCATATTCGGAAAAAGGCAGTGTTTTCAGGGTATCACCGCAGGTTATATGCTTCTTCAGAAAATCCATGTCGGTTATGTTGAATCTCAATGCGAAATTTATCCTGGCTATCAGGACTGCAAGTTTATCGGAATCCTGCCCGTAAAGTTGCTCCGGTCCCACCTGCTGCGATGCCAGATAAAGCAGAAAGTTGCCTGTCCCGCAGCATGGGTCAAGGATCCTCATGCCTGACAGATCAACAGTATCCCTGACCAGTGAAACAAGCTCCTTCACAACCGACAAAGGAGTGTAATACACGCCGCTGAGCTTTCTTTCCGACATATTCTTCAGTGATATATAGACAAAGCCCAGGCAATCCTCCTCAGGTACATATTCAAGCTCCTTCTCAAGTATACCGCTGTATCTGTATGCCAGACCCTTACTGTCCGCCACGCCTGAAAGCAGGTCATCGATGAGCGGATCGAATCCGCAAGCATGCAGATCATTGCAGAGGTATTCCCTTATAAGATTTCCGGTCCTGTCATCGCCATGCGTCCGGTAAATAAACTGCAGAGCAAAATTGGCAATGATGACCCTCAGCATATCCTCGTCTATCTGTATCTGATCATACTCCAGTATCTCATTTATGACTGATATATTGTGCCTGTTTGTTATGTAATTATCATACAGCGACGGTCCTGAAACCTTCTTTTTGTTTCTTCTGGATTTCAGGACTTTATCGCCTGCTTCCACGGCGGCGATCAGTCTGTCGATATCGTCCCGGCTAAACACAGGCTTTCCGGCAACTGCATCGATGGGCTCAAGCTTGCCAAGTCTTATCCAGTTTTTCCCTGTGGCTGAAGTTATTGAAAGGATCCTGCAAACCTCGGAAAAGGACAGCACTTCCTGCTTCATATCTGAAGGAAACTTTTTTTGTTCCAAATCTGAAGCAAGCTTATCTTCGGACAAACCGTGTGATCCTCCTTTCGGCCTGGCTGCCTGTTCTTTCCCGCCCGACCCGCAGCTCCGAAACCAGCATTCCGGCGAGTATCAGACAGCATCCTGCGATCTTCATCGCCGACGGCATTTCCCTCACACCATCGGCATTGGGTATGATCATGGCAAACACCAATGCGAAAACGGGCTCGGCCGTGAATATCAGCGAAGCATGTGTGGGAGTGGTGTATTTCTGAGCAATGGTCTGCCCGCCGTAGGCCAGTGATGACCCCAGTATTGCCGTGAACAGCAGTATGGCTGCCACCGTTGAGTTGAAAACCATCGGCTTGCCAATGTCGACGGCGAACCACAGCGCTGTGCTCGCCAGGCCGGTGAACAGCAACTGTATGATGGCAAGCAGCGGAGCATCCTCATGCCGGGTGAACCTGTCTATGAGTACGATTTGAAATGCCCAGCAAATAGCGCATATGAATGTCAGCAGGTCTCCGATATTGAAGTCGGCCCTGAGTCCGCCGGACATGAAAAATATCCCCGTAAATGCCACGACAACGCCAGTGAAGGCCGCTCTGTCAGGCTTCTTCTTCAGAAGAAGAGCTGAGATTATCGGGACGATAACGACATTCAGGCCGGTGATAAATCCGGAATTCGATGCGGAGGTAGTGTACAGGCCTACGACCTGGAATGCCATACCGCCGAACATAAATATCCCCAGGATGCATCCGTAGATCAGCACCCTCTTGTTGATTTTTTTCAGATTTCTGTGGTAAATCACTGCTAAAACTGCCGATGCCAGCAAAAATCTCAGTGAAAGGTATGCAAATGCCGGGATACATCCCAGCACCACCTTGGTCAGCGGGAACGATGCCCCCCACACCACTGTTATGATCAGCAGCAGCAGATCTGCCCTGAGTTTTTTAGTCATATATGTCAGCCCAATGCAAGAAAGCCCTTGTATATCAAGAAAGCTCCTGTCCTTTCGTTTCTGATTTCTGAGATGACCCCGCGTCCCGGCATCGGCAATGTTGACAAGCCTTCAGGGCCGGGACATGCTGTCAGCATTATACCACGGAATTCTTGCTCACGACCACCGGATAGTCGGAATCACCCTTCAGATACTTACCCCTGGTCAAAACCACATTCTTATCAAGTATACCACATTCCAGGACCGCATCCTGCTCTATCACCGATCCCTGCATCACGATACTGTTTCTCACCACAGCACCCTTTGCTATGGTGACACCTCTGAACAGCACACTGTTTTCGACAGTACCCTCGATGAAGCAGCCATCAGCAACGATGGAATTCGTCACCTCAGCTTCCTCATTGTATTTTGCAGGAGCTTCATCCTTGACCTTTGTGTATATCTTCCCGTTCCGTACGAAAAGCTCCTCGCGTATTTCAGGATCGCTCAGCACCTCCATGGAACATCTGTAGTAATTGCGGACAGAGCTGATATTGCGCCAGTAACCTTTGAATTCGTAACCGTATATACTCAGCTTGTCCAGCTTCTTTATCATTATGTCTCTGACAAAGTCATAATCTCCGTGGGCAATACACTCCTCCAGCAGTGCGATGAGCAGTGTCCTCTTCAGTATGTAAATACCCATGGAGGCCAGATCCGACTGCGGATTCAGTGGTTTCTCCTGTAGATCGATAACCCTGTTGTCCTCGTTGATCCTGATTATCCCCAGACGTGAAAGCTCTTCTTTGGTATAGTCGTACATCTGCCTGTAAGCCAGTGTGATATCAGCATCGGTGTCCAGATGGTACCGCAGCATCTCGCCCATCTGCATCTTGAATATACCGTTTCCCTGGGAAATCACCACATAGTCCTCATTGCTCCGCTTGAGGAAGGACAGGTTATTGTACATGGCATCTGCGCTTCCCCTGTACCAGCCGCTTTCGTCATCTGACATGGATGGAGGAAAAATGAACAAGCCATCATATCTCCTGTCAAGATCCCACTCCTTGCCCGAACCCAGATGGTCCATCAGTGAACGGAAGCTGTACTGGGTCAGCACTCCGACGTTTTTTATACCGGAGTTGACCATATTGGACAGTATAAAATCTATAGCCCTGTATTTGCCGCCAAAGGGAACGGCTGAAACGGACCTGTTATATGAAAGGTCTTTGAGAGCAGGCTTTTTCCAGCCTGACAGTATCAATCCCATGGTATTCGTCATTCACATTCACCGCCTTTGTATATGCTTGAGCCTGACGGCACCACTTCCCCGCAGAAATCTTCGATGCCGGCATGCATATCTATCATGACATTTTTCCCTATGACAATGCCTTCAGGAATCTCTGCCCTTTCTCCCACCACAGTTATCCCGGAGTTGTAAATGCCGGGCTTATGCTCATTGGGGATATCATCGCCAAAGCCTATCCTGGCATTTTTCCCGACCACGACGCCTTCTCCGAGGATACAATGGTCCAGAACACTGCCCTCTCCGATATATGAATTTGACATCACGATAGAATTCTCGATCAAAGCGTCTTTTTCGACGGTAACGCCCGGGAAAAGCACTGAATTCCTGACTCTTCCGTAGATCATGCATCCCTCGGCCACCACAGAAGTTTTGACACTCCCTGTCGATGCCACATAGTGCGGAGGTTTGACAGGATTGGGTGTATATATTTTCCACTCGGGATCATACAGATTGAATTCCGGGACTCTTTTGACAAGATCCATATTCGACTCCCAGAAGGCCTGTATCGTCCCGACATCTTTCCAATAGCCACTGAACCTGTATGCAAACATCCGCCTTCCGTCGCTCAGCATGGCGGGTATTATGTCCTTCCCGAAATCATGGTCGGATGTCTCATCCTGTTCATCGCGGATCAGATATTCTCTCAGTATCTCCCACGTAAATATGTATACGCCCATGGATGCAAGCGTACTTTTGGGATTGGCGGGTTTCTCCTGAAATTCGTAAATACGTCCGTATTCATCAGTGCTCATTATGCCGTATCTGGATGCTTCTTCGTACGGAACGTCGATGACAGATATCGTTGCCTCTGCATTGTTTTTCACATGGAAGGCCAGCATATCCGAGTAGTCCATTTTATAGATATGGTCACCCGACAGGATTATGACGTATTTGGGTGACATCTTGTCAACGTAATCGATATTCTGACTGATCGCATTTGCGGTCCCCTTGTACCATTCGCCGCTGTCTTCCTTCATGAACGGCGACAGTATGGTGACGCCTCCGTTCATCCTGTCCATATCCCATGGTTTGCCGATACCGATGTGATTATTGAGCTTGAGCGGCTGGTACTGCGTAAGGACACCTACAGTATCGATACCTGAATTGGCACAGTTGCTGAGCGAAAAATCGATTATCCTGTATTTTCCGCCAAACAGCACTGCGGGCTTGGCAGATTTCTTGGTCAGGACTCCCAGCCTGCTTCCCTGTCCTCCGGCCAGCAGCAGGGCTATGATCTCTTTTCTTACCATCGCACATCACCCCTGTTTTTTATCTGACGATCTATCAATCTATATGAAAGATTTCAATAATTATGATTTATTTCCAATAGTGCACCAGATAAGCCGAGGTACATTACCACAGCCAGAGCGTCCCAACACATGATATATGTTTGTCTCACAGTTTATCTCCAACAGGCACCAGTTGACGAATTCCGATGGTTGTCAAGTGCTTTTACTCTTTTATGATAACACAGTCGTCGGATTTTAGAAAGGCTTGCGAGCAAGGATCTGGATTTTTGTCCATTATGAATCAAAAATACTGCCAGACTGTACAATGTGCTATAATTGATATATCACAAAACAAGTCGCATCGGGGTGTAAAGATGAATCCACTTGGAAGCAGCAAAGAAATAGTTCAGAATAAGCTTATCATAATGTATATGATACACAAAATGGATATGCCGGTCAGCAACAACAGCCTGACAAGGATCATACTCGAAATGCATCTGATGAATTACTTCATGCTCCAGCAGTGCCTCAATGAGCTGTGCGAAAGCAAGCTGGCAGCATTGTCGGCGGATGAGCCGGTCACAGGAAATCCACCAGAGCGGACATCAGCTGCAGCCTCCGGAGATCCGCCGGGCAACTATATCCTGACTGATGCAGGCAGAAAAACACTGCAATACCTGGTGACAAAAATACCACCGGGAATAAGAAAACGTCTGGACAGGACGATCCCCTCCGCCCGCAGGAAAATAGAGGAGGATCTGCTCATAACGGCAGAATACATCCCTGAGAGTGAAGACAAGTATGTTGTGATGTGCAGGATGAGAGAGAGGGACTTCACTCTCGTGGAGCTCAAGGCGACCGTAGGCACAAAAAAAGATGCTTTATCCGTCTGTGACAACTGGAAAAAGCATTCCTCGGCCATATATTCTGAAATCATCGAATCATTGACAAAGCAGAGGTAATATCCCTGTGCTTTGTCGATTCCCTGTACAGCACGAACCGATTTCCAATAACCTGGACCACTTCTGCACCGGTCCTGCCGGCTATCTCATCGGCTGCTTCCCGGGCATCGAAAACAGAGTTTTTCAGTACTGTAGCCTTGATCAGCTCACGGGCTTCAAGGGCATCATCGAATTGTTTTATGAGATTGTCTCCAATGCCGCTTTTCCCCACCTGGAATATCGGCTCTATAGTATTTGCCAAGCTTCTCAGATAGCTCCTTTGTTTGCCTGTCAGCATACATACGCCTCCCTGCTTCATTCAGTATGATGTGCCCGGCCGACGTCTATTGTCCATATATCACTGTCCACTGTGACAATGGCACAACTGTCTGCCGGATCACCTCATGTATTCAAATTCTATGTCATATATCCTGACCGTATCACCTTCATCGATACCCATTTCTTCAAGGGCATCGATCACGCCTTTTGATTTCAGCGAGCGCTGGAAATACTGGAGTGATTCGTGTACACCAAAATTGACCGACCTCACCAGCTTGTCTATCCAGCTCCCTTCAACGATATAGACATCACCCTCCCTGCGGATAGTAAAGGGCTCCTCTTCCTCCGCCGTGTAAATGACTTCTTTATCTGTGACTGTCAGAGGTGCCACGGCAGGCAGCTCATCCAGCTTTGCAGCTATATACTGCATCAACTGTTTTACCCCGTCGCCCGAGGCTGCAGATATGGGAAATACCCTGAAGCCTTTTGCTTCAACTGCTTCTTTGAATCTCTCCAGATTCTGCTGTCCCTGCGGAAGGTCGACCTTATTCGCCGCCACTACCTGATATCTTTCCGCCAGCCTGGGATTATACAGCCTCAGCTCTTCATTTATTTTTTCAAAATCATCCACCGGATCTCGTCCATCCACCCCTGCCACATCAACGATGTGCAAGAGCATCCTGTTCCTCTCGACATGCCTGAGAAAGTCAAACCCCAGCCCTACACCCTGATGGGCACCTTCTATAAGCCCTGGAATGTCGGCCAGCAGGAAACTGGCTCCTTCGTCTATTCTGACAACACCCAGGTTCGGCACCAGCGTCGTGAAAGGATAGTCCGCTATCTTCGGCTTTGCAGCAGACACCTTCGACAACAGCGTTGACTTCCCGGCGTTCGGGAACCCCACGAGGCCGACATCTGCGATCATCTTCAGCTCCAGCTCGACCTCATATTCTTCGCCGGGATCGCCGGGCTTTGCAAAACCCGGGACCTGCCTTGTCGGTGTGGCAAAATGCTGGTTGCCAGCGCCACCTTTGCCACCCTTCGCAACTACGGTCCTTTGTCCCGGCTCCACCATGTCAGCCAGGATGCGGCCTGTTTCCAGATCCTTGACAACAGTCCCCGGCGGCACCCTGATTATCAGGTCCTTTCCGCTTTTGCCGGTGCGCTTTGCCGTCCCGCCATTCTCCCCGGACCCGGCAACATATTTCCGCTTGTATCTGAAGTCGATAAGAGTCCTCAAACCTTCATCCACTTCAAATATGATGTCGCCGCCTTTACCTCCGTCTCCGCCGTCAGGTCCGCCGGCCGGAACAAACTTTTCCCTGCGGAACGATACCATTCCATTTCCGCCGTTACCGGCTTTTATATGTATTTTTGCACGATCGATAAACATAACTTACTCCCATACGCAAAAAGTCCCGACCTGGTCGCCGGGACTTATTCTTTGCCAACTACATCGCTACTATACTAACCTGTTTTCTGTCCTTGCCCAATCTTTCAAATTTGACCTTACCTGATTTCAGGGCAAAAAGCGTGTCGTCCTTTCCTCTGCCGACATTAGTTCCCGGATGGATCTTCGTGCCCCTCTGTCTTACTATGATATTGCCGGCCAGCACATACTGTCCGTCGCCCCTTTTGACTCCAAGTCTCTGAGCCGCACTGTCACGGCCGTTTCTCGAACTGCCGACTCCCTTCTTGTGAGCGAACAGCTGCAGATTGATTTTAATCATCAGATTGCACCTCCTCATCTTTTACCGATACATACGCCGGATACGAGAATCCTATCTGTTTTAAACCTATTACCGTAGTTTCCATTATGACCGAAGCTATCGATCTTTGCTTGTCACTCATTTTTTCCGGCAACCTTATCAACATATATCCGTCACCTTCGGTGTGACACCCCTTCAGGCCTGCCAGACTTTCAAGCGCCCCGGCTGCTGTGTAGGCTGTCACTGACACTGCCGAGCAGATTATATCCGCTCCTGCTTCAGCGTAGCCTGAATGCCCGCTGATCTCGATGCTTCTGACAGGACCCGTTGAATCCCTGTTTATTACTGCATTGATCATTTTCAAACGCTGATCTTTTCGATCTGTACTTTGGTGAAAGGCTGTCTGTGGCCCTGCTTCTTCCTGTATCCCTTCTTGGGCTTGTACTTGAAAACGATGATCTTTCTGGCCTTACCCTGTCCCAGTACCTTTGCCGTTACGCTGGCATTGTCCACCAACGGCTTGCCGAATGTCACATTGCCTTCACTGGAAACAGCCAGGACTTTGTCGAATGTGACTGTCGCACCATCTTCAGCATCCAGCTTCTCGATAAACAGAACATCGCCTTCCTGTACTCTGTACTGCTTACCACCTGTTTCGATTATTGCGTACATTGATATACCTCCTGCAAACAGACTCGCCGGACCTTTGAGGTGATTGTCCTCAGTCTGACTGAAGCACACTCCCTCCCGGGCAGCTGTCCCGTTCTCCGGCCGCACCTCTCAAAGACAAAGCCTGTAGATCCCCGACAGCATTTTAAAACCCTGGCCGAGCGGTTACCGAAACATTTTAACACACACACAGACCAGTTGTCAACGCCAATGATTTCAGTTTCTGCCTGCCCGGTCTGTAACTTGTTCCTGACCGGATTTCTGACCTTTCCCATTTGCATCTGACGCAAGCAGCCTGCCGCTGCCTTCGTAGTAAGGGCAATCCACATGCATGATACTGGACAGGTCCTGTCTGACCTTCTTTCTGGTCATCTCTATCAGTCCAAGACCGGTCATGCCAACCACAGTCGTCCTGGTCCTGTCCTTTTTTAAGGCCTGCCTCAGCCTGTCGAGCACATTCTGCTGATGTTCTTTGTCATGCATGTCAATAAAATCGATTATAATGATGCCTCCGATATCCCGAAGCCTCAACTGCCTGGCGATTTCATCGGCCGCTTCCATATTCGTCTTATGGACCGTATCCTCGAGATTGCTTCTGCCCACATACTTGCCTGTGTTCACATCGATGACTGTAAGAGCCTCAGTCCTGTCTATAATGAGATAGCCTCCGCACTTGAGCCATACCTTTCTCGACAGGGCACGGGCAAGCTTCGCATCCAGCCGAAAGTATTCGAAAATGCTGGTATCCTTCGCGAAATACTCGACTCTGTGCTTCAAATCCGGCGAAACGATCTCGACGAGCTCCAGCACCTTTTCGTAGTGGCTCCTGTCATTTATGATGAATTTGTCGATGTCCTTGGTGAACAGATCCCTGACCAGCCTGTAAACCAGGCTCAGATCCTTATGTATACAGCGGGGCACAGGTCCGCTTTTTTCCTTGCCCTTTATGTTCTTCCACAGCTTCAGCAGAAAGCCCAGGTCGTCCGTGAAATCATCCTCTTCCATTCCCTCGGATGCAGTTCTGACGATCAACCCCATCCCGGCAGGCTTGAGGTTGTCCGCGATTTTTTTCAGTTTGGCTCTTTCATCTTCATCTTCGATCCTTCTGGACACCCCTGTATAGTCGGCATCGGGCAGCAGCACCAGATGCCTTCCGGGCAGCGTGATATTGGTGGTGACCCTTGGCCCTTTGGATCCTATCGGTTCCTTTATGACCTGTACTGTCAACTCCTGACCGACACTGACCAGATCAGCTATATTCAAGCCCTTCTCGTCATGCGGATGGTCATCATCATCTTCGCTGAATTCTTTCATTGATACTATATCACCCGCATAAAGGAAGGCATTCTTCTCATAGCCAATATTTACGAAGGCTGCCTGCATCCCCGGCAGTACACTGCTGACCTTGCCCCGGTAGATGTTGCCTACCAGTCTGTCGATATCAGGCCTTTCGATATATATTTCAGCCAGGTCGCCATCCTCGACCAGTGCGACTCTGCTTTCACTGATACCGATATCTGCAATCAACTGCTTTCTCAAAAAAAACACCTCTCTAAAAATTCATGGATGAGAAATCATGTCCCTCTTTTAAGGAAAATGAAGCCTGTCTCTTTACATTCACATAAGGGAAGACCTGTCCATGGGATCCGCAATACCGCTTCCCGTATCAACATATAAAGCTTTTCGGTGCACCCTTACAGCAGCCACAGGAACTCCCCACTGCTCAGCCAGGGTTTTTATGAACAGTACAGGGCTGAGATTAGCTTTACTGCCTGCCTTGAGGTCAGTCTTGATCAAAAAGGCCGATTTGAAAACTTCATAACCCGGAGGCATTGTTTTAATCTCTTCGATTTCCGCTGCAAGTATCATCGGTCTTATATCCACTTCCTTAGCAGTGGTTTTCCTGCGTTTTCCCCTGGTCTCCTTCTCTACCATTATGCTGCCACGTTTGAGCATCGTCTCCAGACCCCTTGATGCATCGTCATATGTCAGCACTTCATCAGTGAATACTTCCAATATATAATCTGCACGGCAAACCATTGCCATGATATTCTTCCCTGAATCATTGACCGCCGCTGCTGTCACCCTTATCCCGTCAGGCAGAGAATCATTCAGCTTCCGCATGAACTCCTGCGGCTCGATCTCCGCTCCTGTCTGGAAATCCGCATGCTCACATTCGCTGGTCATGCCTACAGCCAGCGGCAGACCCAGTACCATCCGGGGATGCGGGTTGAAGCCCTTTGAGTATGAAACCGGAAGGCCCGAACGTCTGACAGCCCTTTCAAATACTTTCATCAGATCGAGATGCGACAGAAATTTGACAGCCTCGCCTCTTTCAAATCTTATCCGTATGCTGCCGGCAGGTTTGCCGTCTTCCGTACGGTGCGGTTCTCCACGCTGCGCCGCTTTGCCGTTAGCATCTTTGCACCGGACTGCCTGACCGCCGGCATCCTCCGCCAGGGTTCCATCGCCGCGGGTATTTTCATGTCGGCTTTTTTCACCGGAAACCGCTTCCCGCTTCGCCGGCTCCCCACCGCTTCCCCTTCCGGGTTCTCCGCCGCCGGTGTAGTCGGTACAGATACCCTGCCCGAATACTGAAGCTCCGCATCCGACACAGGAGGTCATACAGTTGGGTGTGACTTCACCATTCTCCGCCCGCCTTCTCTCCCGCAGAAGATGCTTTCTGGATACTCCCACATCTATGTGATCCCAGGGGAAAACTTCATCTTCATCTCTTTTTCTGTTTGCGTAAAATGCGGGGTCGATACCGCAGTCGGCAAAGGCCTGCATCCATTCGTCGAATTTGAAATGTTCGCCCCAGCTGTCAAACCGGCAGCCCCGCTCCCACGCCCTTTGCAGTACTCCTCCCAGACGCCTGTCGCCTCTTGAGAATACAGCCTCCAGCATGCTCAGTTCAGGATCATGCCAGTTATATTTTAAATGCCTGCCTCTGATCCTGTCCCTCAGCAATCCCTGTTTCTCCCTGAGTGTCTCCATGCTGTCCTGGGCTTCCCACTGGAACGGCGTGAAAGGCTTCGGTACAAAGGATGATGTGCTTATGGTGACTTCGAGTCCTCTGGCCCTCTGCTCCTTCGGGATCCTGAAAAACTCGTCCACCACCTTCGTGCCGAGCTCTGCGATGCCTTCCACATCCTCCGTTGTTTCATAAGGCAGACCGATCATGAAGTAGAGCTTGACTCCGCTCCAGCCGCCTCTGAAAGCCATCCCCACAGAATTCAGCAGGTCTTCCTCGGTAACACCCTTGTTGATAATGTCTCTCAGCCTCTGCGTCCCGGCTTCAGGGGCAAATGTAAGGCCGCTCTTCCGCACCTTCTGCACCTTCTCCAGCAGATCGAGTGAAAATGAATCTATACGGAGAGACGGAAGGGACAGGTTGACCATCCTGGGTTCCATCTCTTCTATCAGTCCCGATGTGAGCTCCGGCAGTCCTGAATAATCGCTGGTACTGAGCGATGTCAGCGATATCTCTCCGTAGCCGGAACTTTCCTGTAGTTTATCTGCCAGCTCCATAAGCCGCTCCGGGGTCCTCTCCCTGACCGGCCTGTAAATATAACCCGCCTGACAGAACCTGCATCCCCTGGTACAGCCGCGGAACAGTTCGAGCATGATCCTGTTGTGGACTATGTCTATATACGGTACGATCACCTTTTCAGGGAAGTATACGCTGTCGAGATCTCTTATGATCCGTTTCCTTATCTTCGCAGGATATTTATCCTCTATGGGTCTGACTGCCTTCAGAGTACCGTCGTCGTTGTACTCAGGCCTGTAAAAGCCGGGCACATATACGCCTTCGATGCCGGCTATCCTGTCAAGGAAATCCTCCCTTGAAGCATTGTCCTTCTTCCACTGCCTGTACTCATTCAGCACTTCATTTATGATCTCTTCACCTTCACCAAGCATGAAGAAATCCACGAAATCAGCCAATGGTTCAGGATTATACGCACAAGGCCCTCCTGCACAGACAAAAGGCATGCCTTTCAGCCTGTCGGTCCGCCTGAGCGGGATACCCGCAAGATCCAGCATGTTGAGTATATTTGTATAACTCATCTCATACTGCAGAGTGAAGCCGACCATGTCAAATTCACCCACCGGGCTGCGCGTCTCAAGCGAGAAAAGCTGGATCCTGTTTTCCCGCATCCTTGCCTCCATATCGGTCCACGGCGCAAAAACCCTTTCACAGTATGTATCGTCCCGCTCATTCAGCAGGCCATACAATATCCGCATACCCAGGTGGGACATCCCCACCTCGTAAACATCCGGAAAGCAAAAAGCAAATCTTATATCAACCTTAAAAGGGTCCTTAACAACACTGTTCAGTTCACCGCCGGTGTATCTTGCCGGCTTCTCCACACTTTGCAATATATCGTCTCTTATAACTACTGCCACAAAAACCTCCTGAAATCCTGCTTCGTATTGTATTATGTTTCTACACAAGCCCATCTTACAATAATATACCCAAATGTGAAGCAATTAGCAATAAAGTGGTGTTAACATAAATAGTGCCTGACACGACACACAGGCATATATACTATAAGTGCCGCGCCTGACACCATTCACCAACAGATAAAGCCCGGACATGAGGGCTGTTTTCTTGTCTGGCGTATCAGATCAAAGACTGAAAAATCATCATCTCTTTTTGGTTAAGTGAATTTGTTCAGCTTTTCTTGCTGCCGGGACATGTTCAGCTTCCCTCGTTGCCGGATTTTCGCTTGCGGACGACCCTCTGCAATATCACTAATCCAATCGCAGCAACATAAAAAATGATTATTGCAGGCAAGCTTGAGAACGGATTGCTTTCGATTTTCATCAGATCCAAATACGATATAAGGCCAAACGTCGCCAAAGCAAACAACAAACAATATATAATTTGTATCAACGGCAATTTATTTGATCCCCCTTTATATTTTCATTCCCGCCTTTTCGCGGACTGCCCGATATTCCTGTAACCTTCATACTTCTCCCCCCAATAATAGTCTTTAACATATTGCATCTGATGGTTAACTCAATCAGATAATGTCGTACTTCCCCAATAGACCATGATATAATACAGAGGTACGCTATGATAAGGATATAATCATCATGATACAGACGTTTATTATATAAACCTATTGTATCACAAAGTTGTTGATTATGGAAATATTTATATTATGAGGAACACTTGTTCTTGAAATAATTTCCTGATATAATGTAAGTGTTTTTCGTGCAAGTACGATGCACTTATTAAAAGGGGTCATTATCATGGATGAATTCAGAAAGCCTTATGAATACATGGAAGAGAAGGGTATAAGCGGATTCCTTCTGATCTATTTTCTCATGCTTCTGGCAGTGGAAACGGTGCTGGGCGTGATCACGCTGTTCAACGGATATGAACTGCTTCCCGGAAACAGGGTCTTTGACACGGTCATAATGGGAATATCCGTGTTTTACATACTGTTTTCGCTGTTCTCGGCGATAGTACTTAAGACACTGAAAAAATTTGCCGTCAGAGTTTCAAAGGTATTCCTTGTATTCAGGGCCGTCTACCTGACCCCTTATCTTATTTTAAATACGATCAGTCAAATCCGGAAAATACCATATGACAGGGATCATGAGATGTATTCGCAAATGCTCGGAAGCATCATCGTATCATCCGTCATAAGCTTATTGCTCATTGTAGCTTTCAGTGTCGGATGGTATATCTACCTGAACAGATCCAAAAAAGTCAGGAAGCTTTTCCCCGTCAGGATCGACGACTCCAAAGGGCAGGACGGGGCGGCTGGCGGAGCTGATGACCGGACTGACGTATAGGTATGAAAAGAATCCCGATCAATAGCCACGCATTCCAATAATTAGCGTTCCTGCCGGTACAAACAACAGGATCGAAACCAGTACCAGGTCCTTATATAGTTGTCCTGCATCACTACCCCGCAACTTCCGTTATCCTGGTTATAGTCCTCGTAGCCATTGTATCCCTTGAGAACCTTCCGGTTCGAATACTGCCATAACGTCCGGTCTTTGATCGTCCAGTCGTGCTTTCTAAATATGTCCCTTATCCAGATCGGGTAATCTTCATACCCGCCATCTTATTATCTGGTTCCAGTTGTTTTATGTAGTCAAGCCATCTTATTATCTGGTTCCAGTTGTTTTATGTAGTCAATATAAATTGCGGTATATCCGAACTGTTGGTATAGACAGCATCTATATCGTTAACAGCCCCCTGGGTAACAGTACTCGAGTCTCTGACAGAAGTCGATGAATTACCATTGCTGTCGGATGAATCCGGCGAATTCGCTGTGTTTCCCTTGACATTTATTGCAGTATCGGTGTCATCAGGATGATTTTCGCCGCCCCTTGATTTATCATTACTGCATGAAGCAAATAATAAAATCAAAGCGATAATGCAAATTGCCGGAATAATTCTTCTCATCAAACACCTCTGTCATTATCTCTTTTGTTTCTGTCCAGGACTTTATTCAGATCCACTTCCAGGAATCTCCCCCTGGCTTTGGCGATAAGTTTGCCTGAAGCAGCATCGGTCAGTGTTGCGATTACATCGATCTTTCTCCCGTCGCGTTTTTCCACTTCTCCTTCGCAAACGAGAATATGCCCTTCGAATGCAGGGCTGACATATTCGATATCCATGCTCACAGTCACAGCCTCAATGCCTGATTTGGCGATGGCATGGAACATGGCCTCGTCAAAAAGCACAGCAAATATACCTCCATGCAGAACACCTGGGTATCCGCAATACTGGGGCTTTACTTCAAATTCGAAATGTGACTTATCACCGATATGTCTGATGTTAAGGCGCAAACCAACTGGATTGTCCTTTCCGCAGCCAAAGCAATTGTCAGTATTTACAGTACTCATAGATCTCTCCTGAAAAAGCGTAAAAGCAGGTTCCTCAAATGGCATAGTCTTTTAAAGACTTTTGCAAACTTCTACAGATTATTACTGCCTATACTACCAGGTGCCCCCTCTTTTCGGCGACCGATATGGTAGCCTCGATACCGGAGTTGAACTGCAGGAAATCACTTTCTATCCCGTCACTGAAAATGACGCCATTCTCCGGCATTGGGATAATATTTTCAAAGGTTGTCTGCTGGTGATCTTCCCAATAACAATACTGGTTCCATATGTTTTCGCCGGGATCTGCTGCATCCCGTACAAGTGCCGTTGCCGGCCATTATTCTTGCATTATCCATACAATTTGCTTCTTAACGTTTTTATAGTGTTATTCATCCTTTCAAATTCGATTTCTCCGCTTTGTTTAAAGGAAACAGCCTCTATTGTGTAATCTCCCGAGTATCCAATATCATGCAGGAAGCTGAAAAATTTGTCGAAGTCTATTTTCCCCTCGCCAATATGTAAAGTATTGAAATTTTTCCAGTCCATATACCCGCCATTATAATCATTGATATGCAGATGCTTGATATGTCCGCCACCCCACATCCAGCGCCATTCCTTCTCACAAGCCATGTCCATCTGGCCATGGAACGCAGCCATTTTGGTATCGAACGTAAATGATATATCCGGATATGCGTGATACAACTCCAGAAAATGTGTCATCGGGTCTTTCCGGTTGCACACGACATTTTCGACCAGTAAAGTTATTCCGTACTTCTGCGCCATGGCATTCAGTTTGGCAAATACAGCGATATTCTTTTCGATATTTTTGTCCGACGGGATGCCTCCCCACAAATGCAGGACCATATTGCGAACTTCCAGATCCGATGCCACCTGGCAATTAATTTCGAAACGGGAAAGTGCTTCGTCCAATGTACCCTCTTCATCTGAACTGATCTTTTCGCCTATGTTCTTGTCACTATGCAGCACAGGTATGTTAAGCGACATCTTTTTTATGTCTGGCACAACCGTGTCCAATATTTCATACCACGCAGGGTACAGCATCAGTTCAAAGCCGTCGCAATCAACCTTCTTCGCACATTCATCCAATAATCTATGATTCCTGTTGTTAGATTTGCCAATAAAAGCACCTGTTGAACACAAAACCTGCTTCATTTCAAGCCCCTCCATATTTCAGGTATCTGGCACGACACTGAGATCCATATCCAATAAGTATATGCCTGGCACTATATCCCCTACTCCATAAATAACCAGTGAATTTTATCTACTTCCTGCGGAAGTGCTTCGATAATTTCAAATCTGACATCATCTGAAATGCCCAGGTAGTCCATGATCTTACTGTTGATCTCATGGTTCATGTTCAGCCCCAGAAGCCTTTCGTAGTACTCAGTGCTTATCACGTCTGCGGCATAAATGATCCTTACATCATCAATGGCAGATTTTGCCCAGAATGGTGTATGATGATGCCCAACGATATTGATTATGTCGTCACGTATATTCCATTTCCTGCAGAGCCAGGCTCCGACATCCGCATGCGTTATGCCGCCTAATACCGATCGTTCAGCAATTACCTGGTGTGTGCCGCTGAGCAGTCTTTGTGCAATTTCATCGACTAATCCGGGCACGCATACGTCCAGTAAAGCGATTCCTATATCGTGGAGCAGCCCGTATGAAAAAAGCTTGAATTTATCTCCCTTTTTGATTTTGTCAGACAACATGCTACTTGCAACAGACGTACCGATCACATGCTTCCAGTAAAGCTTCATACTGAATAACCTGTTCTTTTTTTCATGCAGGATTTCAGAAAAAAGCTGGCGTGTGATATAAAATATGATGATATTCTGTACTGTCTGCATCCCTAGGTAGACCACTGCTTCCCTGATCGACGTGATTTTCTTGCTGATCTGATAATAACCTGTGTTGAGGTTTTTCAGCACCAAATCATTCAAACGACAGCACCTGGCAACTTTCCCGGCCAGCACATCTATATCCAGCAGCATGGGATCCTTCATTATTTCAAGTATCTCGGAAACATCCCGGGGAAGTTTTGGCATGCATTCCGAGTTTTCAATAAGGGTGAATAGCTTATCTCCATCCATCCTGCATCCCTCCTGAAATACCGGCCGCAGCCGGCAAACCCGCTGTACGTTACCACATCAGAAGCAAATCACACCTGCAATTCCTTAAATCCGGTAACATTACATCTCGTGTCCCTTCGACACAGACAGTGGAATATTCAGCTATAATTTGCTGCATATCCGCAGGGCGATCTGCACCAGATTGCTTCTTATATCTTCTCTGCTTTTCCATCTCCTGCTGTCCCATTCGACACCACTTAAATCGTCCCCGCCGTAAAGTATCTGCCCCAGCTTTACATTTCTGAATTTTGATACAGCAAAAAATGCTGCCGCTTCCATATCCACAGTGACACAGCCTTCTGCCTTGCGGAGCTCAACTTTGCCCCTGGTTTCCCGGTAGCAGGCATCCGTCGTCCAGGTCTTTGCCTTTATGTACTCTATATTGCGTTCAATAAAATATTCTTCGATAGTTCTTACAGCATCCTCATCACATTTGACTTCCCGGGACGGAGGCAGATAATGATAGGAGGCTCCCTCGTCCCGGATCGCCGAAACGGGTATTATCAGGTGCCCGACTGCAATATCCTTCTGCAGCACACCTGCTCCGCCGCAGACGATGAACTTGTCAAATCCGAATGCTATCAGTTCCTCCAGCAGGGCGGCTGCTCCCGCAGACCCCACAAATCCCTGCACTATATGTACCCTTTTTTCACCCACGTATGTTTCATATATTGGCAGGTTTACAGTCTCGTTGTAAAAGGTTGCTATCTGCTTCAGCTTTCCTTCTGAGTCCAGCTTTTCAATGGCATCCCTGAAAAATGTAATGACGCATCTCTCACATCCCTCAATTGGCTTTATCAGGTTTGACGGGTTGATCACCGCATCCCTTGATTCATCAAATTCCAGTATCGGGTATTGTTTCATCTCCATATGTATTCCTCCTTTAGTGCCGATATTGAACATCGCTTCCCTGGCCGGATGCCATGCGGTCCGGGTCTCGGCTGTTTTCTCAGCAGCCTTCGTTATATCTGCCGCAGTAAATGTTCAGCAGCATATATCGCATTATAAATCACGCATCATATATCCCGAAGTATATTGTCGCCAGGCCATGCACTTTACACATAACGTGCATAATTTCCTGGTCATGATCTCATCACGAGCCTCTGCTGAAAAAATCAATGACCTGCGCTACCCCAGCAGCCACATCCGCTATTATTCCAATTACTATAACGCAAAAGAAGAATCTCCAGTATCCTTTACTGATCTTTCCGGCATCATACTGTGCCTTCATTATAAAACCCAATCCCAGCATTACGATCAGCATAAACAACGGAATCAACCCCGGGATAAGATCAATACCTGATATCGAAAGCACAGACGCAACTATAATGATTATGGAAGAAATCGCTATAGCTATGTACACTAATTTGTCTTTCCTCTGCATCCGCTCACCTCATTTTCAATAGCCGGCATATGCCGTACTCATTTAGTGTTTTTATAAGCTTATCATATTTAAAATGCACTTTTCCATATAACACAAGAGAAATTTCCCAACAAGCTCAATATTTAATAAACAAATTCATTCAGGTTTCAGGTTGAAGATATCTTTAGATGCATTCAGATCGTTCAGAGAAACCCTGTTATCCTGATAAGCAAACGAATGCCCTATGTAATCCTGGAAGTTTTGTCTGAAATTCTGGTTAAACATGACTCCTGTTGCCGTGTCCCGCAACCTGTTCTTAGTCGGACCGAGATGCCATTCCCTAAGACAGTCTCCGACATTATCCGAGGTGGCCTCCATCCGGGACGGAATCAATTCACCATTCTCATACCTCCCCTGCGCTGTTTTGTCTATGATTTATTGCATTTATCCCCCACTTTATTATCCTTCCCTTTCCCTCCCCTTCTTTCAAAAGGACCCGCAATGCTTGTGATCCCAAGTCCGGCCAGTACACCGGCACTGTCGATGACCACATCAGTGACCTGGCATCCTCTGCCGAGGACGAATAACTGGTGTATTTCACAAGAGTCTGCATAAAGCACGCTTATCAGCATTACCAACAGGAAAGATTTGCTTATCTCCGCTCCTCTGTTCCTCAGGGAGTATATATTTCAAACCTTTTGCTGATATACGTTTCTGTTCTAAAATCGAAGTTCACGATCATAAAGTGCGTTTAGCTACTTCGTATACAGGTTAACAGCAAAGAACAGCCAAATCATAAAAATGTGTGAAACTTTTATCGTTATGTTTAAACCAATATATACACAGAGGATAATTACAAGCAATGTTATTGTTAATAGAATAAAGCTTGGACAAATCAGCAGTATGTACCTGTCATCTATAGACTTCTTCAGAAGGCTCAAGCCCGAAAACAGTATCGGTAATCCAGCAAATATGCCTAGAAATAAGGAACATGATGAGAGCATAAACAACGTTTCAACTGTCACCGCCGGGATATAATTGACCCATAGCGCCGGACAAGAATTGACCCACACCAAACCAACGGTTTACCATAAAGTGTGACAAATACTTTTATGGGAGATGACCGTATGATAAGGAGTGGGCTAA